>JACCDI010426468.1_pt1 | contig 25620 bp, 12 predicted proteins | sample 7442791 | NCBI WGS metagenome assembly JACCDI01 (sample SAMN15323434, study PRJNA562643) | freshwater metagenome | isolation source: river surface water | place: USA:Blue River Watershed | collected 2017-08-15
ATGTATTGAATGACATTTTTAAGAATAAAAGGGACTTCATCTACTTTAAATTCTTCTTCATTTCTAAATACGTCAATATGCTTGTGCTTAAAATTACTCAACACAATTGATACAGTTGATTTTACGTCAATTGATTTGAAAGGTTTAATAACTATTCCATGAGGACGAGTATCTTTTACGCGATCTAAAGTAACATTATCAGAATGTGAAGTTATATAGATAAAGGGCAAAGTATCCTTTTTCAATAAATAAGAACCCAATTCCACCCCATCGGAATTATTACTTAAATTTACATCAATCAGTACCAATACAAATTCATCCTCAACAATTGCCTGTATTGCTTCATTAACATTTGTAATACCAAATCGCGTTAAATAGCCTTCTTTTTCTAAAATTATACTCAAATCTTTCGCAATGAGCAACTCGTCTTCTACAATAAGGATTTTAGGCTTAATCATAATGTATAATCTATACAGTTATCAAATTCTTGCTAATAAACATGCAAAAATTATTATTCACAAATTTAAACCAATAAAACCAAACTAATATATTTGTTAATGACAAGAACTATCAATTATTGATTTTTTTTTAATAAATATAATTCATTTTTAATTTATTAAAAAAAACATGTTTTAAAGTATATAAAATCAATTCGTTCATCCATAAAATTTTTTATCGTTTAAAATTTAAAATGCAAAAAAAACACTAACCTCCAAAACAAATTTCTGAGTCTAATTTTAAGCTCAAAAGTTCGAAGATAAATCTTCTATCTCCACAAGTCGAACCAAAAGCCTTTTTCATTTATTTTGAAGAAGGCTCTAGGTTTAAAAGTCCGAAGTTAAATCTTCTATTTCCACCGAAGAGGACAAGTCCAATTTTTCAAAAATTTGTACCAACTTACAACTTATTTTTTCTGGCTCTTTTTTTATATCGCTATTTTAATTACTTTTGTTTAATCATTTTTTAAAAAAGATAAACAAATTGAAACCCATAAGCCCACCAAATAGTAACGAACCGCTAACCGAAAGTCAAATTGATCGCATTATTGAAATGGCATGGGAAGACCGAACCCCTTTTGATGCTATCAAATTTCAATTTGGATTGGTGGAGGCTGACGTAAAAGCCTTAATGAAAAGAGAACTCAAGTGGAGCAGTTACAAATTATGGCGTACCCGTGTAGAAAATTGCAAAACCAAGCATAGCGCCAAACGCAATACCGATATTGACCGATTCAAATGCACAAGACAACGTACTATTTCAAATAATAAAATTTCGAAACGATAAGGATCATGGAAACCAAAAAACCTGATAATGTAGTATATTCTGAAACTGAAGGCTATAATGCTAAATTAATGACCTATGCCACTAATGTGGGAGCACCCGTAATTCAAATAGATGATGTAGCAGCGTTTAAGAGTAGAGGTATTAGAAGCGTTAATAAAGAATTTGAAAACAAGTTCAACGAACTCAAGCTACAATATGAAAATTTAATGAAAGAGTTTGAAAACAACGAATTAGTATACAATGCAAAATTCTCTTTTGAGCCAGTAATTGGTGAAATATACCATCTCTATCGCGGTATGGATGGACTTAACTTTTTATCATTAATTTCTCCTGTAGAATGTGCTCGTGAACACCTTGGCTCTTTCAAACTTAACAGTGAAAAAAAATGGATCGCAATTGAGTAAGACATATTGTCGCAGCTGTATTCATCGCAATTGGTTATAAATAAATTCAGTACTTTATCTTTCTTTTCAAGATAGCATCAACTTTTACTAGTATATTCATAACTATACTTCTGAACTGTTTTTCTTTCTAAAGGCAGAAGGAGTCATTGCTTGCTTCTATATTCAATAAATCAAATCTTTTCGGTAGGATTTTTATTTTCATCCAATTGCAAGCTGCTATTTCAATACATTTCAAATTTCCTATATTTGTATAAAATTTATACCATGCAACATTTAATCGATCGCTTTGTAAGCTACGTAACAATTGATACCGAATCGGACGCAAGTTCCAACACAACACCGAGCACCAAAAAACAATTGGTTTTGGCCAACCTTTTGGTAAAAGAGTTGAAAAAAATTGGGATGACAGAAGTAACCATCGATAAAAATGGATACGTAATGGCAACCTTGGAAAGCAATGTAAAACACAAAGTACCCACAATTGGTTTTGTTTCACATTATGACACGACTCCTGATTTTACTGGGGCAAATGTAAAACCTCAAATTGTAACCAATTATGATGGTGGCGATATCATCTTAAATAAAAAACAAAACATTGTACTGTCACCAACGTATTTTAAAGATTTGTTGCAGTACAAAGGGCAAACACTCATCACCACTGATGGTACTACCCTACTAGGCGCCGACGACAAAGCCGGGATAACCGAAATCGTTTCGGCTATGGAATATCTAATTCAGCATCCCGAAATCAAACATGGAAAAATTCGTGTAGGATTTACTCCCGACGAAGAAATTGGCCGAGGTGCGCATCACTTTGACGTGGATCAATTTGGTTGCGAATGGGCATATACCATGGATGGAAGTCAGATTGGCGAACTTGAATATAAAAACTTTAATGCCGCAGGCGCTAAAATTACGTTCAAAGGTAAAAGTGTGCATCCGGGGTATGCCAAAGGCAAAATGATCAATTCGATGTTGTTGGCCAACCAATTCATTTCGAAATTACCTAAAAACGAAATTCCAGAAAAAACCAGAGGATACGAAGGGTTTTATCATGTGGTAGGCATTACAGGAAGTATTGAAGAAACAGTGGTCGAACTGATTATTAGAGATCACAGTGCGAAAAAATTCAAAGACCGAAAAGAATTTGTGCAGGACTTGGCCCTCAAATTCAATAAAAAATGGAAAAAACAATTTGGCGACGAAATTGTCATTGCTGAAGTAAAAGACCAATACTACAATATGAAAGAAAAAGTAAAACCTGTTTTTCATATCGTAGAAATCGCCGAAAAAGCAATGAAAGAATTGGGCATCAAACCCTTAATTAAACCCATTCGCGGTGGAACCGACGGTTGCCAATTGTCTTATAAGGGACTGCCCTGCCCCAACATCTTTGCTGGCGGACATAACTTTCACGGAAAATATGAATATGTCCCCGTGGAAAGCATGATGAAAGCTACCGAAGTCATTGTAAAAATCGCTGAACTTACCGCAAAAAATTAATCTGTATAACTCCATAATTTCAAAAACAATATGTTTTTAACAACCGTAAAAAAAAGTAGCGCTCTCCTATTGCTAATGGTTTCAATCGTTAGTTTTGGGCAAGAGAAACATTTAAAAAACATCAAACAACTCACCTTTGGTGGTGACAATGCTGAAGCCTATTTTAGTCCGAAAGGCGACAAATTAACGCTTCAAGTAACCAACAAAGCTTTTGGTGTTTCGTGTGACCAAATTTTCATGTTGGACTTACAAGCGAAAGAATTCAATGAAAAAAGCTTGCAGTTGGTTTCCACTGGAAAAGGAAGAACCACTTGTTCGTATTATATGCCCGATGGAAAACACATTTTATATGCGTCCACACATGCAGCCGATCACGCCTGCCCTGCGCCACCAAAACCTATTGATGGTAAATATTTATGGGCTATCTACCCAGAATTTGATATTTATATCGCCGACTTAAAAGGAAACATCACCAAACAGTTGACGGACAGTCCGGGTTATGATGCCGAAGCGGTAGTTTCTCCCGACGGTAAAAAAATTGCCTTTACCAGTATCCGAAGTGGCGATTTAGAATTGTATACGATGGATATCGACGGCAGCAATTTAAAACAAATTACTTCGGGCTTAGGCTATGATGGCGGTTGTTTTTTCTCACACGACAGTAAAAAATTAGTATTCCGTTCGTCTCGCCCCAAAACAGCTGAAGCCATTAAAGAATACAAAGATTTATTGGCGCAAAACTTAGTAGCGCCATCTGAAATGGAAATTTATACGTGCAACATCGACGGTTCCAATTTAAAGCAAATCACTAATTTAGGAAAAGCCAACTGGGCACCGTTCTTTCATCCATCCGATCAAAAAATTATCTTTTCATCCAATCATCATTCAACAAGAGGCTATGATTTTCAGTTGTTCATGATTGATTTAAATGGTGAAAACTTAGAGCAAATTACCTATCAAAGTGAATTCAATGCGTTTCCAATGTTTTCACCTGACGGAAAAAAATTGGTCTTCTCGAGCAACAGAATGCAAAGCAAACCAAGAGAAACCAATGTATTCATTGCCGACTGGATCGAAGGCGATGCTGCCGAACTGGCGCAACCTAGCACTTTGAAAAGACACATCAGCTACTTGGCTTCAGACGAATTGCAAGGGCGTTTAACCGGTTCTTCAGGTGAAAAAAGAGCAGCCGATTATATTGCCAAAGAATTCAAAACTTTGGGATTAAAACCCTATGCCAACAACAGCTATTTTCAAACGTTCAACTACAAAGTAAAATTAAACCCACACGCTACCGATGGTTCTGGTGATAAAGCCAACAACGGTACCAATGTCATAGCCTTTTTAGACAATAAAGCGGCGAAAACCATTGTCATTGGGGCACATTACGACCATTTGGGCTTGAACGAACACAACCATTCAACCAAACCCAATTCGCAAGGCGAAATTCACAACGGAGCCGACGACAATGCTTCGGGTGTAGCCGGTGTATTAGAATTGGCGCGCATGTATGCCCAAAACAAAACCAAAGAACCTGTAAACTATATTTTTGCGCTATTCTCTGGAGAAGAAGACGGCTTAATTGGTTCAAAACACATGGCCGAATCGTTAAAAACATACCACCCTAACGTGGTGACCATGATCAACATGGACATGATCGGTCGTTTAGACAAAGACAAAAGTTTAGTAGTAGGTGGTGTAGGTACAGCAGCCGATTTCACGGCGATTGTAAACAAAAACAAACCGGCTGGGTTTAATGTAACCCTAGACAATACAGGGCAAGGTCCATCGGATCATACGTCGTTTTATTTAAAAGACATCCCAGTGTTGTATTTCTTTACCGGTACGCATAACGACTATCATAAACCAAGTGACGACGAAGAAAAAATCAACTATTATGGCGTGCGCAATATTGTAGATTATGTATTTAGAGTAGCCAATGAAGTAGCGACTTTAGATACCCTAACCTTTACCAAAACCGCTATGAACTCCGAAAAAGTAGTTCCCAAATACAAAGTTACTTTAGGCATCATGCCCGATTACAGCGACCACGGAGACGGCTTGCACATTGATGGTGTAACCGACAACCGACCAGCACATGCGGCAGGCATTGTAGCCGGAGACGTATTGGTAAAAATTGGCGATTGCGAGATCAAAGAAGTATACAGTTACATGGACTGCTTGGCAAAATTAACGGCGGGCGATGTCAAAGAAGTAAAAGTATTGAGAGAAGGCAAACCGATGACCTTTACAGTGAAATTCTAAGTTATAGTCCTACAAAGTTGTTATAACGACACCCTTAAAAAAATCCCCAATAGTATTGGGGATTTTTTTTTTGTACTTGAGCAATTCTTTGAAATAATTAGAATTCATGAATTTTTTTTCTATTTTTATACACCGAGAAACAAGATTAACTTGGGCCTAACGCACTAAAGGGAGAGCGTAGCTATCGGAAACATTCGGGTATAAACGTATTAACCGCAACCAATTCTGTGAGAAGCCTAAATAAATTAGATATAGAAAAAAGCATAGAACTAAAGAAATTAGTTTATGTTGAAAGTTGGTTTGATAAATTAGACCGATTTGTAATCTATATTTTTTTTAGTTGGGGTTTTATATTACCATTTCTAATATATTTCGATCCTTATAGAGATTATTCTAAAACTGGATTTGAATATTATTTAATCTTTATTCTTAGTATATTTTGCGCTTACGTAGTCTACAGAAAAGCAACCGAAAAAAAATTATGCGAAATCAATAGTAAATATGACGCAGAAGAAAATAGAAAACTGATAAATCAATATTGTGAGCAAATGGGTTATGAGAAATACAGAAACTCAAAAAATATTATAATATATAACACAGAAAGCTCTTTCAATATTAATCCAAATTATAAAATAAGTCGAATTTTCTTGCTGAATAATAAAAGTGTATATATTACAATGATAAAAGAAAATTATAAATTAAATATTCCTGTATTATTTTCTCAACTTATTTTGAAAAAAGATATTGAAAAAATAACAAAAAAATAAATTTTGCCCCGGTACCCCACGTTAGCGCGGATTTACAATCCGTGCCCACAGAGCACTTAAAAAAACAGCCAACATAATAATACAGTTTTAAAATTACTATAGTGACATTTTATTAAACCGTGCAAAAAAAAAGCCGAACTCCAATTGAAGTTCGGCTTTGTTATTTGTAAGCTAAAAATTATTTAGCGGCTAATTTTGCACTCAATTCAGGAGAAACCCCCGTTAGCGCGGATTTACAATCCGTGCCCACAGAGCACTTAAAAAAAACAGCCAACACAATAATACAGCTTTAAAATTACTATAGTAACATTTTATTAATTTGATTTTAATTGCAAGCCCAGATTGTAAATCGGCGCTATCTGAACTTTTTTTTTTAAATGAAATATATTATATTGACATTAGTTAGTAATAGCTCAAATCGGGAGACTTTGAGCAGCGTTGCAAAACAGTCTATTTTTGGGAACTATACTAAATATTGAGTTATGAAATTTATAATTTACATACTAGCCACTGCGCTATTTATAGAGTGTTCATCCTACGAAAAAATAGGTGATTTTGAATATAAAATTGGAATAAAAAAAATTAATTCGGGCGATTTCGATGCATTAATTTTCAAACATAAAGTTTATATCCATAAAAATTCAGATACTATTTTTGCACAATTATTAAAAGCAAAAAAACTTGATTATGAAACAGAAAAAGACACTGTTTTCGCTTATGGAAAAATGCTAGTTAAAATTGAAAAAGATAAGACAGTTATTATTACCAAAGAAATAAACATTAATGGATATGAAAATTTCACGAAAACTGATTCCGTGATTAGATTTTATGAACAATTAAAAGATGGAAATGTGAAACTTCTCAAATATACAACCTTTCAATTCGGAAAAGTAAAATATGAGTATATTCCAAAATAAACTCAGATGTTCAACCTCAACTCCGCAAAGTCCCCAGCTTCAAACGCTTTCGCGTGATAATTGTAAAATCCCCGTTAGCGCGGATTTACAATCCGTGCCCACTGAGCACTTAAAAAAACAGCCAACTTAATAATACAGCTTTAAAATTACTATAGTGACATTTTATTAAACCGTGCAAAAAAAAAGCCGAACTCCAATTGAAGTTCGGCTTTGTTATTTGCAAGCTAAAAATTATTTAGTGGCTAATTTTGCACTCAATTCAGAAGAAATTGCTGATTTTTCCATTTTGATTTTTCCGGCCATGGTTTCAACTACTACCGTATCGTCATTCATTTCGGCAATTTTACCATGAATCCCCGATTTGGTAATGATGCGATCACCAGCTTTCAATCCGTTTTCAAACGCTTTTTCTTTTTTGGCTCTCTGTTGTTGTGGTCGTATTAATAAAAAGTAAAAAACCGCAATCATCAGTACCAATTGCATTATTAAAGTTGCATTCATAAGTTTATTTTTTAGTGGTTAAAATCCCATCTTTTGGGGTTACATTTGCTTTAATTTCTAGGGTTTCCATACCGGTTTCTGTGTTGGTAACCAGTGTAACCGTTTTCATTTGTGCACCCGGTTTCCCTTTAGAATCAAAAGAAACAAGTATTGGTGCAGAAGTACCCGGCTTAATGGGTCCGTTTGGTGGTTCTGGAACGGTACATCCGCAACTTCCTTTAGCATCACTAATGATCAAATCTACAGTACCTTCATTAGTAACCATAAATGTTGTTTTTACGACATCGCCTTCGTTGATCACGCCAAAATCATGTACCAATTTGTCAAATTTAATTTTTGGGAATACGGTACGCAATGAATTTTGAATGGCAATTGCCGCTTCGTCATCTGCCGTAATTTTATCAGCAGCACTTTCTTTTTTACACGAAGTAGTCATTAAAACTACTGAGAGGGCCAATAACCCCATTGATTTTTTAATCATACTATTTCAATTTATAATAAACCTCTACCCGATTTTGTGAGCCTTTTATCTTTTTCAAACTCTTTTACCAAGTTGTCTAAAATTCCGTTGATAAAAATACTACTTTTTGGCGTAGAATACTCTTTCGCAATTTCTAAATATTCGTTAATGGTAACTTTGGTTGGAATAGAAGGAAATTTCAACAATTCGCAAATTGCCATTTTTAAGATGATGGTGTCAATTTCGGCAATACGCTCCACATCCCAATTGGGTGTTTTATCAACGTATTCTTTCGCCAATTCTACCTCATTCAATACCGTTTTTCGGAACAAATTTTTCACAAAGTCTTTGTCGTCTTCATCTTTATAGACCTTGGGAATCAGAATTGGATCTGTTTCCGATTTCAGTTGTTTGATTTGCTTTAGGATTAACGTGTTGATCCCCGGTAAATCATCCAACCATGTGAGTTTATGATCTTCTAAATAATCGTATAATTTTTCGCTTGGCGCAATGACTTCGGTGTACAAGTTGGCAATAAAATCGCGGTCTTCTTCAAAACTAGAATCCGTTTTTTTCATAAAGTTTTGATACAACGCACTGGCTTTAATCGATTCGATCAAATACAAAATAATGTCGTCGTTTTGCTGCCAATTTTTGATTTTTCGCTCCTCCAAAGCTTGCTCTAATGCATCAGAAGAAGCCAGAGCGATCAACACTTTATTGTGAACAAATTGTAAGCTAGGATTGCGTTCTTCTTTAGTAGCCAAATGTTTTTTTGAAGCAATAGCAATATACAATTCTTCTTTCTTTTTGATTTCCACCAAGGCCGAAAGTAATAATAAGTACAAATCTTGCGTATTTTCTATACTTTGGAATAAAAACTTTTCTTCTTTATCCAATTGATCCGACTGGTGTTGGTGCATGGCATAAATGCTTTGCATGACTTTGATTCGGATATGTCTTCTATTTAACATACTAATTAAGAACTTTATAAAATTAAGAGAGCGAAAGAAGTTTCCCTTTCGCTCTGCAAAAATACAATATTATTTAAAAACTTTTACTTGCGTAATTCATTTTTTCGATCGTCAATTCGTTTTTGTGCCATAGACATCGCCGCTTGGTGCGTTGTGATATTATGTTGCTCCGCAAACTTGAAAATTTCCATCGATGTGTTGTAGATGTTTTCGGTTTTCTCCATTACTTGCGCACGGGTCAAATTAGCCAACTCCGAATACACATTGATGACTCCACCGGCATTAATTAAGAAATCGGGCGCATATAAGATCCCTTTTTCTTTAAGCATCGCCCCATGAACTACTTCATTTGCCAATTGGTTATTAGCAGCACCCGCAATTACTTTGGCTTGAATTTTATGAATGGTATCGTCATTAATTGTAGCTCCCAAAGCACACGGTGCATATATATCTACCTCAGCGCTGTATAAATCGGCACCTGTGAAAATTTTTGCGCCATATTTTGAACCAACTTGGTTCAAACGCTCTTCGTTAATATCGGCTATGGTTACCAATGCCCCACTTTCCGTTAAATGTTGTACTAATACTTCACCAACATGTCCAATACCTTGCACCAATACTTTTTTTCCTTCTAAGTTATCCGAACCAAAACGGTATTTTGTAGCGGCTTTTAAGCCCATAAAAACACCATAAGCCGTAATAGGAGATGGATTTCCAGACCCTCCTTTTTCTTCCGAAATTCCGGTTACATAAGGCGTTACTTCACGAACAGTATCCATGTCTTTGGTTTCCATACCCACATCTTCTGCCGTAATATATTTTCCAGATAATGAATGAACATATTCGCCAAATTTTCGCATCAATTCTGGTGTCTTTTGTGATTTAGCATCGCCAATAATAACGGCCTTACCACCACCTAAGTTTAAACCTGAAATTGAAGATTTAAAGGACATTCCACGCGACAAACGCAACACATCATTAAGCGCTTCCCATTCATTAGCATAATTCCACATGCGTGTTCCACCCAAAGCTGGGCCTAAAACTGTATTATGAATTCCAATTATTGCTTTTAATCCTGTATCTTTGTCGTTACAAAATACAACTTGTTCGTGACCATCAAAAGAGATTTGACCAAAAACAGGGTCAACTTTATGAAGCTCATTTGCTTTAACTAAATCTGCTGTCATGCCTTGTGTTTTAAATTGAAAAGTATTCAAAATTTGATTACAATATTACGAATAATTTTAAATTGAATTAAAATTTTATCCGTATTTTAATAATTTAGCAATAAAATGTTATAAAACTGGATAATACCTCATTACCAATACAATAACAAATTATTGAAATTGATACGAAAATAATACCACAATACAGTATACAATGAAAGAATTACAATATTTAAACAAATATTTTATCAAATATAAATATCGCTTCCTTTTGGGGTTGTTGATTACTATAGTGGCCCAAATTTTTTCATTATTCACTCCGGAACTGATTGGTAATTCCATCAAGGTCATTGAAGACTATGTAAAATCGGCACACAAAGACGTGGGTGCCCTTCAATATGAATTGCTTAAAAACATTCTTTACATATTAGCAACCACTATCATTGCCGGTTTTTTTACGTTCTTAATGCGTCAAACCCTAATCGTAATGTCGCGTTATGTAGAATTTGATCTTAAAAATGAAATATTCAACCACTATCAAAATTTATCACAACATTTCTACAAAAGAAACCGCACAGGTGATTTAATGAATCGGATCAGTGAAGATGTGGGTAAAGTTAGAATGTATGTAGGCCCGGCTGTAATGTATTCGTTAAATACCATCATGCGCTTTACCATCGTAGTCATTTACATGTATAACATTTCTCCCAAGCTAACATTGTATTCGCTACTGCCCTTGCCGCTACTTTCGTACAGTATTTTTAAAATTAGTTCCGAAATTCACAAACGAAGCGGTGCTTTTCAGAAAAATTTATCCAATTTATTTACCTTCACACAAGAAATTTTTTCTGGTATTCGCGTCATTAAAGCCTATGCCATCGAAGATAAAAAGCAAAACGATTTTTTAAACCTTACACAAGAAAGCAATCGCAAAGCGATGGACCTAGCCAAAGTTAATTCGCTTTTTGGTCCGTTGATGATTTTACTCATTGGTTTGAGCAACCTCGTGGTGGTTTATGTGGGCGGTTCGATGTATATTGACAACGATCCCGAAATTAAAAGCATTGGTGTCATTGCCCAATTTATTCTGTATATTAATATGCTTACATGGCCCGTGGCATCTTTGGGTTGGGTATCGTCTTTAGTACAAGAAGCGGAAGCCTCTCAAAAACGAATCAATGAGTTTTTAAAAGAAGCCCCCGAAATCACCAATCCGACGCTAACACCAACAAAAATTAATGGTACTATAGTTTTTGAAAATGTAAGTTTTGAATACGAAGACACCCATATCAAAGCCTTGTCGGATATTTCATTTACTCTTGAAAAAGGAAAAACATTGGCAATTTTAGGAAAAACAGGTTCGGGTAAATCGACGATACTATCGTTAATCAGCAGGCTTTATGATGCCAATGGAGGACAAATCACCATTGATGGCCAACCGATTACTACTGTAAATTTATATGATTTGCGCAATCAAATAAGTGTGGTACCGCAAGATGCGTTCTTGTTTTCAGACAGCATCAAAAACAACATCAAATTTGGTAACGAGCAAGCAACGGATGAAGAAGTTATAGCTGCAGCCAAAAAAGCGGTGGTTCATGATAACATTATGTTGTTCAACGACACGTATGAGACGGTTTTAGGCGAGCGTGGCATTACCCTTTCGGGTGGTCAAAAACAGCGTGTATCCATTGCACGAGCACTGATTAAAAACGCCCCCATATTGCTTTTAGACGATTGTTTGAGTGCGGTGGATACAGAAACCGAAGAAACCATCCTTCATAATCTCCTTGACTATTGCAAAGACAAAACCACGCTTATCGTTAGTCACCGAGTATCGTCGGCAAAAAATGCCGATGAAATCCTAATTTTAGAAGACGGTAAAATCATAGAAAAAGGGACTCACAATCAATTGATCGCCTTGAATGGGTATTACAAAAAATTGTATGTGAAACAACTTTCAGAAAAAGAAATTAACTAAACTATTGTTTTATCCGATTTTTTTTTAGATTTTTGATTCGCTATAATTAATTAACTTGAAAGTAGGATTATGAGAGAAAATGAAATGATAGAAAAAGAAGATATTTTTTCTAAAGTATTGCGTGCAGGAAGAAGAACATATTTCTTTGATGTAAGAGCAACCAAAGCAGACGATTACTACATTACCATTACAGAAAGCAAAAAATTCACCGAAGAAGACGGTTCTTTTCATTTCAAAAAACACAAAATATACCTGTATAAAGAAGACTTTGCCGCGTTTAGAGAAATATTAGACGAAATGGTAGATTTTGTTTTGGATCAAAAAGGAGAAGAAGTTATTTCAGAAAGACATCAAAAAGATTTCAAACGAGAAAACTATACCGAAACTTCAGACGAAGTAAAATCGGCCGAAAGTTTTACCAATATTGATTTTGACGATATTTAATTATAAATCCCGCTAAAGCGGGATTTTTTTATATTATAAACTTATTGCTTTATGCCGATGGGCTATTTAATATGTGGGGTTACCACCTTTACTAAATCTGGCGCCGATAGCACCCCCGATTGCCGCCACAACATTTTACCCTCTAGAGGGTAAAATGTTGTGGCGGCAATCGGGGGTGCTATCGGCGCCAGATTTAGTAAAGGTGGTAACCCCACATATTAAATAGCCCATCGGCATAAAGCAATAAGTTTATAATATAAAAAAATCCCGCTTTAGCGGGATTTATAATTAAATATCGTCAAAATCAATATTGGTAAAACTTTCGGCCGATTTTACTTCGTCTGAAGTTTCGGTATAGTTTTCTCGTTTGAAATCTTTTTGATGTCTTTCTGAAATAACTTCTTCTCCTTTTTGATCCAAAACAAAATCTACCATTTCGTCTAATATTTCTCTAAACGCGGCAAAGTCTTCTTTATACAGGTATATTTTGTGTTTTTTGAAATGAAAAGAACCGTCTTCTTCGGTGAATTTTTTGCTTTCTGTAATGGTAATGTAGTAATCGTCTGCTTTGGTTGCTCTTACATCAAAGAAATATGTTCTTCTTCCTGCACGCAATACTTTAGAAAAAATATCTTCTTTTTCTATCATTTCATTTTCTCTCATAATCCTACTTTCAAGTTAATTAATTATAGCGAATCAAAAATCTAAAAAAAAATCGGATAAAACAATAGTTTAGTTAATTTCTTTTTCTGAAAGTTGTTTCACATACAATTTTTTGTAATACCCATTCAAGGCGATCAATTGATTGTGAGTCCCTTTTTCTATGATTTTACCGTCTTCTAAAATTAGGATTTCATCGGCATTTTTTGCCGACGATACTCGGTGACTAACGATAAGCGTGGTTTTGTCTTTGCAATAGTCAAGGAGATTATGAAGGATGGTTTCTTCGGTTTCTGTATCCACCGCACTCAAACAATCGTCTAAAAGCAATATGGGGGCGTTTTTAATCAGTGCTCGTGCAATGGATACACGCTGTTTTTGACCACCCGAAAGGGTAATGCCACGCTCGCCTAAAACCGTCTCATACGTGTCGTTGAACAACATAATGTTATCATGAACCACCGCTTTTTTGGCTGCAGCTATAACTTCTTCATCCGTTGCTTGCTCGTTACCAAATTTGATGTTGTTTTTGATGCTGTCTGAAAACAAGAACGCATCTTGCGGTACCACACTTATTTGATTGCGCAAATCATATAAATTTACAGTAGTAATCGGTTGGCCATCAATGGTGATTTGTCCTCCATTGGCATCATAAAGCCTGCTGATTAACGATAGTATCGTCGATTTACCCGAACCTGTTTTTCCTAAAATTGCCAATGTTTTTCCTTTTTCAAGAGTAAATGAAATATCCGACAAGGCTTTGATATGGGTGTCTTCGTATTCAAAACTTACATTTTCAAAAACTATAGTACCATTAATTTTTGTTGGTGTTAGCGTCGGATTGGTGATTTCGGGGGCTTCTTTTAAAAACTCATTGATTCGTTTTTGAGAGGCTTCCGCTTCTTGTACTAAAGACGATACCCAACCCAAAGATGCCACGGGCCATGTAAGCATATTAATATACAGAATAAATTGGGCAATGACACCAATGCTTTTAATTTCGGGATCGTTGTCAATATACATCGAACCGCCCACATAAACCACCACGAGGTTGCTCAAACCAATGAGTAAAATCATCAACGGACCAAAAAGCGAATTAACTTTGGCTAGGTCCATCGCTTTGCGATTGCTTTCTTGTGTAAGGTTTAAAAAATCGTTTTGCTTTTTATCTTCGATGGCATAGGCTTTAATGACGCGAATACCAGAAAAAATTTCTTGTGTGAAGGTAAATAAATTGGATAAATTTTTCTGAAAAGCACCGCTTCGTTTGTGAATTTCGGAACTAATTTTAAAAATACTGTACGAAAGTAGCGGCAAGGGCAGTAGCGAATACAATGTTAGCTTGGGAGAAATGTTATACATGTAAATGACTACGATGGTAAAGCGCATGATGGTATTTAACGAATACATTACAGCCGGGCCTACATACATTCTAACTTTACCCACATCTTCACTGATCCGATTCATTAAATCACCTGTGCGGTTTCTTTTGTAGAAATGTTGTGATAAATTTTGATAGTGGTTGAATATTTCATTTTTAAGATCAAATTCTACATAACGCGACATTACGATTAGGGTTTGACGCATTAAGAACGTAAAAAAACCGGCAATGATAGTGGTTGCTAATATGTAAAGAATGTTTTTAAGCAATTCATATTGAAGGGCACCCACGTCTTTGTGTGCCGATTTTACATAGTCTTCAATGACCTTGATGGAATTACCAATCAGTTCCGGAGTGAATAATGAAAAAATTTGGGCCACTATAGTAATCAACAACCCCAAAAGGAAGCGATATTTATATTTGATAAAATATTTGTTTAAATATTGTAATTCTTTCATTGTATACTGTATTGTGGTATTATTTTCGTATCAATTTCAATAATTTGTTATTGTATTGGTAATGAGGTATTATCCAGTTTTATAACATTTTATTGCTAAATTATTAAAATACGGATAAAATTTTAATTCAATTTAAAATTATTCGTAATATTGTAATCAAATTTTGAATACTTTTCAATTTAAAACACAAGGCATGACAGCAGATTTAGTTAAAGCAAATGAGCTTCATAAAGTTGACCCTGTTTTTGGTCAAATCTCTTTTGATGGTCACGAACAAGTTGTATTTTGTAACGACAAAGATACAGGATTAAAAGCAATAATTGGAATTCATAATACAGTTTTAGGCCCAGCTTTGGGTGGAACACGCATGTGGAATTATGCTAATGAATGGGAAGCGCTTAATGATGTGTTGCGTTTGTCGCGTGGAATGTCCTTTAAATCTTCAATTTCAGGTTTAAACTTAGGTGGTGGTAAGGCCGTTATTATTGGCGATGCTAAATCACAAAAGACACCAGAATTGATGCGAAAATTTGGCGAATATGTTCATTCATTATCTGGAAAATATATTACGGCAGAAGATGTGGGTATGGAAACCAAAGACATGGATACTGTTCGTGAAGTAACGCCTTATGTAACCGGAATTTCGGAAGAAAAAGGAGGGTCTGGAAATCCATCTCCTATTACGGCTTATGGTGTTTTTATGGGCTTAAAAGCCGCTACAAAATACCGTTTTGGTTCGGATAACTTAGAAGGAAAAAAAGTATTGGTGCAAGGTATTGGACATGTTGGTGAAGTATTAGTACAACATTTAACGGAAAGTGGGGCATTGGTAACCATAGCCGATATTAACGAAGAGCGTTTGAACCAAGTTGGTTCAAAATATGGCGCAAAAATTTTCACAGGTGCCGATTTATACAGCGCTGAGGTAGATATATATGCACCGTGTGCTTTGGGAGCTACAATTAATGACGATACCATTCATAAAATTCAAGCCAAAGTAATTGCGGGTGCTGCTAATAACCAATTGGCAAATGAAGTAGTTCATGGGGCGATGCTTAAAGAAAAAGGGATCTTATATGCGCCCGATTTCTTAATTAATGCCGGTGGAGTCATCAATGTGTATTCGGAGTTGGCTAATTTGACCCGTGCGCAAGTAATGGAGAAAACCGAAAACATCTACAACACATCGATGGAAATTTTCAAGTTTGCGGAGCAACATAATATCACAACGCACCAAGCGGCGATGTCTATGGCACAAAAACGAATTGACGATCGAAAAAATGAATTACGCAAGTAAAAGTTTTTAAATAATATTGTATTTTTGCAGAGCGAAAGGGAAACTTCTTTCGCTCTCTTAATTTTATAAAGTTCTTAATTAGTATGTTAAATAGAAGACATATCCGAATCAAAGTCATGCAAAGCATTTATGCCATGCACCAACACCAGTCGGATCAATTGGATAAAGAAGAAAAGTTTTTATTCCAAAGTATAGAAAATACGCAAGATTTGTACTTATTATTACTTTCGGCCTTGGTGGAAATCAAAAAGAAAGAAGAATTGTATATTGCTATTGCTTCAAAAAAACATTTGGCTACTAAAGAAGAACGCAATCCTAGCTTACAATTTGTTCACAATAAAGTGTTGATCGCTCTGGCTTCTTCTGATGCATTAGAGCAAGCTTTGGAGGAGCGAAAAATCAAAAATTGGCAGCAAAACGACGACATTATTTTGTATTTGATCGAATCGATTAAAGCCAGTGCGTTGTATCAAAACTTTATGAAAAAAACGGATTCTAGTTTTGAAGAAGACCGCGATTTTATTGCCAACTTGTACACCGAAGTCATTGCGCCAAGCGAAAAATTATACGATTATTTAGAAGATCATAAACTCACATGGTTGGATGATTTACCGGGGATCAACACGTTAATCCTAAAGCAAATCAAACAACTGAAATCGGAAACAGATCCAATTCTGATTCCCAAGGTCTATAAAGATGAAGACGACAAAGACTTTGTGAAAAATTTGTTCCGAAAAACGGTATTGAATGAGGTAGAATTGGCGAAAGAATACGTTGATAAAACACCCAATTGGGATGTGGAGCGTATTGCCGAAATTGACACCATCATCTTAAAAATGGCAATTTGCGAATTGTTGAAATTTCCTTCTATTCCAACCAAAGTTACCATTAACGAATATTTAGAAATTGCGAAAGAGTATTCTACGCCAAAAAGTAGTATTTTTATCAACGGAATTTTAGACAACTTGGTAAAAGAGTTTGAAAAAGATAAAAGGCTCACAAAATCGGGTAGAGGTTTATTATAAATTGAAATAGTATGATTAAAAAATCAATGGGGTTATTGGCCCTCTCAGTAGTTTTAATGACTACTTCGTGTAAAAAAGAAAGTGCTGCTGATAAAATTACGGCAGATGACGAAGCGGCAATTGCCATTCAAAATTCATTGCGTACCGTATTCCCAAAAATTAAATTTGACAAATTGGTACATGATTTTGGCGTGATCAACGAAGGCGATGTCGTAAAAACAACATTTATGGTTACTAATGAAGGTACTGTAGATTTGATCATTAGTGATGCTAAAGGAAGTTGCGGATGTACCGTTCCAGAACCACCAAACGGACCCATTAAGCCGGGTACTTCTGCACCAATACTTGTTTCTTTTGATTCTAAAGGGAAACCGGGTGCACAAATGAAAACGGTTACACTGGTTACCAACACAGAAACCGGTATGGAAACCCTAGAAATTAAAGCAAATGTAACCCCAAAAGATGGGATTTTAACCACTAAAAAATAAACTTATGAATGCAACTTTAATAATGCAATTGGTACTGATGATTGCGGTTTTTTACTTTTTATTAATACGACCACAACAACAGAGAGCCAAAAAAGAAAAAGCGTTTGAAAACGGATTGAAAGCTGGTGATCGCATCATTACCAAATCGGGGATTCATGGTAAAATTGCCGAAATGAATGACGATACGGTAGTAGTTGAAACCATGGCCGGAAAAATCAAAATGGAAAAATCAGCAATTTCTTCTGAATTGAGTGCAAAATTAGCCACTAAATAATTTTTAGCTTGCAAATAACAAAGCCGAACTTCAATTGGAGTTCGGCTTTTTTTTTGCACGGTTTAATAAAATGTCACTATAGTAATTTTAAAGCTGTATTATTAAGTTGGCTGTTTTTTTAAGTGCTCAGTGGGCACGGATTGTAAATCCGCGCTAACGGGGATTTTACAATTATCACGCGAAAGCGTTTGAAGCTGGGGACTTTGCGGAGTTGAGGTTGAACATCTGAGTTTATTTTGGAATATACTCATATTTTACTTTTCCGAATTGAAAGGTTGTATATTTGAGAAGTTTCACATTTCCATCTTTTAATTGTTCATAAAATCTAATCACGGAATCAGTTTTCGTGAAATTTTCATATCCATTAATGTTTATTTCTTTGGTAATAATAACTGTCTTATCTTTTTCAATTTTAACTAGCATTTTTCCATAAGCGAAAACAGTGTCTTTTTCTGTTTCATAATCAAGTTTTTTTGCTTTTAATAATTGTGCAAAAATAGTATCTGAATTTTTATGGATATAAACTTTATGTTTGAAAATTAATGCATCGAAATCGCCCGAATTAATTTTTTTTATTCCAATTTTATATTCAAAATCACCTATTTTTTCGTAGGATGAACACTCTATAAATAGCGCAGTGGCTAGTATGTAAATTATAAATTTCATAACTCAATATTTAGTATAGTTCCCAAAAATAGACTGTTTTGCAACGCTGCTCAAAGTCTCCCGATTTGAGCTATTACTAACTAATGTCAATATAATATATTTCATTTAAAAAAAAAAGTTCAGATAGCGCCGATTTACAATCTGGGCTTGCAATTAAAATCAAATTAATAAAATGTTACTATAGTAATTTTAAAGCTGTATTATTGTGTTGGCTGTTTTTTTTAAGTGCTCTGTGGGCACGGATTGTAAATCCGCGCTAACGGGGGTTTCTCCTGAATTGAGTGCAAAATTAGCCGCTAAATAATTTTTAGCTTACAAATAACAAAGCCGAACTTCAATTGGAGTTCGGCTTTTTTTTTGCACGGTTTAATAAAATGTCACTATAGTAATTTTAAAACTGTATTATTATGTTGGCTGTTTTTTTAAGTGCTCTGTGGGCACGGATTGTAAATCCGCGCTAACGTGGGGTACCGGGGCAAAATTTATTTTTTTGTTATTTTTTCAATATCTTTTTTCAAAATAAGTTGAGAAAATAATACAGGAATATTTAATTTATAATTTTCTTTTATCATTGTAATATATACACTTTTATTATTCAGCAAGAAAATTCGACTTATTTTATAATTTGGATTAATATTGAAAGAGCTTTCTGTGTTATATATTATAATATTTTTTGAGTTTCTGTATTTCTCATAACCCATTTGCTCACAATATTGATTTATCAGTTTTCTATTTTCTTCTGCGTCATATTTACTATTGATTTCGCATAATTTTTTTTCGGTTGCTTTTCTGTAGACTACGTAAGCGCAAAATATACTAAGAATAAAGATTAAATAATATTCAAATCCAGTTTTAGAATAATCTCTATAAGGATCGAAATATATTAGAAATGGTAATATAAAACCCCAACTAAAAAAAATATAGATTACAAATCGGTCTAATTTATCAAACCAACTTTCAACATAAACTAATTTCTTTAGTTCTATGCTTTTTTCTATATCTAATTTATTTAGGCTTCTCACAGAATTGGTTGCGGTTAATACGTTTATACCCGAATGTTTCCGATAGCTACGCTCTCCCTTTAGTGCGTTAGGCCCAAGTTAATCTTGTTTCTCGGTGTATAAAAATAGAAAAAAAATTCATGAATTCTAATTATTTCAAAGAATTGCTCAAGTACAAAAAAAAAATCCCCAATACTATTGGGGATTTTTTTAAGGGTGTCGTTATAACAACTTTGTAGGACTATAACTTAGAATTTCACTGTAAAGGTCATCGGTTTGCCTTCTCTCAATACTTTTACTTCTTTGACATCGCCCGCCGTTAATTTTGCCAAGCAGTCCATGTAACTGTATACTTCTTTGATCTCGCAATCGCCAATTTTTACCAATACGTCTCCGGCTACAATGCCTGCCGCATGTGCTGGTCGGTTGTCGGTTACACCATCAATGTGCAAGCCGTCTCCGTGGTCGCTGTAATCGGGCATGATGCCTAAAGTAACTTTGTATTTGGGAACTACTTTTTCGGAGTTCATAGCGGTTTTGGTAAAGGTTAGGGTATCTAAAGTCGCTACTTCATTGGCTACTCTAAATACATAATCTACAATATTGCGCACGCCATAATAGTTGATTTTTTCTTCGTCGTCACTTGGTTTATGATAGTCGTTATGCGTACCGGTAAAGAAATACAACACTGGGATGTCTTTTAAATAAAACGACGTATGATCCGATGGACCTTGCCCTGTATTGTCTAGGGTTACATTAAACCCAGCCGGTTTGTTTTTGTTTACAATCGCCGTGAAATCGGCTGCTGTACCTACACCACCTACTACTAAACTTTTGTCTTTGTCTAAACGACCGATCATGTCCATGTTGATCATGGTCACCACGTTAGGGTGGTATGTTTTTAACGATTCGGCCATGTGTTTTGAACCAATTAAGCCGTCTTCTTCTCCAGAGAATAGCGCAAAAATATAGTTTACAGGTTCTTTGGTTTTGTTTTGGGCATACATGCGCGCCAATTCTAATACACCGGCTACACCCGAAGCATTGTCGTCGGCTCCGTTGTGAATTTCGCCTTGCGAATTGGGTTTGGTTGAATGGTTGTGTTCGTTCAAGCCCAAATGGTCGTAATGTGCCCCAATGACAATGGTTTTCGCCGCTTTATTGTCTAAAAAGGCTATGACATTGGTACCGTTGTTGGCTTTATCACCAGAACCATCGGTAGCGTGTGGGTTTAATTTTACTTTGTAGTTGAACGTTTGAAAATAGCTGTTGTTGGCATAGGGTTTTAATCCCAAAGTTTTGAATTCTTTGGCAATATAATCGGCTGCTCTTTTTTCACCTGAAGAACCGGTTAAACGCCCTTGCAATTCGTCTGAAGCCAAGTAGCTGATGTGTCTTTTCAAAGTGCTAGGTTGCGCCAGTTCGGCAGCATCGCCTTCGATCCAGTCGGCAATGAATACATTGGTTTCTCTTGGTTTGCTTTGCATTCTGTTGCTCGAGAAGACCAATTTTTTTCCGTCAGGTGAAAACATTGGAAACGCATTGAATTCACTTTGATAGGTAATTTGCTCTAAGTTTTCACCATTTAAATCAATCATGAACAACTGAAAATCATAGCCTCTTGTTGAATGATGATTGGATGAAAAGATAATTTTTTGATCGGATGGATGAAAGAACGGTGCCCAGTTGGCTTTTCCTAAATTAGTGATTTGCTTTAAATTGGAACCGTCGATGTTGCACGTATAAATTTCCATTTCAGATGGCGCTACTAAGTTTTGCGCCAATAAATCTTTGTATTCTTTAATGGCTTCAGCTGTTTTGGGGCGAGACGAACGGAATACTAATTTTTTACTGTCGTGTGAGAAAAAACAACCGCCATCATAGCCTAAGCCCGAAGTAATTTGTTTTAAATTGCTGCCGTCGATATCCATCGTATACAATTCTAAATCGCCACTTCGGATACTGGTAAAGGCAATTTTTTTACCGTCGGGAGAAACTACCGCTTCGGCATCATAACCCGGACTGTCCGTCAACTGTTTGGTGATGTTTCCTTTTAAGTCGGCGATATAAATATCAAATTCTGGGTAGATAGCCCATAAATATTTACCATCAATAGGTTTTGGTGGCGCAGGGCAGGCGTGATCGGCTGCATGTGTGGACGCATATAAAATGTGTTTTCCATCGGGCATATAATACGAACAAGTGGTTCTTCCTTTTCCAGTGGAAACCAACTGCAAGCTTTTTTCATTGAATTCTTTCGCTTGTAAGTCCAACATGAAAATTTGGTCACACGAAACACCAAAAGCTTTGTTGGTTACTTGAAGCGTTAATTTGTCGCCTTTCGGACTAAAATAGGCTTCAGCATTGTCACCACCAAAGGTGAGTTGTTTGATGTTTTTTAAATGTTTCTCTTGCCCAAAACTAACGATTGAAACCATTAGCAATAGGAGAGCGCTACTTTTTTTTACGGTTGTTAAAAACATATTGTTTTTGAAATTATGGAGTTATACAGATTAATTTTTTGCGGTAAGTTCAGCGATTTTTACAATGACTTCGGTAGCTTTCATCATGCTTTCCACGGGGACATATTCATATTTTCCGTGAAAGTTATGTCCGCCAGCAAAGATGTTGGGGCAGGGCAGTCCCTTATAAGACAATTGGCAACCGTCGGTTCCACCGCGAATGGGTTTAATTAAGGGTTTGATGCCCAATTCTTTCATTGCTTTTTCGGCGATTTCTACGATATGAAAAACAGGTTTTACTTTTTCTTTCATATTGTAGTATTGGTCTTTTACTTCAGCAATGACAATTTCGTCGCCAAATTGTTTTTTCCATTTTTTATTGAATTTGAGGGCCAAGTCCTGCACAAATTCTTTTCGGTCTTTGAATTTTTTCGCACTGTGATCTCTAATAATCAGTTCGACCACTGTTTCTTCAATACTTCCTGTAATGCCTACCACATGATAAAACCCTTCGTATCCTCTGGTTTTTTCTGGAATTTCGTTTTTAGGTAATTTCGAAATGAATTGGTTGGCCAACAACATCGAATTGATCATTTTGCCTTTGGCATACCCCGGATGCACACTTTTACCTTTGAACGTAATTTTAGCGCCTGCGGCATTAAAGTTTTTATATTCAAGTTCGCCAATCTGACTTCCATCCATGGTATATGCCCATTCGCAACCAAATTGATCCACGTCAAAGTGATGCGCACCTCGGCCAATTTCTTCGTCGGGAGTAAATCCTACACGAATTTTTCCATGTTTGATTTCGGGATGCTGAATTAGATATTCCATAGCCGAAACGATTTCGGTTATCCCGGCTTTGTCGTCGGCGCCTAGTAGGGTAGTACCATCAGTGGTGATGAGTGTTTGCCCTTTGTACTGCAACAAATCTTTAAAATACGTTGGTGACAGTACAATGTTTTGTTTTTTATTTAAGATGATATCGCCACCATCATAATTGGTTACAATTTGAGGTTTTACATTTGCCCCAGTAAAATCAGGAGTCGTGTCATAATGTGAAACAAAACCAATTGTGGGTACTTTGTGTTTTACATTGCTTTCCAAGGTTGCCATTACGTATCCATTTTTATCGATGGTTACTTCTGTCATCCCAATTTTTTTCAACTCTTTTACCAAAAGGTTGGCCAAAACCAATTGTTTTTTGGTGCTCGGTGTTGTGTTGGAACTTGCGTCCGATTCGGTATCAATTGTTACGTAGCTTACAAAGCGATCGATTAAATGTTGCATGGTATAAATTTTATACAAATATAGGAAATTTGAAATGTATTGAAATAGCAGCTTGCAATTGGATGAAAATAAAAATCCTACCGAAAAGATTTGATTTATTGAATATAGAAGCAAGCAATGACTCCTTCTGCCTTTAGAAAGAAAAACAGTTCAGAAGTATAGTTATGAATATACTAGTAAAAGTTGATGCTATCTTGAAAAGAAAGATAAAGTACTGAATTTATTTATAACCAATTGCGATGAATACAGCTGCGACAATATGTCTTACTCAATTGCGATCCATTTTTTTTCACTGTTAAGTTTGAAAGAGCCAAGGTGTTCACGAGCACATTCTACAGGAGAAATTAATGATAAAAAGTTAAGTCCATCCATACCGCGATAGAGATGGTATATTTCACCAATTACTGGCTCAAAAGAGAATTTTGCATTGTATACTAATTCGTTGTTTTCAAACTCTTTCATTAAATTTTCATATTGTAGCTTGAGTTCGTTGAACTTGTTTTCAAATTCTTTATTAACGCTTCTAATACCTCTACTCTTAAACGCTGCTACATCATCTATTTGAATTACGGGTGCTCCCACATTAGTGGCATAGGTCATTAATTTAGCATTATAGCCTTCAGTTTCAGAATATACTACATTATCAGGTTTTTTGGTTTCCATGATCCTTATCGTTTCGAAATTTTATTATTTGAAATAGTACGTTGTCTTGTGCATTTGAATCGGTCAATATCGGTATTGCGTTTGGCGCTATGCTTGGTTTTGCAATTTTCTACACGGGTACGCCATAATTTGTAACTGCTCCACTTGAGTTCTCTTTTCATTAAGGCTTTTACGTCAGCCTCCACCAATCCAAATTGAAATTTGATAGCATCAAAAGGGGTTCGGTCTTCCCATGCCATTTCAATAATGCGATCAATTTGACTTTCGGTTAGCGGTTCGTTACTATTTGGTGGGCTTATGGGTTTCAATTTGTTTATCTTTTTTAAAAAATGATTAAACAAAAGTAATTAAAATAGCGATATAAAAAAAGAGCCAGAAAAAATAAGTTGTAAGTTGGTACAAATTTTTGAAAAATTGGACTTGTCCTCTTCGGTGGAAATAGAAGATTTAACTTCGGACTTTTAAACCTAGAGCCTTCTTCAAAATAAATGAAAAAGGCTTTTGGTTCGACTTGTGGAGATAGAAGATTTATCTTCGAACTTTTGAGCTTAAAATTAGACTCAGAAATTTGTTTTGGAGGTTAGTGTTTTTTTTGCATTTTAAATTTTAAACGATAAAAAATTTTATGGATGAACGAATTGATTTTATATACTTTAAAACATGTTTTTTTTAATAAATTAAAAATGAATTATATTTATTAAAAAAAAATCAATAATTGATAGTTCTTGTCATTAACAAATATATTAGTTTGGTTTTATTGGTTTAAATTTGTGAATAATAATTTTTGCATGTTTATTAGCAAGAATTTGATAACTGTATAGATTATACATTATGATTAAGCCTAAAATCCTTATTGTAGAAGACGAGTTGCTCATTGCGAAAGATTTGAGTATAATTTTAGAAAAAGAAGGCTATTTAACGCGATTTGGTATTACAAATGTTAATGAAGCAATACAGGCAATTGTTGAGGATGAATTTGTATTGGTACTGATTGATGTAAATTTAAGTAATAATTCCGATGGGGTGGAATTGGGTTCTTATTTATTGAAAAAGGATACTTTGCCCTTTATCTATATAACTTCACATTCTGATAATGTTACTTTAGATCGCGTAAAAGATACTCGTCCTCATGGAATAGTTATTAAACCTTTCAAATCAATTGACGTAAAATCAACTGTATCAATTGTGTTGAGTAATTTTAAGCACAAGCATATTGACGTATTTAGAAATGAAGAAGAATTTAAAGTAGATGAAGTCCCTTTTATTCTTAAAAATGTCATTCAATACAT
>JACCDI012237370.1_pt1 | contig 25619 bp, 20 predicted proteins | sample 7442791 | NCBI WGS metagenome assembly JACCDI01 (sample SAMN15323434, study PRJNA562643) | freshwater metagenome | isolation source: river surface water | place: USA:Blue River Watershed | collected 2017-08-15
ATGGTCAATACCTTCATCAAAGATTTGTACAACGAATACGATATCTACAATAACTATTTAGTATTTTTTGATAAGAGTTTTACAAGTCCACTTTCTAGAACAGGAATCGATGTATACAATTATGTGTTGTCCGATAGTTCTTATATCGATGATAAATGGTGTTACAATATTTTGTTTTATCCACGCAGAAAAAACGAACTCACTTTCAAAGGTAATTTTTGGGTAAACGATACCACTTTTGCCATCAAAAACATCAGCATGGCAGTGACTAAAAGTGCCAACATCAACTGGGTGAAAGAAATTTACATCGAACAAGAGTTTGAAGTGCTCAACGATTCAGTTTTTTTACTGACACGCGATCACATGATGTCTGATTTTGCTCTACGTAAAAAAGAAGAATCCAAAGGTGTGTATGGCAAACGAACTACGCTCATCAAAAACCACAAATTCAACGAAGAAAAACCCGATAAATTTTACAAAGAGGAAGTCAACTTCATCGATAATTCGGTCTATGCTCGCGATGATCAATATTGGAACGAAAACCGATTTGAAAAACTCAACAAAGACGAAGAAGGCATCTATAAAATGCTCGACACACTCAAAACGGTCAAGAAATTCAAGCAATTATATAATTTGGTTTCTATTTTGGGAAGTGGTTACATCGAGTTTAAGAATTTCGATTACGGTCCGATTTACTCCACTTTTGGCTACAACGAAGTAGAAGGAATTCGCGTCAGAGTTGGCGGTCGAACCTATTTCGGGCGTAACGATCCTTGGCGTATTCAAGCGTACACAGCCTATGGTTTTGATGATAATAAATTCAAATATGGCGTTTCTGGAAAATGGATGATTGAGAAGAAAAACCGCATCATCATTTCAGGAGGAAACCGTCGCGATGTTGAACAAATCGGTGCGAGTTTAACCACAACCAACGATGTTTTGGGGAGAAGTTTTGCTTCGTCCAGCTTATTCTCGTCGGGAAATAATGGAAAATTGACCAACATCAATTTAACTAACTTTTCGGCCGAAATTGAGCCCGTAAAAAACTTTACCATCCAAACCGGAGTAACCTACCGAACTTTAGAATCTGCCTCAGATACCTTCAAGTTGGATTATTTTGTGGATGAGGCGCGAACTATAACCAAAAGTGAAGTCAAACAAGCCGAATTCAATGTGCAATTTGAGTTTACACCCAAACGAAAAACAATTGGTTACGGTGTAGAGCGAATGTATGTGGATAGTCCGTACAGCCATATTTTTGTCAATTACAGTCAAGGGTTTAAAGGATTAGCCAACAGCGATTTTGATTACCAAAAAATTCAATTGTACTACAAGCAGCCTTTATTAATTGGACCAATCGGACGAACCAATTTAATCATGGAATTAGGAAAAACCTTCGGAAAAGTGCCGCTTGGTTTGATGAGTGTTGTTCCTGGTAACCAAACCTATTTCACTATCGAAAACACCTTCAACAACCTTAATTTCTACGAATTTGTGACCGATGAATACGCCACATTACAATGGGTACACAATTTTCAAGGAAAGTTGTTTGCTCGCGTACCTTATTTACGAAAGCTGAATTGGCGTGAAATCATCGGAATCAAAACGGTATACGGAACCACTTCCGAAGAAAATAGATTACTCAATGCGTCTGGACTGACCTACATTTCTCCCGAAAAACCGTATTGGGAATACAGCGCCGGAATTGGAAATATTTTCAAAGTATTCCGTATCGATTGCAGTTGGAGAGGCAATTACAGAGACGTTCCCGACACCAATAATTTCACTATTAAAGGTTCATTTGGTTTTTACTTTTAGTCATTGCGAGGAGGAACGACGAAGCAATCTCACGTTCTTTACCAACAAGATCTACGAGGAGGAACGACGAAGCAATCTCTTTATTGAGAGAGTAATTGTTGCGAAGTTTTGTCACATCGAGCGCAGTCGAGATGCAGAAGCCAATCCGGCTGTACATTCCAAGTCCTCACCAAAAAAAGTGTTTTTCTACGCTATAAAAAGAGCTTCCTTTGGTCGCTTTTTTACAGCTACAAAAACTACTTTTTTTAGTTCCGGGCTTTCCATTTCCATCCGGGCTAGTTCAGAAATCAGTAATTTGAACTCAGAGGTAAAAGCAATATACATTCTACAGTATACAATATACAAAAAAAACAGTGGCTGAAAAAGAAAAACACATACAACATCTCATCTCCAAAGACGAAAAACTCCAATTCATCTTAGAGAATTTCGGTCATCCCATCATTCAAAAACGCGATGAAGGTTTTGCTTCCATGTGTCACATTATTTTAGAACAACAAGTTTCAATAGAATCGGCCAAAGCCTGCTTCGTTAAAATCCAAAACAAACTGCAAAACATCACTCCCAAAAATATTTTGAATTGCTCCGATGAAGATTTGCGTAGTTGTGGAGTTTCACGTCAGAAAATTATCTATTTAAAAGATTTAGCCAATAAAGTTCTTAGCAATCAAATTGACTTTGAAAGTTATTCCACAAAATCCGAAGAAGCAATTCGTGCCGAACTCATCACCATAAAAGGTGTCGGAAATTGGAGCATCGAAGTTTATTTGATGTTTTGCCTTCAATTACCCGATATTGTTCCGCTGGGCGACATCGCCATCAAAAACACACTCAAAGAATTGTACAATTGTCAAACTGTTGAAGAAATGCAATCCATTTCTGATAACTGGAAACCCTACCGCACTTTTGCTTCGTTTACTATTTGGCATTACTATCTCAAGAAACGCAATAAAATTTGAATGGCAATATCAAAAATCAATGGCAATATCAAAAGTCAAATTCAATATTAGAATTTCAACATTGATATTGCCATTGAACTTTTAATGACCTTTTAAGAATTTTTGATCTAAACTGTATTTGCCTGGACCAGTAAAAAACAGCCCTAAATAAATGATGAAATACACAAACGAAGTATTGAATTCATAACCATTATCGCCTTCTCCTAAAATTGAAAAAGGGAAAATCACTAAGAAAATGTACCCCATACAAAATAGAAGAGGAATCAAACTCAATCGGGTAAATAAGCCTACAATCAAAAGTAAACTACAAAAGAATTCTGCAAAAATTGTCAAAGCCAATGGAACTGATCCTGTCATTCCCAAAAAGCTCACATTTTTAGTCCAAAAATCGGAAGTCGCCATTTCTTGAAAATGAATTAGTTTTTCATATCCATAAAAAGCCATTAATAATCCAATAATAACTCTGATGAACAATAAACCCAAATCGAGGTTGAGAGGTTGTGCTGAAAATAATTGAAGTTTTTTCATAGTAATTGATTCTTTTAATAAGTTAATTAATAATCACAAAAGTGACAGCTATACAAACTTAGCATATTTATTTTTATAAAATGAATCCTATTGTTATAGTTCTTAAAATTTTGTTATTTTTGCACCCGATAAATTAAGAACAAAAATTAACCTTATGGATTCATTTATGATTTATGTGCCAATTGTTATGGCAATCATCGGGCTAGCTTTCATGGCAGCCAAAAGAGCTTGGGTGTTAAAACAAGATGCAGGCGACGGTAAAATGAAAGAGATTTCAGATTACATCTACGAAGGCGCATTGGCATTCCTTAAAGCCGAGTACCGATTATTAGCAATCTTTGTACTTATTGCAAGTGCTGTTTTAGCCGGAATTACTTTTCTTCCTGGAGTTAAAACGCATTTATTAATAGTTATTGCTTTCATTTTTGGAGCATTATTTTCTGCTTACGCCGGAAATATCGGTATGAAAATCGCTACAAAAACAAATGTAAGAACAACACAAGCAGCTCGTAGTAGCTTACCACAAGCTTTAAAAGTATCTTTTGGTGGTGGAACAGTTATGGGATTGGGCGTTGCTGGTTTAGCCGTTTTAGGTTTGACAGCATTTTTTATTATTTTCTTCAACATCCTTTCAGGTGGTGTTTGGAAAGATACTGAGGCAATGACCGTTGTTCTTGAAACATTAGCTGGTTTCTCTTTAGGAGCTGAATCGATTGCATTATTCGCTCGTGTTGGTGGTGGTATTTATACCAAAGCTGCCGATGTTGGTGCTGATTTAGTGGGTAAAGTTGAAGCAGGTATTCCTGAAGATGATCCGCGTAATCCAGCTACTATTGCTGACAACGTTGTAGATAACGTGGGTGACGTTGCAGGTATGGGTGCCGATTTATTCGGTTCGTATGTAGCAACAGTCTTGGCTGCGATGGTTTTAGGTAACTACGTGATCAAAGACATGGGCGGTAATATCGTTGACAAAGGTTTCGGCGGAATTGGTCCAATTTTATTACCAATGGCAATCGCTGGTTTCGGAATCTTATTCTCAATCATCGGAACTATGTTGGTTAAAATATCAAGTGATGACGCCAAAGAAAAACAAGTTCAAGGAGCTTTAAATGTTGGAAACTGGGTTTCTATCGCTTTAACAGCTATCGCTTGTTTTGGTTTAGTAAAATACATGTTACCAGAAGTAATGCAAATGGAATTTTACGGAGAAGGATTGAAAGATATTTCTTCAATGAGAGTTTTTTATGCAACAATCGTTGGTTTAGTTGTTGGTGGTGTTATCTCTTCTGTAACGGAATACTATACAGGATTGGGTACAAAACCAGTTTTGGCTATCGTTCAAAAATCATCAACTGGTGCTGGAACTAACGTAATCGCTGGTTTAGCAACAGGTATGATTTCTACTTTCCCAACGGTATTGTTATTTGCTGGTGCGATTTGGGCTTCGTATGCTTTTGCTGGCTTCTATGGTGTGGCTTTAGCAGCTTCTGCGATGATGGCTACAACGGCTATGCAATTAGCAATTGACGCTTTCGGTCCAATTTCGGATAACGCTGGTGGTATAGCTGAGATGAGTGAATTGCCAAAAGAAGTTCGTACAAGAACCGATATTTTAGATTCAGTAGGTAACACTACTGCAGCTACAGGAAAAGGTTTTGCTATCGCTTCTGCAGCATTAACTTCATTGGCTTTATTTGCTGCGTATGTAACATTTACAGGAATTGACGGTATCAATATCTTCAAAGCTCCAGTATTAGCGATGTTATTTGTGGGTGGTATGATTCCGGTTGTGTTCTCTGCATTAGCAATGAACTCGGTTGGTAAAGCGGCTATGGATATGGTATACGAAGTACGTCGTCAGTTTAGAGAAATTCCAGGTATTATGGAAGGTAAAAACAAACCTGAATACGGAAAATGTGTTGAAATTTCTACTAAAGCAGCATTACGTGAAATGATGTTACCAGGTATTTTAACGATTGGTTTCCCAATTGCAATTGTACTTTTAGGAAAATTAGTATACGCTGATAATAATCAATTAATAGCTGAAATGTTGGGTGGTTATATGGCTTGAGTGACCGTTGCTGGTGTACTTTGGGCAGTGGTCCAAAACAATGCTGGTGGTGCATGGGACAACGCTAAAAAATCATTTGAAGCGGGTGTTGAAATCAACGGAGAAATGACCTACAAAGGTTCTGATGCTCACAAAGCAGCTGTAACGGGAGATACTGTTGGTGATCCATTCAAAGATACTTCTGGTCCATCGATGAACATCTTAATCAAATTAACGTGTTTGATTGGATTGGTAATTGCTCCAATTTTAGGTGGTGAACATGCTGAAGCAGCTACTAAAGCTTCATGTTGTGCGGCTACTGAGCAATGTTCATCAATGTCAAAAGAAGAGTGTGAAGCAAAAGGTTGTACTAATGCAACTTGTGAGCACATGAAAGGTGATGCAACTACTGCTATGGTAGGAAAGTGCGATATGAGTAAATGCGCTTCAATGACTAAAGAAGAATGCGCTAAAATGTGTGACTCTTTGGGTTGTTCTGCTGAAGACAAAGCTAAATGTATGGCGATGTATGATGAAGATGGAAAGTTCAAAGGTGAAAGGTGAAACTCAACACTAATCTTATCCTATTTATTTATTCTTATCTATTATATAAAAAAGGGTTAACTTATAAGTTGACCCTTTTTTTTGACACAATCTTGAAAAGAGCATTTTTTTCAAATTGCTTTTAACACATGATTAGAAACCAATCAGATTTATAAATATACTGATAGAAAGACGTACTGTGTTTGTGTTCTGTCTTTATGTAGAACGTTTTATTTTATAACATAAAAAGCCCAATCAATTGACTGGGCTTTTTTCTTTATTGTAATTTTCTAAGTTTCTTTTTGGCTTTCTCGATGTCTTCTTCGATTTCTTTGATTTTCAATTGTTGTTTGGTGATGTCAACGTTTGCTTTTTCAATATCGACAGGAGAAAGTTTCCCTTTGGCTTTGGCTTTTGCGAATTTAGTTTCTTTTTTGTTCAAGTCTTTTCTCGCTTTGTCCAGTTTGTCTTCGTATTTTCTGACGTCTTTCTGAGCCGATTCCAATCGTTTTTGTTCCTTTTCGGCTTTTTTCAGTTCTTTTTCAGCCTTTTTTTGCTCTTTTTCTAATTTCTCCTGACGCTCTTCCATCTCTTTTTGCTTCTTCTCGGCGTCTTTGCGTTCTTTTTCAATTCGTTCTTGCTCTTTCAAAGCCTGCTTGTCTTCTTTTAGTTGTTGTTCAAGCCTTTCTTTTTGTAGTGAAGCCGAATCAACTACGGTTTCTTGTGCGGTTGCCATTTGCATTCCAAATAAAGCAATTCCGGCTATTAAAAATCTTAATTTCATCTTTCTTTAATTTAATTAGTATTCTTTTTTACTATTTTATAATGTTGTTTCTTTGAACAAATTATGAATTATAAAATTATGAATAAAATTTCGATTGATAAAGCAATCTACTGTCTAATATTTACTACACTTTTGGTTTCGTGTCGGATGGATAATGAAAAAGTTGAAAAAGAGGTGCCAATTGAAGTGAATGCTGAAGATGATGTACAAGAAACGAAGAGCAATGTTTTTGATTTTCTACCTTCGTCAACCACCAACCAAATAGTAAGACATAATGGATATATTTTATCGTATTCTGAAGAAAATGAACAAGCCGAATGGGTAGCGTATGAACTGAAAAAGAGCGAACTGAATTACAACAATAACGATTTTAAGAGACCATTTTTTGTAGAAGATCCAAAGGTAAATAGTACTTCTGCTGATTGGAAAAATTACCGTCGTTCGGGTTATGATAAAGGGCATTTGTGTCCGGCAGGCGATCGAAAGTATTCCAAAGCGGCTTTTGATGAAACGTTTTATACGTCAAATATTTCGCCTCAATTACACGATTTTAACGAAGGAATTTGGAATCGATTGGAGCAAAAAGTACGGTATTGGGCAAGTAAGTACGACGGAATTTATGTAGTTACGGGCGGAATTTTAGATGAAAACTTACCGACAATTGGTTATGAAGACGTAACTGTTCCGAATTATTTTTATAAAGTATTGTTGGATGAACAAGATGGCGAGTACAAAATGATTGCTTTTTTGGTCCCGCATCGCGATAGTGATCGGCCTTTGTATGAGTTTGTAGTTTCGGTAGATGAAATTGAAAAACGCACAGGAATAGATTTTTTTCCGAAGTTGAATGATGCAGAAGAAGCTCGTCTAGAAAAAAATAGTGACTATAAGAACTGGAGTTTCAAATAGCCCAGAATGCAATGGAAAGCCCGTAAAGTAAAAACAAATTAATTTTCTTGCTACAAAAATAGCGACCAAAGGAAGCTGTTTTTGTAGTGTAGAAAAATTTTGTTTTTGCTGCGGACTTGGAATGGAATGCTGGATGAGCTTCAAAAACTACCACTCATTAACTTTATTGGCGTCCATTTTTAGGAAGATGAACAGCAAGATGGTGAAACCCCAAAGTCCGGAACCGCCGTACGAGAAAAATGGCAGTGGAACTCCGATGGTTGGGAAAACACCAACAACCATGGCGATGTTGACAAAGAAGTGAATGAACAGAATACTGGCTACGCAATAGCCGTAAACCCTGCTGAATTTGGTTTTTTGTCGTTCAGCCAAATAGATGATTCTTACGATTAAACCTATGAAAAGTCCGATTACGAAAACAGATCCTAAAAATCCCCATTCTTCACCTACAGTGGTAAAAATATAGTCGGTGTGTTGCTCGGGTACGAATCCGCCTTTGGTTTGCGTTCCTTCCAGAAACCCTTTTCCAATCCAACGACCCGAACCGATGGCAATTTCCGACTGGTCGGTGTTGTAACCAATTCCGCGTTCGTCTACGTCTTTTCCTAATAAGATATTAAAACGGTCGCGGTGGTGTTGTTTGAATACATTGTTGAATACAAAACTTACTGAGAAGGAGAATATTGTAACCAATGCCAGTATGATCAAGCTTCCAATGATGTTGCGTTCAATTAAACGACTGCGTAAATAGTGAATTACTAAAACTACTGCTGCTATGCCTACTACGACGAATGAGTTTTCAAAAGCGAGCGTTAGAATAAAAACAATTATTGCCACCAAACCAGTTCCTAAATACCAACCTGGTAAACCTTCTCTGAAGAGTACAAAAAAGAACGAAAAGTAAATTAGTGCACTTCCGGGATCGGGTTGCGGTAGAATTAAAAGTACGGGAAGAAATACAATAATTAAGGCTTGTATTTGTCGGTTGGTGTGTTTTAGATTGATTTGAACATCGCTCAGGTATTTGGCTAATGCTAGTGATGTGGCGGCTTTGGCAAACTCGGAAGGTTGTAGAGTAAAACTTCCAATGGCGTACCAACAACGCTGTCCTGCGACTGTTTTTCCGAATGGGAATAACCCGATTAAAGCCAAAATAGCAACGGCAAAAATAATGATGGAGAATTTTTCGTAGAATTTGGGTTCGACAAAAAGTACCACAAAAATTATCGGTATCGAAATTAAGATGAATAAAAACTGTTTTCCGTAAATTTGAGTTACATCAAAAATGGATGAGTCCACCGCAGCTGTTGATAGCGATGAGGAATAGATGTTCAGCCAACCCATGATTACCAAAATGGTATAAATCAGGATGCTCATCCAATCGATATTGCTCGAAACACTTTGATTTTTCATTAGGTTTTCAGTTTTACCGTATCGTTTTTCTTGGTTTTGTTTTTATTCGAAAGAACGTCTTTGTTCTCTGTTTTTGCTTTTTTAATCGAATCTTCTTTCTTTTTAATTCGGTCGATGCTGTCTTTTACACGGGCAATACTGTCTTGAACTTTTCGAGGATACAGTTTTTGATACTGTGCTTTTAAACTTCCGTTGAGCATTCGTTTTTCGAATTCAACACGCGTAATTTTACGGTTGAGGTATTTTTCAATCATCAACGTGGTGATTGGTCCAGCCCAACGCGCACCCCAATATCCGTTTTCAACAAACACAGCGATAGCAATTTTAGGGTTGTCTTTAGGCGCAAACGCCACAAATATCGAGTGATCTTGAAGTTTTATTCTTTTTCCGTTAACGCGAAGGTAATTTTCGGCTGTTCCCGTTTTTCCACAAATTTCAATTCCTTTTACCCCAAGTCCGGCCGCTGTTCCTTTGTTGTACACATCAAACATTCCTTCGATGATAGGAGTGAAGTATTTTCTATCAATGGTAGTAACGTGTTTGGTTCTGAATTTTTTATCAATCACACCACCGTTTATTTTTTTGATGATGTGAGGTGTATAATAATATCCTTTGTTGGAAACAGCCGCCATAAAGTTGGCCAACTGCATTGGAGTTAACAATACTTCTCCTTGACCAATGGCATTGGAAACGATATTGGTGCTTTTCCAACCGCCATTGGGATACAATTTGTTGTAGGTTTTGGAAGTAGGAATATTTCCTTTTCTACCAGTCGGTAAGTCGTAACCCATGAAATTCCCTAAACCAAAACTTTTTAGGTGATTGCTCCAAACATCAACACCTTCTGATGGAGTTTTGAATTTGTTAATCAATCGCATGTACGATTGCGAAAAGTAACTGTTGCACGATTGATAAATGGCTCTGTGCAAACGAACGCCACCGCCCGAACAGTGGCAACGCATGAATTTTCTTCCGTATCGAAAACCACGTCGGCAGAAAAAAGTAGTACTGTCGTTAATTGCACCTTCTTGCAAAGCAATTAGTCCAGTTAAGATTTTAAAAGGTGAACCCGGTGTGTATTCTGCCAATAACCCGCGATCGTACAATGGTTTTGCAATGGAATCGTGGTATAAAGCAGTGTAATTTCTAGAACGTTGTCTTCCTACTAAAATAGCTGGATCATACGATGGAGCGCTCACTAAAGCCAAAATTTCCCCTGTTTTGGGCTCAATGGCTACAATTCCGCCCCATTTATTCACCATGAGCTCTTCACCGTACTTTTGAAGTTCAGAATCAATGGTTAATGTAATGTCTTTTCCTTGTTTGGCAATGGTATCGTATTTTCCGTCTTTATAAGAGCCAATTTCGCGATTGAATTTGTCTTTTTGGATGTATTTAACCCCTTTTTGACCTCTTAATATTTCTTCATAATATTCTTCAACGCCTTGTTTTCCTATCAAATCACCACTTTTGTAGTACGGATTGGCTTCTATAATTTTTTCATTTACTTGATTAATAAATCCAAAAATATTGGCACCATTAGCTACTTGATAATCGCGTAAGGAACGTTTTTGAATGTAAAATCCACTGAAACGACGTTCTTTTTCTTGAAAAGCTGCATATTCGGATTTATTCAATTGAGACAGGAAAACAGAGGGTAACATTGGGCTATATACTTTAGCCTTTGCTATTTTCTTTTCGTATTCTTCTTGCGTGATATTAAGTAGTTTGCAGAATTCAGCTACATTGATGTCTTTTACATCTCTTGGTACCACCATGATATCATACGAAGGTTGATTAGCTACTAATAATTCGCCGTTTCTATCGTAAATGTAACCGCGTTCTGGATAAGTATAATTGATTTTAATTGAGATGTTCTCCGATTTCAATTTCAGAGTGTCATCAATGATTTGCAAATAAAAAAGCCGTATCAATAACAAAATTCCTGCTACGATAACCAGTGTTGGAAGCAATGCTTTTCTCATCGTCTGTTGGGCTTAATTAAGTAAATTATTATGATGCTAAGAATTAGTGTAAACAGTGTGCTTAGTATCGTTCGAGAGATAATTGTAAAGAAATACTCAAAGGTAAAAATTTCTAAAATAAATAAGCTGAAATGGTGAATAATTACTGAGATGAGAATGAACGAAAAACGTTCAGGAGATAATGAGTCGTTTATTTTTACAGTTTGGTATTCGTAACTCAAACCAAAAGAAAATTTAAATATATAAGGTCGGAAGTATGCCAAAATCAAACATGATGTAGCATGAACGCCGCCCGAATTCAGAAACATATCCATGGTCAACCCCAATAAAAAACTCGAAAGTAACAAACTGTATCGGTTTCCATTTACTGGGAAAAGCATAATGAAAAGGATGTAGGGAAACGGATTCACATAGCCAAACAGGTTCATATTGTTGAAAATGGTTATCTGAGCCGCAAGCAACAATATAAAACGAAGAGTGTTGTAAATAACGGTACTATTCATCTTCTGTTTTGGTTAGTTGTTCCAATTTTTTTATTTCGGGTGTGTCTTTGTTTTTGATGATGTAAACGTAACCCAAACTGGTCATGTCGTTAAACAAGCGAATGTCTAAAGTATAGAAGTTGGTTTCGTCATCGATATACACTTTTTCGATGGCTCCAATATTGATGTTTTCTGGGAAAATCCCCGATTGATTACCTGTAACTACGGTATCACCTTTTCTAACTTGTGCCAATCTTGGTACGTCAATCAACTGAACATAGCCCGCATTTTTACCGTTCCATGTTAGCGAACCAAAGTGTCCTGATTTTTTAATTTTAGCATTGAATTTTAATCGGTTGGTGTTCAGAATACTCAAAACAGTCGAGTAATTGGCCGAAGTATTTTCAATCACACCTACAATTCCTAAGCTATTAATTACACCCATATCGTTTCGTACGCCTTGTTTGTAACCTGAATTTAGGGTTAGGTAATTTTGATGAACATTGTAGGAATTCTTAATCACTTTTGATTCGATGATGTTGATTTTCTTCACGCCAAAAACACTGTCGATTTCTTGAATAGTAGTACTGTCTTTTTTATTGAAAAGTAAACTTTTTAATCGGGCATTTTCACGAACCAATTCTTCATTTTGAATTTTCAAATTGAAGTATTCTTCTACGTTGTTCATCTTTTGATAAACTCCGCCCGATAAGAAATTGGCCGAACTAATTATTTTGCTTTTATGATACGAATGCGATTGAATTGTCAGTCCTAACGAAATGCCAATAAGCAGCAAAAACAGCATACGGTAGCTGTTTTTAAATATAAAATTAAATATTTGCTGCATAATTTATGGGTTATAAAAGTTCAAATTCCAAACTCCAAAATTTAGGATGTATGACTATATTTTGGGATTTGGAATTTTATTTTTTGAATCTTATTTGATAAGAATACTTCTGAATTTAGAGATGTTTTTCAAAGCAATTCCAGTTCCTCTTACTACGGCTTTCAAAGGATCTTCTGCTATGTAAACTGGTAAATCTGTTTTTTGAGAAATACGTTTGTCCAAACCTCGTAACATCGAACCACCACCAGCAAGATAAATACCAGTGTTGTAAATATCAGCAGCCAATTCAGGTGGAGTTTGAGATAATGTTTCCATAATCGCATCTTCAATACGTTGGATGGATTTGTCTAAAGCTTTGGCAATTTCTCTAAAAGAAACTTCTACTTGTTTTGGTTTTCCTGTAAGTAAATCTCGTCCTTGTACTGACATGTCATCGGGTGGAGTGTCTAAACCATCAGTTGCTGCACCGACTTGAATTTTGATTTTTTCAGCTGTAGTTTCACCCACAAATAAATTGTGTTGTGTTCTCATGTAGTAGATGATGTCGTTGGTAAAAACGTCACCCGCGATTTTAACTGATTTATCACAAACAATTCCACCTAATGCAATTACGGCAATTTCAGTTGTTCCACCACCTATATCAACAATCATGTTTCCTTTGGGTTGCATGATGTCAATTCCGATACCAATTGCCGCAGCCATTGGTTCGTGAATTAGATATACTTCTTTACCGTTTACACGTTCACACGATTCTTTTACTGCACGCATTTCCACTTCAGTAATTCCAGACGGAATACAAACTACCATGCGCAAAGCAGGAGTAAACATTCTCTTTTTTAAAGCAGGAATACTTTTGATGAACATGCTGATCATTTTCTCAGAAGCATCAAAATCGGCAATAACACCATCTTTCAATGGTCGTATGGTTTTGATGTTTTCATGAGTTTTACCTTGCATCATATTGGCTTCTTTTCCAACAGCTATAATTTTACCTGTAATTCGGTCACGAGCTACAATAGATGGACTGTCAATCACAACTTTGTCGTTGTGAATAATCAGTGTGTTTGCGGTACCAAGGTCAATTGCGATATCCTCGGTCATGAAATCAAAAAATCCCATAGTTATTCAAAGGGTGTTAACGTGTTATAGTATATTAAATTTTAGCACACAAAAATAATAAAATTAATGTTTAAAATGACGTGTTCCTGTAAATACCATTGCAACTTTATTTTCGTTGCAATAATTAATGCTCAAATCATCTTTTATTGAACCTCCAGGTTGTATTACGGCCGATATTCCAGCGTGGTGAGCAATCTCTACGCAATCTGGAAATGGGAAGAACGCATCGCTTGCCATCACGGCTCCATTCAAATCAAATCCAAATGAATTGGCTTTTTCAATGGCTTGTTTCAATGCGTCAACTCGAGAGGTTTGTCCAGTTCCAGAAGCAATTAATGTGTTGTTTTTTGCTAAAACAATAGTGTTCGACTTAGTGTTTTTACAAATCTTTGAAGCAAAAATCAAATCGTCAATTTCTTGAGAAGTTGGAGTTGTAAGTGTAACGGTTTTTAAACCTTCTTTATTGTCTGTAATCGAATTTCTGTCTTGAATTAACAAACCATTTAAACACGTTCTTACCTGGCGCTCTGGTAAAGGTACATTATTAATGGTTAGTATAATACGATTCTTTTTTTCTTGAAGAATGGTTAACGCTTCGGCATCAAAGCTCGGTGCAATCACCACTTCACAAAAAAGCGAATTGATTTCGGTTGCAGTGGCTGCATCAATGTTACCATTGGCAATTAAAACGCCGCCAAATGCTGATGTTGGATCGCCAGCCAAAGCAGTTAAATACGCGTCTTTCATAGTGCTTCTAGTAGCTAATCCACAAGCGTTATTGTGTTTTAAGATGGCAAAAGTAGGTGAGTCGTTTTTGAATTCTAAAATTAAATTCACTGCCGCATCTACATCTAATAAATTATTGTACGATAATTCTTTACCGTGTAATTTGGTAAACATAGCATCGAAATCGCCAAAGAAAAACCCTTTTTGATGTGGGTTTTCTCCGTATCGCAACACTTGACCATTAGCAATACTTGCTTTGTAATAGGTGTCTTCGGTATTGAAATAATTAAAAATAGCCGAATCATAGTGGGAAGAAACATGAAACGCTCTAGTTGCTAAATATTTTCGTTGCTCTAAGGTGGTAGCGCCATTTCCAGAAACAATCATCTCCAAAAATAATTCGTATTCATCTACCGAAGGAACAATTACCGTGTCTTTGAAATTTTTTGCCGCAGCTCGAATCAACGAAATTCCACCAATGTCTATCTTTTCAATAATATCAGCTTCACTTGCGCCCGATGCTACGGTTTTTTCAAAAGGATATAAATCTACAATTACTAAGTCAATTTGCGGAATTTCAAACTCTTCCATTTGTTGCACGTCCGTTGGGTGATCTTGACGGTTTAAAATTCCGCCAAAAATTTTCGGATGTAATGTTTTTACTCGTCCGCCTAAAATAGATGGATAGGAAGTAATGTCTTCAACGGCAACGACAGGAATTCCTAAATTTTTGATGAATTCTTCGGTTCCGCCTGTCGAATAAATGGTTGCGTTTTGTTGGTGTAATTGTCGTACAATTGGCTCTAATCCTGTTTTGTCAAATACCGAAATTAGTGCCGATTGAATAATTTTTGTTGTGCTCATTTGTTGTTGTGTTGTTGCTTTAAAATTGTAGTTAGTTGAAAGCATGCAAAAGTAGTTTTTTTAGTCTGAAATTATCTGAGTTACCGCTATTTTTTTTGATAAAAAGACAACTTTTTTTTCTTCGATTTGAATGCCTCAATCAACGGTTTATTTTGGGCTAGTCCATCAATTAATTTTGATTTTTTGTAACAAAAAACAATCAATTTCAACTAATCAATTAACTTTGATGCTATGATAGTTTATCTTCGATTAATAAAAGAGAGTTTTACTTTTGCAATGACTGCTTTGAGCAATAATAAATTGCGTACATTACTCTCGTTATTGGGTGTAACCATAGGTATTTTTTCGATTATAGCAGTACTCACAGCTGTTGATTCTTTGGATCGAAAAATTAAAAAAGAACTGAGTGTTTTGGATAAAAACACCATCTATCTAGCCAAATTTTCTTTTGGACCATCTGAAATTCCACGTTGGAAGCGCGACCAGTTTCCCGACGTAACCTATGAAGAATATGAGTATTTAAAAACTGCATTACCCGATGCTAAAGAATTAGCGTTTCAGCTTTTCGTAGGTAGAGAAAGTATAAAATACAATGAAAAATCAGTAAGTTCAGTAAATGTAGTTCCTGTTTCGTATGAGTTTATTGATATTCAAGGATTGGAGTTCAATAGCGGACGGTTTTACAACGAAGCCGAAGCTTATTCTGGCGCCGCGGTTGTTGTAATTGGAGATGAAATTGCCAATACTCTTTTTGAAGGAATCGATCCAATCGGTAAAGAAGTTCGAATTTATGGACAACGTTTTAATGTAATTGGAGTTTTAAAGAAACAAGGGCAAGGAATGTTTGGAGATAGCAATGACACCTCTATTTTTATTCCTGTAAATTATTTAAGACGTCGTTTTGGAGATAACAATGACACCATGACTCCAGTAATCGTTATCAAGCCACAAAAAGAAATTGATATGGAGGCTTTTAAAGCCGATTTGACACAGAAACTTCGAAGTTATCGCGGAATGAAAACAGGCGATATTGACAATTTCTTTATTAATGTATTGTCTGGGTTCACTGATTTGTTAGATTCATTTATTGGAAGTTTGCGTTTTGGCGGAATCATCATTAGTATTTTTTCGTTCTTTGTTGGCGGATTCGGAATTGCCAACATTATGTTTGTATCGGTTAAAGAACGAACCAACTTAATTGGAATACAAAAATCGCTTGGCGCAAAAAACAAGTTCATACTTTTTCAATTTCTTTTTGAATCGGTTATTTTGTGTGTTATTGGTGGAATAATCGGATTAATTATTGTTTGGCTTTTAGCAATGTTGCTAACGCAAGTGCTTGATTTTGAATTTGTTTTAAGTTTTGCTAATATTGCTATCGGTACAGGCTTGTCCATTGTAGTGGGAATTGTTTCTGGAATTTTACCTGCGATTTCTGCTTCTCGATTGGATCCAGTTGAAGCCATCCGTAGCGGTATGTAATCAATTACGAGCAGTAGTTTTTTTATGATGAACTAAATTTCTTCTCTTGAAAAAAAAAGTAGTAAGTTTTTTTTTACTTTTTATACTAATAGTTCCTATTGGTGCCACTTATTTGTGGCTTCACCAAAGAAAAAAAGCTGTTAAAAGAGAAATAAAATGGAAAATGATTGCGGGTTTGGATAAAAAGGAATTGGTCTATTTTACTTTTTCTAAAAAGGATATCGAAACAAAATTACGCTGGGAACATTCAAAAGAATTCGAATACCAACATCAAATGTTCGATGTTGTCGAAAAGAAAACAGTTAATGATTCTGTACATTTATGGTGTTGGTGGGATTTTGAAGAAACCAAGCTAAACAAACAGCTTCAAAGTCTTTTGATTGTTGCTTTTCAAAATGATACTAAAACTACTCAAAAGAAAGAACATGTTTTTGGGTTTTACAAATTACTTTATTTTCAGAACGAATTTTCGTGGCAACCTTTTGTTGAAACTCAGGTTAAGAGAGTTTCTATTTCAAAAGAAAATTATTATCAATCAGTACCTTCAATTATTTCATTACCACCGCCCGAAGTTGCTATTATTTAGAATATGCAATGCTCAATTTAGGCCTCTTACATCATCAGTTTTTTGCTAAGAAGATGTAGTGAAGGATGAATTGTGCTTATTAATTATTTAAATAATACTCATTACCATGAAAAAAATAAATACTTTTTTTCTTCTGTTAGTGTCAATGATAGGTTTCTCACAAAAAGATACGGATTCCATTCAACCGACACCATTAGAAGAAGTAAAAATTTCAATAAAATTGCCCACGAACCTTACTTTTTTGCCCAATCAAGTAAAAGCGATAACCGAAAAACAAATCGATTTTCAGAATTTTCAAAGTACGGCAGAATTGTTGTCTAATTCGGGTTCTTTATTTGTTCAAAAATCGCAGCAAGGCGGTGGAAGTCCGGTAATAAGAGGGTTTGAAGCCAGCCGAGTTTTACTTTTGGTGGATGGCGTTCGAATGAATAATTTGATATTCAGAGCTGGTCATTTGCAGAATGTAATTACCGTTGATGAAAGTTTTCTCGAAAATGTGGGCGTTTTTTACGGACCAACTTCTACTTTGTTCGGTAGCGATGCGTTGGGCGGAACAGTCGCTATGACCACCAAAAAAGCAAAATTTTTGGATGAGGCAAAAAATGCTTTCACAGGAAAAATCACTACGCGTTACAGCAGTGCCAACGAAGAAAAATCACTAGCGTTTCAATTGAATTATGCAACAACCAATTTTGCTTCTTTTACGGCTTTGTCGTACAATGATTTTGGCGATTTAAAAATGGGAAAACGCAAAAATCGCAACGGAGATTTCTTTGGCGAGCGTCCATTTTATGTGGAAACCATCAATGGAGTGGATCAATTAACTGCCAATGAGGATAAATACGTTCAAAAAAACTCGGGTTACAAACAGTACAATTTAATGCAGAAATTGGCATATAAAACCAAAAGTGGTTTGGAACACGGTCTTAATTTGCAATTTTCAACTTCTACTGATATTCCGCGCTACGATCGGTTGACCGAAACGAATTCATCCACTGGTTTGACGCATGCGGAATGGTATTATGGTCCGCAACAACGTGTTTTAGCTGTCTATTCACTTCAAAAAGACAAAGCATTTTTAGGAAGCGATTTGAAAGTAAATACCGCTTTTCAGAATGCTCAAGAAAGCCGACACAACCGTCGATTTGGGAATTATAATTTGCAAAACAGAGAAGAAAACGTCAACATGTATTCTGTCTCTGCCGATTTGAAAAAGAAGTTTACCAAAGGTGAATTGTTTTACGGTTTGGAATCGTATTACGAAACATTACAATCAATGGCGTATTCCAATAACATCAATACTGGAGTGGAAAATACCATCAGTACACGTTATCCCAATGGAGATAATTCAATGTTGCGCAACGATTTGTATGTCTCTTATAACGAAAGAATTTCGTCTAAAACATTTTGGAATGCGGGTGCGAGAATCGGTTATACCACTTTAAAGAGTACAATAGCTGATGATCAGTTTTTCCCGTTGCCTTTCTCAAGTATTTCTCAAGGTAATTTCACCTACAGCGGAACTTTAGGAGTTGTAAGAGCCACTTCGGATAACTTTACTTTAAAAGCAAATCTGGCGACTGGTTTCAGAGTGCCGAATATTGATGATTTAGCTAAAATTTTCGAATCGGTTCAAGGTACTATTATTGTTCCTAATGAAGATTTAAAACCCGAAAAATCAGTGACTGCCGATGTTGGTTTTGTCATTCAATCGAAATCACAAAGGACAAAATTTGAAACCACGTATTTCTACACTCGTATGTACGATGCTTTGGTTACCGACGAATTTCTCTACAATGGTCAAAGTGTAATTGATTACGACGGAACTCCAAGTACTGTATTTGCCAATCAAAATAAAGGAAAAGCTTTTATAACAGGTGTTTCAACAAGTTTTGTCGCTGCATTGTGTAATAGTATGAACTTTAATGCCAGTTTCAATTACAATTTAGGTAGAGTAGTAGAAGACGGCAATCAATCTCCACTCGATCATATTGCGCCATATTTTGGTAAGATTGGATTGACCTACAACAGTTCCAAACTCAACCTTGACGCTTATATGTTGTACAATGGGAAAAAACCACTCAAAGAATACTCTACTAGCGGAGAAGACAATTTGCAATACGCTCCTAATGGTGGAATGCCAGCATGGGAAACCTATAATTTTAAATTGGGTTATACTGTTGTGAAAGGAGGAACTCTTTTTGCAGGAGTTGAAAATATTTTGGATACGCAATACCGTGTTTTTGCCTCTGGAATCAATGCGCCAGGAAGAAATTTCTACGGTGGATTGCAGTATGCTTTTTAAGTTGTAATTATTACAAAAAAAATCCCGTTTCATTAATTTGTATGAAACGGGATTTTGTTTTTTTAGAAAAAAAATTACCGAATATCCTGATTCAAAATCAAATCCAAATACAAGTTGATTTTGTCTTTTAATTCTTTTCTGTGAGCGATGAAATCTAGGAAGCCGTGTTCTAAAACGAATTCGGCAGTTTGGAAACCTTCAGGTAAATCTTTTCCTGTGGTGTCACGCACTACACGTGGTCCGGCAAATCCGATTAATGCACCAGGTTCTGAAATATTGATATCACCTAACATCGCATACGAAGCCGTTGTTCCTCCAGTAGTTGGATCAGTACACAATGAAATGTACGGAATTTTAGCTTCGGCCAATTGCGCTAATTTGGCTGAGGTTTTTGCCAATTGCATCAACGAATACGCAGCTTCCATCATACGTGCGCCTCCCGATTTTGAAATCATCACAAAAGGAACGTTGTTTTTGATGGAATAATCTATTCCGCGTGCAATTTTTTCACCTACAACCGCACCCATTGATCCGCCAATAAAGGCAAAATCCATACAACAAACTACTAAGTCTTTTCCTTTTGATTTACCAACTCCTGTACGAACAGCGTCTTTCAGTTTGGTTTTTTCCATTACGTCTTTTAAACGCTCAGAATATTTTTTGGTATCTACAAATCCTAATGGATCTTTAGAAGTCATTTTGGCATCCAATTCTTTGAATTCGTTGTTGTCAAACAAAATTTCAAAGTACTCGGCACTTCCGATTCGAACGTGAAAATCGTCTTCTGGGCTTACCCACAAATTGCGAGCTAATTCGTCAGTATCTACAATTTTACCTGTTGGCGATTTGTACCATAGTCCTTTTGGAACGTCTTTTTTATCTTCAGTAGGAGTTTGAATTCCTTTTTCTTTTCTTTTAAACCAAGCCATAGTTTTGTTTATTGTTTATTGTTAATGGTTTATAGTTTGCTGCTAACAATAAACAACAAACTATAAACAACAAACTTATAATGTATTTACGTTATTTAAATCGGCAAAAGCTTGCTCTAAACGTTTGTTGAACGTCATTTCTCCTTCGCGAATCCATTTTCTTGGATCGTAGTGTTTTTTATTAGGTGAATCTGCGCCATCTGGACTTCCGATTTGAGTACGCAAATAATCAATTTTTGAAGTCATGTAGTCGCGAATTCCTTCGGTGAACGCAAATTGTAAGTCGGTGTCAATGTTCATTTTAATCACACCATACGAAATGGCTTCTCTAATTTCTTCTAAAGTAGAACCTGAACCGCCATGGAATACAAAATCAACTGGATTGTGACCTGTATTGAATTTATTTTGAACGTATTCTTGAGAATTTCTAAGGATTTTTGGAGTCAATTTTACATTTCCTGGTTTGTACACTCCGTGTACGTTTCCAAAAGAAGCAGCAATGGTAAAACGCGGACTCACTTTCATCAATTCTTCGTAAGCATACGAAACTTCTTCGGGTTGAGTGTATAATTTTGAGCTGTCAACATCAGAGTTGTCAACACCATCTTCTTCGCCACCCGTAATTCCTAACTCAATTTCTAAAGTCATTCCCATTTTACTCATGCGAGCTAGGTATTCTTTACAAATTTCGATGTTTTCGTGAATCGGTTCTTCCGATAAATCAATCATGTGTGAAGAGTACAATGGTTTTCCTGTTTCGGCAAAATGTTTTTCAGAAGCATCCAACAAACCATCAATCCAAGGAAGTAAGTTTTTAGCACAATGGTCGGTATGTAAAATCACAGTTGCTCCGTAAGCTTCGGCCAAAGTATGAACGTGTTTTGCTCCAGCAATTCCGCCTAAAATAGCCGCTTTTTGACCGTCATTTGACAATCCTTTTCCTGCATTATAAGCAGCGCCACCATTAGAAAATTGTATAATTACAGGTGCTTTTAATTTGGCTGCGGTTTCTAAAACTCCATTGATTGTGCTAGAACCAATAACGTTAACTGCTGGAAGAGCGAATCCTTTTTCTTTTGCATATTGAAATATCGCTTGAACCTCGTCTCCAGTAGCAACTCCTGGTTTTATATTGTGTGACATAGTGTTTTGTAGTTTATAGTTAAGTGTACAAAAATAATAATTAATCGAATTAGAACGGGTAATTTATACCAATATTTATGACTGATTTTGACAGATTGATTTCTTTAAACCATTTTTCTTCTAAATTCACAGAAGGATTATAGGTCTTAAAACCTAAATCGGTTCTGAATACAAAAAGTCCAAAATCATATCGCAATCCGAATCCAGTTCCGAGCGCAACGGTTTCTAATGATTTGATTCCTCTGAACTGATAATCTTCGTTTTCTACGTTGTCAAAAACATTCCAAATGTTTCCAGCATCAGCAAATAAAGCTCCGTTGAAACTTTTGAAAATATTGAATCGGAATTCGGCATTGACACTCATTTTCATATTGGCTTCATTAAAGTCGAGAATTCCACCACTTTTTCCTGGTCCGAGAGAATACGGTTGCCATGCTCTGATATCGTTGGTTCCACCGGCAAAATAACTTCGTGAAAACGGAATGCTATTTGAATTTCCGTACGGAATGGCGATGCCTATAAAATTTCGAATGGCAAATACATTTCTTTTTCCCAAATCCCAATGTTTAATGTATTCAAATTCCGATTTGATGTATTGCGAATATTCAACATCCAAAAAGGTATTGGCACCTTCTTGTGTCTCCAATTGCTTGGACAATCGTGCTACTAACGACAAAATATTTCCCGCTGATTCTAATTTGGTTTTGAAGGTATAAAAACTGTTGTCCTGTAATTCTTTTTTAGTCGTTTTAGAATAACTGATGCTCGTCGAGAAGATTAAGTTGTTTTCGGTCAAACGTTGTCTACGTTCAATAATGCTCAAAACAGTTTTGAGATCTTCTGGAGTTGTTGGTATTGTATTCGTAAAGACATCCGAAACGAAGTTGAAAACACCATCTTCAATTCTCAAAAAGCCATCTTCAAAATCGTCTGGATTGGTTGTGTTGTAATTGTACTTTATTGCTAAATCATTAAGATTTTCAAAAGAAGAACGGTAAATGTTGAAATAATTCTCTGGATTTACATTTTTTACAAACTGAACGTTCAGCATATCAAATCGGATGGAAGAATTGGGTTTGGGTTTCCAATTGTACGATAATGCACTAGTGAAATTTTGTTTGTCAAGACCAATGTTGGTTTGTTTAGCAAAACCGACACTCATCGTGGTGGATGGAATCATTTCTTTTGGGATGATTTTTCGAGTATTGAAAGGCATCAATATTCGGGGAAAACTCAACTTAGAATCGATACCAATTTCTGAAATATTGAAAAATGTATTGTTGGGATTGGCTTGGTCTTTAGACGAACCAATGTTTCCCCTGAACCCAATTTCAAACGATTCTGCACCATTGAATACATTCCGAATTCCGAGTGAAGTGTTTCCTGAAATACCAAATTGCTGTATATCAGAATGGGTAAAATCAATAGAATAATTAAAAGTGTATTTATCTCTGGGCGAAAGTAAAATATTGGCAATTAGTCCGTTTGGATCTTTTGGATCAGAATTGTACTGAATTAAAGGATAATTGAATACTTTCAGATTGCTGATGTATTTGGATGTCAGTATGGTGTTTTTGTCCGAATAAATGTTTCCAGGAGCAATAAAAATGGCGTCAGTAATGGCTTTTGGTCGGTACTTTAGTTTTTTCTCACTGTACAAATGATACCCGTTGTATTCAGTACTGTCGTTGACTACAATTTCGTTTTTACTTGCCAATTGATCGGTAAAAATATTCACTCGATTGATTTTGTAAATTCGAAACGGTTGCGTTCTATTCGTATCGTTGACTCTGATGTTTTGATCTTCAATAATCAAATTGACATTGACCTTTTTATTGGTGTTAATCGTATCTAAATTGAAGCGAACATAATTCGGTTGAAAGTAAAAAACACCATTGTTTCTAAACTCTTGTGTGATCCGCGATCGTTCTGCATCAATGTCGACTGTGTTGTATTGTTTACCCGATTTTATTGCCGAATTTGATTGTATTGTGCTATACAAAGAGTCCAGTAGTGGTGTTTTAATAGTGGTTCGAATACTGTCTAAAAAATACGGGGTTTTCTTTTCTACGGTGTACGTTACAGTGGCTTTTTTATCGCCTATGGTGTCGGTTTTGGCTTTGGTAGTTACGTTAAAGTAACCTTGATTGTAGTAGTACGATTTTAAACGGCGAAGTGATTTTTTAGTGCTCAAAGTGTCCAATAAAACCGGAGCTTCTCCTGTCTTTCTAAGGAAATTGTGTATTCCTTGATGCCAAAACGAACGTCCCAATCGGTTGATTTGTTTTTTGGAAAGCAATTTTTCCAAACGGTGAAAACGTTTCGGATTGTCTTTCAATTTTTTCCTAAAAGTAGCATCGTTAGTGTCTTTTTTGGCCCAATTGTAAATGTTGAGACGCAATCGATAACCCAAAATTGAACTGTTGGGTTTTTGGTACAACTGATACATTACCTCTTCGTCTTTCTCTAATTTTCCATCGACTGAAATTTCGTTTTTCATCAATAATCGTTTGTTGTCGGGAACACGTTTGGTCGTATTACAACTAACTACGATGATTACTATTAAAATAATTAATGATATTTTTGCAAGAGAGTTTTTCAAAAGATTCTATTTAATTTCAAAAATACATTTTTTATGGTTAGTAAAAACCAAATTAAATTAATAACGAGCTTGGAGCAGAAAAAGTTTAGGCAAAAGCACAAACTCTTTATTGCCGAAGGTGTAAAGGTAATTCAAGAATTGCTATTATCAAATTTTGAATTAGAACATTTGTACGTTACTGAGCCTGTTTTTGAAAAAACCAACGAAAAACTCATTACTACTGTAAGCGAAAGTGATTTGAAAAGAATCAGTTGCTTATCAACTCCAAATAATTGTTTGGCTCTTTTTAAAATTCCAGCAGAAAAAGCAATTAATGAAGCAGGTTTAATTGTTGCTTTGGATGATAATCGCGATCCTGGAAATTTTGGTACTATTATTAGATTGTGCGATTGGTTTGGAATTCAGCAAATTATTTGTTCTGAACAAACGGTTGATTTGTATAATCCTAAAGTGATTCAAGCTACAATGGGTTCGCTAGCTAGAGTAAATGTTTCGTATGTAGATTTGCCCAACTATTTAAAAAATACCAACAAAATAGTTTTTGGAACCTTTATGAATGGTAAAAATGTGTATCAGGAAACGCTTGCTACTGACGGAATTTTAGTACTAGGAAACGAAGCCAACGGAATTTCGAAAGAAGTTGAAAAACACATTACTCAACGTTTAGCAATTCCGCGTTTTGGAACCATAAAAAAGACCGAAAGTTTGAATGTAGCTACTGCAACGGCTGTTTTCTTAAGTGAATTTAAACGCAACGAGCAATAATTTAGTTTTCAGAGGTTGATTAATGGAAGGTGAAATTAACCAAAATGGCTCGGGTGCGCATTCCGTCAATGTTTCCGGTCCACGGACTATCAGGTCGATTGTCTCTAATCAACTCATCTCCAAAACCAAAAACACCTCTGATGGAAGGAGAAAATTTGAAGTATTCCAGATAAAAGTCAACTCCAAATCCCAATTCATAATTGCGCGTCCACGGATTGACTCTAAAACGTTGTTCGTAGTTATCGTCGTCTGATTTCGAATTACTTGCTAAGTTTAGTGTCGCAGAAACTCCACCTACTAAATACGGTTTTACATTTCCAATTCTTTTGGATGAAAACTTCAATAATAACGGAAAATGTATGTACGTTGATTTTACTTCTCGTAATTTATCAATTTCTCGAATTAGAATTGGGTCAGTATATTTTAGGTTTCTTTGACAATAATACAAACCGGGTTCAAAACGCAAATCAATGTATTCGTGTAGACGTAAATTTCCAACCAAACCTACATTAAAACCCGTAATTGTATTCGACTCGATGTCAACATCAGGTGTGTCAATGTAGTCTATTTTGAAATCGTACATATTGAAACCAAGGAAATAACCCCAATGCACGCGCTGTTTGTCAAAGTTCTCCAAATTGACGATAGGATCGCGACTGAACATGCCTTTGGATTGTGAAAATCCATTCAAAAACGTCAAAAAGAAGAGACTAAAAAATACTTTTTTCATTGTTCTACGTGTGGGTTTTATTTTTTGGATGCTTTATAAATTGTTGCTAC
>JACCDI011123525.1_pt1 | contig 25493 bp, 18 predicted proteins | sample 7442791 | NCBI WGS metagenome assembly JACCDI01 (sample SAMN15323434, study PRJNA562643) | freshwater metagenome | isolation source: river surface water | place: USA:Blue River Watershed | collected 2017-08-15
AAAAAATTGGTGGTTTAGAGTGTGGTAAATGTCATTATTAATCAATTCATTAGTATAAGAACAGTATAAGCTATGGCTACAAATAAAACATATTGGAAGGGAATTGAGGAATTAGAAAAAAATCCTAATTTCGTTAATAATAGCAAAAATGAATTTAGTGAGTTGTTACCTGTTGATGAGTTTTTAAACAAAGAAGAGGTAAAGACTGAAGGTACTAATAGAAGAGATTTTTTAAAGTTTTTAGGTTTTAGTGTTACTGCTGCAACTTTAGCTGCTTGTGAAGCGCCTGTTACTAGATCTATTCCTTTTTTAAATAAACCAGACAATTTAACTCCTGGTATTCCAAATTATTTTGCTTCTACTTATTACGATGGTTTTGATTATGCATCTATTTTAGTTAAAACTAGAGAAGGTCGTCCAATTTTTATAGATGGTAACAAAAATTCAACTTATACAAAAGGTTCTGCTAATGCTCGTATTAATTCTTCTGTATTAGGTTTATACGATTCTAAAAGAGCTAAAGGGCCAGCAAAAAAAGTTAAAGGTTCTTGGGCAAAAAATATTTCATGGTCTGAGGTTATTAATCCTATAACTAAAGATTTAAAATCTGTTGCTTCTCGCCAAGGTAATATTGTAATTTTATCCAACACTATTATTTCACCTTCTTCAAAAGAAGTTGTAAATAATTTTATAGCAAGTTACTCTGCTTTAGGTGCTAAGGTAAAGCATGTAACCTATGATGCAATTTCTGCTTCTGGTATTTTAGATGCAAATAATGAAGTTTTTGGAGTTAGAGCTTTGCCTAAGTATAGCTTCGAAAAAGCAAAAGTAATAGTTAGTTTTGGTGCTGACTTTTTAGGTACATGGTTAGATTCTGTAGCTTATACAAAGGATTATGCATCTACGCGTAAACCTGAAAATGGTTGGATGAGTAAACATTATCAATTTGAATCTCTGTTATCTTTAACTGGTTCTAATGCTGATGTTAGAGGTGCTTTAAAACCATCAGACTTAAATAATGCTGTGGCATATGTTTATTCAAAAGTTTCTGGTGATTCAGTTTCTGCTTCTGTTCCAGCTAATGTAAAAGCTAAATTAGATAAGGCTATTCAAGATTTATCGGCTAATAAAGGTTCTTCATTAGTTGTTTCGGGTTCAAACGATAAAAATATTCAAGTTTTAGTTGCTGCAATTAATAATGCACTAAACAATTATGGTTCAACTTTAGATTTAAATCAACCAGTTTACACCCGTCAAGGTAATGATGCAGAATTTGTTGCTTTAACAAAAGAAATGAATGGTGGTAAAGTTGATGCAATTTTAATTATTGATTCAAATCCAGTTTACACTTCTCCTGCTTCACTTAAATTTACTGAAGGTTTGGCTAAAGTTGATTTGAAAGTTTATTTTGGTGATAGATTAGATGAAACTGGTATTTTATGTGATTATTTAACTCCTAATCATCATTATTTAGAATCTTGGAACGATTTTAATCCTGCTAAAGGAATTTATAGCTTACAACAACCAACTATTCCAAAATTATTCAATACACAACAATGGCAAGAAGTTGTTTCTGAATTAGCTGGACAAACTATAAATTATGCTGAATTTGTTGAAGCTAATTTTAAAGCTACAGTTTTAAATTCTTCTAGTAAAGCTGATTGGAATGCTGCTTTACAGGTAGGAAATATTTCAAATGCTATTTCATCTTCAAGTGTGGTTGCTAATTTTGGTTCTGCTTTATCAACAGCTAAATCTAAATTCAAATTGCAATCTGGTAAATTCGAATTAGAATTATATACAAAAGTTGGTTTGGGTAATGGAAATCAGGCTTTAAATCCTTGGTTACATGAGTTGCCAGATCCTATATCTAAAATGACTTACGATAACTACGTAACTATGGCGGCTTCTGATGCTATGGAAGTTTTAGGTGTTGAGGATACAAATGACAATCGAAGAGATTATTTATATATCGGACAAGATTATCCTGCTAAGGTTGTTAAATTAACTGTTGGTAATGTTTCATATGAATTACCTTTAGTTGCACAGCCTGGTCAAGCTAAAGGTACTATTGGTGTTGCATTAGGTTATGGTAGAAAAGGTACTGAATTATTTACTAGAAAAGAATGGTTAGGTGATTTATTTGATGCAGAAAATAACAACAATAATACAATTGGTAAAAATGTGTTTACTGTTGCAAATGTTTCTAATTCAATTTCAAATATTGTTGTATCTAATGTAAGTGTTGAATTGGTAAGTGGTAAATCTTATCCTATGGCAACTACTCAAACACATAATACAATGATGGGTAGAAAATTGGTTAATGAAACTACATTAGCTCAATATGTTGCTCAAAAAGGTAAAGCTAAAGAACACGGTGGTTACAACGAACAATTGATGATTTTGGATAGTTATGGTGTTCCTAATAAACCTAATGAATTAGATTTGTGGGCTGAACATCCAATTGAGTTAGTGCACAGATGGGGTTTAAGTATTGATTTAAATACATGTATCGGTTGTGGTGCTTGTGTTACGGCTTGTCATTTAGAAAATAATGTTCCTGCGGTTGGTAAAGATGAAGTTAGAAGAAGTAGAGAAATGCATTGGATGCGTATTGATAGATATTATTCTTCTGTAAAAGCTGAAAAAGATTATCATGATTTAAATGGTCGTCAAGATTATTTAGATGCAGAGGTTTCTGCTGATGAACCAACTGTTGCTTTCCAACCTGTAATGTGCCAACATTGTAATCATGCTCCTTGTGAAACTGTTTGTCCTGTTGCTGCAACTACTCACTCTGATGAGGGTTTAAATCAAATGACTTATAACCGTTGCGTGGGTACTAGATATTGTGCAAACAACTGTCCTTACAAAGTTCGTAGATTTAACTGGTTCCAATACGATTCATTAAATATTCCTGCTTTCCCTGATTTTGCTAAAGTAAATGCTGCTCAGGATGATTTAGGAAGAATGGTATTAAACCCTGATGTTGTAGTAAGATCTAGAGGGGTTATGGAGAAATGTAGTATGTGTGTTCAAAGAATTCAAGCTGGTAAGTTAGACGCTAAGAAAAAAGGTGAAAAAGTACAAGATGGTGCTATTCAAACTGCTTGTTCTTCTGCTTGTCCAACAAATGCAATTTCTTTTGGTGATTTAAATGATCCACAACACGCAATAAACAAAGAAAAAGAACAAGAAAGAGCTTATTTCTTATTAGAGGAAGTTGGTGCACAACCAAATGTGTACTACCAAACTAAAGTAAGACATATTTAAAAATTTTATTTAATTATAACTTTAAATTGAATAACGATGCATATCGTAGAAGCTGAAATTAGAGAACCGTTAATCCTAGGTCATAAATCGTATAACGATATCACTGAGGATGTTTGTAGACCAATAGAAAGCAGAGCTAACTCTTTATGGTATATGCTTTTTGGATTAGCTAGTATCCTTGCTTTATGGGGTTTAGGTAATATACTTTATACTGTAGGTGTAGGTATTGGTGTTTGGGGTTTAAATAAAACTGTTGGTTGGGCATGGGATATTACTAACTTCGTATGGTGGGTAGGTATTGGTCATGCTGGTACATTAATCTCAGCTGTATTATTGTTATTCCGTCAAAGATGGAGAATGGCAATTAACCGTTCTGCTGAGGCAATGACAATCTTTGCGGTAATGATGGCTGCATTATTCCCAGGTATTCACATGGGTAGAATTTGGCAAGCTTACTGGGTTTTACCTTTACCAAACCAATTTGGTTCTTTATGGCCAAATTTTAACTCTCCTTTATTGTGGGACGTTTTTGCAATCTCTACTTATTTCTCAGTTTCTTTAGGTTTCTGGTATGTTGGTTTAATTCCAGATTTTGCTACAGTAAGAGATAGAGCAACAACTAAATTATACAAAATTATATTCGGAACTTTATCATTTGGATGGTCTGGTTCTGCAAAACATTGGAATAGATTTGAAGAAATTTCTTTAGTATTAGCAGGGTTAGCTACACCTTTAGTATTCTCAGTACACTCTATTGTATCCATGGACTTTGCTACATCGGTAATTCCAGGATGGCATACAACAATTTTCCCTCCATATTTCGTTGCGGGTGCAATCTTCTCTGGATTTGCGATGGTATTAACCTTGATGATTATCATGAGAAAGGTTTTCCATTTTGAGGATTACTTAACTATGAAACATATCGAGTATATGAATATAGTTGTAATGTTAACAGGTTCAATGGTTGGTGTTGCTTATCTAACAGAGTTATTTATATCATGGTATTCTGGTGTGGAATATGAAGGTTACGCTTTCATGAACAGAGCAACAGGACCTTATTCATGGGCTTATTGGTCTATGATGACATGTAATGTTATTTCTCCACAGTTATTTTGGTTTAAAAAGTTTAGAAGAAATTTAGTACTAACTTTTATCTTATCAATTGTAGTAAATATTGGTATGTGGTTCGAACGTTTTGTAATCATTGTAACATCCTTACATAGAGATTTCTTAACTTCTTCATGGACGATGTTTCACCCAACTTATGTAGATATAGGTGTATATTTTGGAACAATTGGAATTTTCTTTGTACTATTCTTGTTGTATGCTAGAAGTTTCCCTGTATTAGCGTTAAATGAACTTAAAACTATATTAAGAGCTACAGGTGAGCATGGTGTTAAAGGATCAAAAGCACATCACGATCACAACGAAGGACATTAATTTTAAATGATAAAATTTTAGATATGGGTAATACTATATATGCATTATATAACGATGATCATGTTGTATACGAAGGTGCAAAAAAGTTGGTTAAAAAAGGCGTAAAAATTAAAGATGTGTTTTCTCCATTTCCTATTCACGGAATTGATCCGATAATAGGAGTTAGAAAAACTAGATTGGCAATTTGTGCATTTATTTATGGTTTAACAGGTATGTCTTTAGCAATTCTTGGAATGTGGTATTTCATGATTGAAGATTGGCCTATGAATATTGGTGGTAAACCAAATTTTACTTTATTGCAAAATTTACCAGCGTTCGTTCCAGTTATTTTTGAGATTACGGTTTTATGTACAGCTCATGGTATGATTTTAACTTACTTTTTACGTAATGAAACTTTACCCGGTATGAAGGCAAAAAATCCAGACCCAAGAACTACAGATGATATGTTTGCTGTTGAAATAGAATTGGATCATCAACCTTTAACTGAAGATGAATTAGTTGCTTATTTAAAAGAGACTGGTGCAGTTGAAATTAATAAAAGATAGTAAATCATGAATTTTTCGAATAAAATAACTTTACATAATATGCTACATAAATTATTTTCTGGTTTAGTTGCTTCTGTATTATTAGTTTCATGTACTACAGATCCTAATAGTCCTGGTTTAGAATATATGCCAGATATGTACAGACCTCAGTCTTACGAAGCATATTTAGAAAAATACGATATTGATTCTGTTGGTTTTTACGATAGATATTTTACCAAAGCAGGAATTAAGTTTGAACTTTTATCTAAAGAGCAGCAAGATTCTATTTTAGCTGAAGTTAACGCTTTATACAGTGTTTATAACAATGGAACTGCAACTTATAAACCAGTATCTGGAACTGTTCCAGTTGGTTATACTCCTTTTTTAGTAGCAAAAACGGATAGAGATGCTGCTAAATCTGTTGTTAATCCATTACAGTATAATGAGCAAAATTTAAAAGAAGGTAAAGTATATTACAATTTATTTTGTGATCATTGCCATGGAGAAAAAGGTGATGGTAACGGACCTATGGTTGCTTTAGGTGTTTATCCTGTACAACCTCCTGCATATAATAACGGTCCTTCTGCTGAGTTAACTCCAGGTGAAATTTATCATACCATATACTATGGTAAAGGTGTTATGGGAAGTCATGCTGCTCAAATTTCTGAAGATAAAAGATGGAAAATTGTTATGTATGTTCAAACTTTACAAGGAAAGTCTTTAGAATCTTTAGGTATTGTTGCGCCTAAAACAGAATCTGATTCAACTGGTGTTTCAATTGAGTCATCTGAACCAAGTAACGAAAATTAGTATTTATTTAGATAAACGGCATAGAAATGGACTACGTTTTTTCAAGCAAAACAAAAAAAGTAACCTTAATCACTGCGGGTGTTGGTTTATTATTATTTTTAATTGGTACTTTAACCGATTCTAGCGCTTATACTTCTTTAGTGGATGAGCATGGGCATAACTATGGTTTTGGTCAGAGATTATGGTCTAATCTTTTAATTAATGGATTTTTCTTTTTCTCTATTTCTTTGTCTATGTTATTTTTCTTAGCATTACAATATGCTTCAGAAGCTAGCTGGTCTATAGTTTTTAAAAGAGTTTTTGAAGCTATTATTTCTGTATTACCATGGATGGCTTTAGTTGTGGTTGTTGTTTTAGCTGCTGGTCAGTTACATTTACACCATATTTATCATTGGATGAGTTATAAGGTTGGTAGCGGTGATCATTTATTAGACCACAAAGCACCTTTCTTTGCACCAGCATTCTTTTGGGGTAGAACAATATTTTTTGCAGGAGCATTCATTGCTTTCGCTTCTTATTTCAGAAAAAAATCTATCGAAGAGGATCAAGAAGGAGGTACTAGAATTCACTTTAAAAACATAACCATGTCGGCTATATTCTTAGTAATATTCGGTTATGGTTCTTCGGTTTTATCATGGGACTGGTTAATGTCTATTGATACACACTGGTTTTCAACATTATTTGGATGGTATGTTTTTGCTGGAATGTGGTTAAGCGGGATTGTATTTGCTTTATTGTTAATTATCCACTTAAGATCTAAAGGTTTATTAAATATTGTAACTAAAGGTCATATGCATGATATGGGTAAATGGATGTTTGCTTTAAGTTTCTTGTGGACATATTTATTCTTCTCACAGTTTTTATTGATTTGGTATGCTAATATACCTGAAGAGGTAACTTATTATATTGCACGTATTCAGGATTATGCACCTATATGGTTTACTATGTTGGTAATTAATTTTGCATTGCCAATGTTAGCTTTAATGGATGCTGATGCAAAAAAGAATCAAGTTATTGTAGTTATTGTAGGTGTAATTATTTTCTTCTTCCACTGGGTGGATGTTTTCACTATGGTATCTCCGGGTTCTATGAAAACTGAAGCAACAATTGGATTGATTGAAATTGGAATGTTTTTACTTTTCTTAGGCGTATTTATATTTTTGGTTTTAAAATCTTTGGCATCTCGTCCATTGGTTGTTAAAAATCATCCTTATATAGAAGAAAGTAAACATATTCACGGTCATTAATTAAGTAGATTACTCAGAAATTTAAACTATAACACAAATGGAATTATTGATTCTTTTTACTGTATTGTTGGTAATAATTGCCATAGCTAAAATATTAAAAGCTAAGGAATTAATTGATAAATTTAAGGATGCAGATTCTGATCCTGTAACACCAGCAGAAATTAAAACAAATGCAACTGGAATGTTGGTTTTTGGAATAGTATTTTTTGCATTGGTTGTAATTACTATGTTTTCATGGAATAAATATTTATTACCTTCCAGTTCATCAGAGCATGGTTTGGAAATCGATTTATTGATGAAAACTACATTAGTAATTATATTGATAGTATTTTTCTTAACTCATGCTTTATTATTTTGGTTTATTTATAAATACTATTTCCGTTCTGGTAAAAAAGCTTTTTGGTATCCTCACAACAATAGAATTGAGTTAGCTTGGACTATTATTCCTGCGTTTGTTTTGATTTTATTGATTTCTTATGGAATGACAACATGGTCAAACATTATGAATCCTGTAAAGAAAAAAGATGCTGTAGTTTTGGAATTTTTATCTGAACAATTTGGATGGACTGCTAGATATGCAGGTAAAGACAATCAGTTAGGTTATGCAAGTTTTGCTTTATATGGTAAAAACAAAGTTGGTGTTGCTACTCCTTATGCAATGGAAGATAGATTAAAAGAAACACAAGAATCTATTGTTACTTTAGTTAAGGATAGTACTGAATTTGCTAAATTAGTAGCTAATGGTTGGAATAGAACTAAAAATTTAGATGACACAAAAACTTCTTTAAAAAACTTTAGAGCTAATGAAAGAAGATTAAATGCTATGATAGCTGAATATAAATCAAATCCAGCAATTTTTAAAGCTGGTGAAGATGATAAAGTAATCAATTCGGATTCAATTTTATTACCTAAAGGTCGTCAGGTTATCTTAAAATTAAGATCTAAAGATGTAATTCACTCTGCATATTTACCTCATTTTAGAGCACAAATGAATACAGTTCCTGGTTTAACTACTGAGTTTGTATTTACACCAAAATACACTACTGAGGAAATGTATGAAGTTGCTGCTTCTGAAGGTAAAAAGTTTACTGGTTATATTTTATACTGTAATAAAATTTGTGGTGCATCTCACTATAACATGAAATTAAAAATTAATGTTGTTGAAGAGGACGTTTATAAATCATGGTTAGCAGAACAACAAGATTTTGTTGAAGCATACAAATAATTAATTTAAAGTTTAATAATTTCAATACATAAAGTTATGGCTGGAGGTCACGAACATCACGAACATCACGAGACATTCATATCAAAGTATATTTTTAGCTTTGATCATAAAATGATTGCTAAACAATACTTAATTACGGCTATTATAATGGCTGTATTCGGTATGGGTATGTCGGTTTTATTTAGATTACAGTTAGCTTGGCCAGGTGAAAAAATGGCTATTCTTAACTTTTTCTTAGGAGATAAATGGGCTCCTGAAGGAGTTTTAGATCCTAATATGTATTTAGCTTTAGTAACTATACATGGAACAATCATTGTGTTTTTTGTATTAACTGGTGGTTTAAGTGGTACTTTTTCTAACTTGTTAATTCCTTATCAAATTGGTGCGAGAGATATGGCTAGTGGATTCATGAATATGTTATCTTACTGGTTATTCTTTTTATCAAGTGTGATAATGATTTATTCATGTTTTATTGAGAGTGGTCCTGCATCAGGTGGTTGGACAGTTTATCCACCGTTAAGTGCTTTACCTCAAGCTATGCCTGGTTCTGGTTTAGGTATGACTTTATGGTTATTATCAATGACTTTCTTTATTGCTTCTTCCTTAATGGGTTCATTAAATTACATTGTAACTGTAATTAATTTAAGAACAAAAGGTATGACAATGACAAGATTACCATTAACTATATGGTGTTTCTTTATTACTGCAATTTTAGGTGTTTTATCATTCCCGGTTCTATTATCAGCAGCATTGTTGTTATTGTTTGATAGAAGTTTAGGAACTTCATTTTATTTAGATAGTATTTTTGTTGCGGGTCAGCCTTTAGAAGCAACTGGTGGTAGTCCAATTTTATACGAACATTTATTTTGGTTCTTAGGTCACCCAGAAGTATATATTATTTTATTACCAGCATTAGGATTAGTATCTGAGGTAATAACTACGAATAGTAGAAAACCAATTTTTGGTTACAGAGCCATGATTGTATCTGTAATTGCAATTGCATTCTTATCATTTATTGTTTGGGGTCACCATATGTTTGTAACAGGTATGAGTCCGTTTTTAGGAACTGTTTTTACCTTTACAACTTTATTAATTGCAATTCCATCAGCGGTTAAAGTATTTAATTATTTAGCAACTATTTGGAAAGGAAACTTAAGATTAACTCCAGCAATGTTGTTTGCTTTAGGAATGGTTTCTTTATTTATATCTGGTGGTTTAACGGGTATTGTTTTGGGAGATTCTGCTTTAGATATTAATGTACACGATACTTACTTTGTAGTTGGTCACTTCCATATTGTAATGGGCGCAGGTGCAATTTTTGGTATGTTTGCAGGAGTTTACCACTGGTTCCCAAGAATGTATGGTAAATTAATGATTTCTAAATTAGGATATTTACATTTTTGGATAACATTTATAGGTGTTTATGGAGTATTTTACCCAATGCACTTCTTAGGTTTAGCGGGTGTTCCAAGAAGATATTACACGAATATGGAATTTGAAATGTTCCAAGATATTCAATTTATAAATCCAATTATTACTGTGTTCGCTATAGTTTCTGCAATCGGACAGTTTATCTTTATTTTTAACTTCTTCTACAGTATTATCAAAGGAAGAGTAACTAATAACAATCCTTGGAAAGCTAATACTTTAGAGTGGACAGCTCCAGTGGAGAGAATACATGGTAACTGGCCAGGTGCTTTACCAGTAGTGCATAGATGGCCTTACGATTATAGTAAGCCAGGATATGAAGAAGATTTTGTTCCGCAAGATGTTCCTTTAAAGGAAGATGAATTGGATGGACATTAGATATAGTAAGAAAAAGCCGCTTTATGCGGCTTTTTTTATTTGAAATTAAATAATATATTTGGTGTTTATTTCCTATTATGCGATATATATTAAGTTTTATTATAGTATTGGTATTAAATATATCAGTTACTGCACAAAAGAAAAAGTTTAATTTCCTTAAGAAAGATACCGTTAGTAAATCAGAAGGTTTCTTTTTATTCCCTTTATTATATTACACACCTGATACTAGATTTGCAGCGGGTTTAGTAGGTGTTTATTATTTTAACACAGGTGATACTACTAATGTAAACGATCATACAAGACTTTCTTATGCTAAGTTATTAGGAGATTATACACAAAACAAACAATTGGATTTCTGGACATCTTGGAATATATTTAGTAAAGGAGAAAAGTACCTTTATAAAGGAGAATTGCGGTTTAGAAATTTTCCAGATCGTTTTTATGGTATAGGAAATCAAAGTAAAGAATCTGATGTTGAGTTTTATTCACACGATTTTTTTAAGTTTAAAATATTAGCTATGAAACAAGTAGCTAATAAATTATTTGTTGGATTTGATTATCAATTTGAAACCGAGTATAATTTTATTTTAGATCCAAATGGACAATTAGCTACCGGAAAAATTGTGGGTTATAAAGGCGGTATAGGATCTGCTTTAGGAGCTGTAGTAACATATGACACTAGAGATAATGTTGTAAATGCTTACTCAGGTATGTTATTAGAAGGTTCTTCTTATTTTAATTCGCCATTACTAGGTAGTACATTTGATTTTATAAATATAAATTTAGAGTTTTCTAAATTTTGGGAGATTAAAAAGAATCATGTAATAGCCATTAATTCGGTTATTAATTCCAATTTTGGTCCAACACCATTTATTGATATGGCTAAAGTTGGAAGTGATGGTATTTTAAGAGGATATGCTAGTAATAGATTTAGGGATACACATTTTGCAGGAACACAAGTTGAGTATAGGTTCCCTTTATTTTGGCGATTTGGAATGGTGTTGTTTACAGGAGTTGGAGATGTATTTAGAACCCCATCAGATATTAGCTTAAATAGCCTTAAATATAGTTTTGGTGGAGGTTTACGATTTGCAATCAATCCAAAAGAAAGATTAAATGTTAGATTTGACTATGGATTTGGCCGTAAAAGTAATGCGTTCTATCTAATGCTAACAGAGGCATTTTAGTTTAGGCTTGATTTTCCTTAAATTCATCAATTTCATCTAGAGAATCATCAATTTTTTTACCCAAAATTTCAACCTGAAAATTGTTGCGTTGAAACAATAAAATGTAAAATACTCCAAAAGAAATAGCCGTATCTGCAATATTAAAAATAGGCGCAAAAAAGTTAAAAGTGCCATAAAAAGGTAAATCGATTGTAAACAAATCGAATCGCAACATATCCACTACATTTCCAGTTAAAAATTGAGCATATCCCTCACCAAAAGGAACCAAATGTGCAGGCACAAAACTAAATTTTTCACTATCAGAAAATATTAATCCGTAAACAGCACTGTCGATAATATTACCCAATGCTCCAGAAAAAACCATTGCTACGCTAAAAATTAATCCATTAGCAACCTTGCGCTGAATAAGTTTATATAAATATCTACCGATTAAAAAAACGGCAACAATTCGAAATGAGCTTAGGATAATTTTAGCAACAACTGGACTTAAAAATGGTATTTCCATTCCAAAAGCCATTCCTCGGTTTTCTACAAATAACAAAGAAAACCACGTTCCAAAAACAGGAACTTCTTCGTAGTAATGAAAGTTAAGTTTTACATGAATTTTAAGCCATTGATCTGCAAGTAAAACTAAGAAAATACTTAAAAATGCAATTATAAATCCTTTATTTTTTGTAATCATACATACAAATTAAAGAGAGCTATATAGAATAGCTCTCTTGAAATTACTAATTATTTTCGGCGTTTTTAGCTTCGATAGAAAGTGTTGTGTGGGGAACAATTTTTAATCTTTCTTTAGCAATTTTGTTACCTGTTACCCTACAAATACCATAGGTTTTATTTTCGATACGAACTAAAGCAGCTTTTAATTGCTGAATAAATTTGCGTTGGCGATGAGCTAGTTGCGCTAATTTTTCACGACTTAAACTTTCTGATCCATCTTCCATCATATCAAAAGTACCATCATTACTAGCTCCATTATCATCGGAACTAAAATCAATCTGACTTTGAAAATGTTTTAAATCATTTTGAGCATCTAAAATCTTTTGCTCAATAATTTCGCGAAACTCCTTGAGCTCCTCATCCGAATAACGTAATTTTTCTACCATAGTTAATTTAATTTTGTAATAGAAATGTTTGTAAAAACTCCTTCTTCCACTTCTACATTTAACGATTGAGTTTGAATATTCTCTACTAACTCAATTTTGTTCGCTAAAGTTTCAGTGCAAATGTAATTTTTAAAATTTAAAATAGCATTATCTATTTGGGTGTTCTTTTCAATAAATATTTCAATTTTGTCGGTTAACTCAAAATCGCTATCCTTTCGTATCCCTTGAATTTTGTTAACCAACTCACGCGCAATCCCTTCTTCTTTCAATTCCTGTGATAAGGTAACATCCAAAGCAACAGTGTATTTGCCTTCATTAGCTACCAACCAACCAGGGATATCTTGCGTTAAAATTTCAACATCGGTTAAATCAATTTCTAGTTTTTCGCTTTGGATATCTAAAACATATTTTCCAGAACTTTCGATAGTTTGAATATCTTGTGCAGTAAAACTTTGTAATGCAGCAGCAATTCCTTTCATAAACTTGCCATATTTAGGACCTAATGTACTAAAATTTGCCTTGATACTTTTTACAAAAATGCCACTATCTGCTGATAAAAGCTCCATTTCTTTAACATTTACCTCAGATAAAATTAAATCCTCCACCGCTAAAATTTGTGTTTTAAACTGATCATTTAAGATTGGAATGATTATTTTTTGTAAAGGCTGACGAACTTTTAACTTGCTTTTTTTGCGTAAACTTAAAACCATACTGGAAATTTGTTGCGCAATTGCCATGCGTTGTTCTAAATCTGTATCAATTTCCTTGGTGTTTACAGTAGGATAATCGGATAAATGCACAGATTCAACTTTTTTACGTTGTGTAACCGTATCTAAATCCAAAAACAAATTATCCATAAAAAATGGTGCTACAGGAGCAGATAATTGCGCAACAACCTCTAAACATCTGTATAAAGTTTGATAAGCCGATATTTTATCTTGTGTATAATCACCTTTCCAAAAACGTCTTCTACACAAACGAACATACCAGTTACTTAATTCTTCGCTTACAAAATCCTGAATTAATCTGGTAGCTTTAGTAGGCTCATAATCTGCATAAGCATCATTGGTGAGCGCTATTAAAGTATTTAATTTTGATAAAATCCAACGATCAATTTCTGGGCGTTCCGTAATTTCAACATCTAATTCTTTGTAGCTAAAATTATCCAAATTGGCATACAAAACAAAAAACTGGTAAGTGTTGTATAGTGTACCAAAAAATTTACGTTGTACCTCTTTTATTCCTTCGATATCAAATTTTAAATTGTCCCAAGGTTGCGCATTACTAATCATGTACCATCTGGTTGCATCCGGGCCATAAGCATCTAAAGTTTCAAAAGGATCGATACCATTCCCTAAACGCTTACTCATTTTTTGTCCGTTTTTATCCAAAACCAAACCATTGCTCACCACATTTTTAAACGCAACCGAATCAAAACACATTGTAGCAATAGCATGTAAAGTATAAAACCAACCGCGTGTTTGGTCCACACCTTCTGCAATAAAATCGGCAGGAAAAGCCTTATTATTATCAATAAAATCTTTGTTTTCGAAAGGATAATGCCATTGCGCATAAGGCATCGCACCACTATCAAACCAAACATCAATTAAATCCGCCTCTCTTCGCATCGCTTTTCCACTAGGTGAAAGCAAAACAATTTGATCTACGTAGTTTTTATGCAAATCTACCAAACTGTAATTTTCCTCCGAAAAATCGCCTACTTTAAAATTATCCAAAGGATTATGTTGCATTAAACCAGCTGCAACCGCTTTAGTACATTCATTTTTTAATTCCTCAATAGAGCCAATACAAATTCTTTCATCACCTTCCTCCGTACTCCAAATCGGAATAGGAATACCCCAATATCTCGAGCGCGATAAATTCCAATCGTTCGCATTTTCTAACCAAGTACCAAATCTACCTGTACCCGTACTTTCTGGTTTCCAGTTGATAGATTTGTTTAATTCAGCCATACGTTTTTTAACTTCCGTAACCTTAATAAACCAGCTGTCTAAAGGATAATATAAAATCGGTTTGTCCGTACGCCAACAATGCGGATAATTGTGCTGATATTTTTCCACCTTAAAAGCCTTGTTTTGCTCTTTTAAAGCAATAGCAATTAAAACATCCACCCCTTTTTCGGGTTTTTCATCCGCTGCATAATAATCATCTTTTACAAACATACCCGCTAATTCGCCGCCCATTTGTGGAACAAAACGACCAGTTTGATCTACCAAAGGAACTAAATTACCATTGTTGTCCTCCACCAACATTGCAGGAACACCAGCATCTTTAGCTACTTTAGCATCATCCGATCCAAAAGTAGGTGCAATATGCACAATACCTGTACCATCCTCTGTAGTTACAAAATCACCAGAAATTACTCTAAAAGCCTCGTTTGGTGTATGATAAGGTAAACAATTTGGCATTAATTGTTCGTACTGAATACCCACTAAATTACTTCCTGAGATAGAATTACTTACAAAAAATGGTATTTTTTTACCTTCCGCATCTGGTACTAATTCCTCCAACGAATTTACAGCGAAGTATTTACCCGAAAATTGTTTACCAATTAAAGCTTCGGCAATAATTACAGTTATTTTTTGATTGGTATATTGATTAAACGAATGAACAATTTTATACTCAATTTTTGGTCCAATACACAAAGCCGTGTTGGATGGCAAAGTCCATGGAGTAGTTGTCCAAGCTAAAAAGTGAACATCACCTTCAATATCATTAATCGCATTAGATTTTTCGTTTTTAATTGCTTTAAATTGAGCAACAATACTTGTATCTTTTACATCTTTGTAACAACCTGGCAAGTTTAATTCGTGGGAACTTAAACCAGTGCCAGCCATAGGCGAGTATGGTTGGATAGTATAACCTTTGTATAAATATTCCTTTTGATAGATATTTTTGAGCAACCACCAAACAGATTCCATGTATTTACTTGAGTAGGTAATGTAAGGATTTTCCAAATCCACCCAATACCCCATTTGTTCCGTAACCGCATTCCACCTATCCGTGTAACGCATCACCGATTTTTTACAAGCCTCATTATATTCCTCGATGGTAATTTTTTTACCGATATCCTCTTTCGTGATGCCTAATTCCTTTTCCACGCCCAATTCCACAGGTAAACCATGTGTATCCCAACCCGCTTTACGGTTAACTTTATAACCTTTTAAAGTTTTGTATCTACAAAAAATATCTTTGATGGTACGCGCCATAACGTGATGAATCCCAGGCATACCATTAGCCGATGGGGGACCATCGTAAAACACAAACGATTTATCAGGATTTTTGGATTCGATAGATTTTTCGAAAATCTGATTATTTTTCCAATACTCATTAATTTCCTCTCCTATTTTAGCCAAATTTAAACCTTTGTACTCCTTGTATTTATTTGCCATTTTGCGTAATTTACTATTGATTCGCAAAAGTATAAAAAACAAGTTAAAAGCGCGGTTATTTTGTGTTTAAATTGATACTTTAATCCATAAAAAAGCCCGAAACATTCGGGCTTTTATTTTATTTTTTCTTGCTTTGCGTAAATTTAATCAATTCCTCTTTGCTGCTAGAGTGTGTTAACTCGTTATTTAGTTTAAAATAGTTATCCGTATCGATACAATAATCATAAGCAAATTTAGCGATATCTACCATGCTGCGTTCAAACGAAAATTGTTTCATGATTTGAGCAATTTGAGTAGCTGTGAAACATTTTTTAGATTCGATTATGTTTTTGGTATGATTAATTTTGGTAGTTTCGAAAGCTATTTGATTAATTGATTCTAAAATTCCAGAAAACTCATCATTAGCAATTTCACATTTTACAACAATATTGTTAGCTACTGTTTTAGTATTAGTTTCCTCATAATTTTCTTCCATAAAAATAGTCCATTTATCCAAGTTAGTTTTTGTTTTAAAAACCAATCCAGCGTTTTTCATGTTTCCCTTATCAAAAACATTTGGATACGCTTTACTTAAATAAGTAAATCTAAAATCTTCATTATTTATTAAAGTAGATAATTTCATGGTTTGTTCCGCACTTAAACAATAGCTCGAACTTGCAATGGATGCAACCGTTAACTGATTAAATTCTTTGCCATTTTGAGATTGAATTTGTTGCGCTATTTCCATAAATGTTGATTCATCAATAGGTTTTTCGCAGCTACGTTCGCCATTGTATTGAAAAACAGAAGGATAATTTAAATTTGGAAAAGTAATTTTAGCAGGTGCTTCAACCGATTTAATATCAGTTTTAACCTCATTTACAGTATTTTGCGTAATGTTATTTTCGGATGATTTAAAATAATCATGTAAACGCAATACAGTTGAAAAAGACATAAAAGCATCGTAAACCTCATAAAAATCTTCATTATTTATAGTTTTAGGATGGATTTCGATAACAAATTCCGATTTAAAATTATCATCTAAAAAGGTTAAAGCCAATTCTTTAACTTGTTGTGATGTAAAACAATTATTTTTAATACTTAATTTAGCTAAAGCTAATTTTTCGGAATCATTAGGAGCAATTTTCAACCGGTTTAATAATCGGGAATATTCAACGCTAGTTATAGCTTTAGTGCAATTTGTGCTTGTATTTTGTGCAATAGATTGTAAGTTTAATCCAGTTAAAAATAAAGCGATTAAACAAAAGGAAGTAAATTTTTTCATGATGATGATTTTAAAATGAGTTTAGATTTAATCAATTGTTATACCAAAATAAATCGTTTTAAATGTAAAAAAAAGATTGATAAATGTATGTAAAACTATATCAAAAATTTTACAGATGTATATTTGGTTATAAAATTAACATTTCATTCATATATTTTTTTTAAAAATATTTTTGTTTGTTTTTAATTGGTTTTTTGGTTTGGCTTGTGTATTTTTAAAGCAAATTTAAGCCTATGGCAAATGCTCAAAAAGCAATGGAGTTTTTTTCGTTTAAACGTTTGTTGGTGCCATTACTTTTAGGTTTATCCGTTAGTGCTTATTTGTTGTATCAAAATTTTCAAGAGGTATTGTATGTGCAAGTGGAGGATTTAAAAGGAAATTACACTTGGCAAGATACCAACCAAAATCAAATTCAGGAAAAAACCGAATTTATTTTTACGCCTCAAAAAGGAAATTTTATTCAGCAAAATGTTTGGGAATTAGTTCAACAAATAGAGTGGGGCTGGAGTGCTGTTTGGGGATTTTTTATGGCTTTTGTATGTGTAGTAGTGCGTGATTTTGCTTATATGCTGCGATTAAAAATACTCAGTAAAAATTTCCTTACATGGAAACAATGTTTTAATTGTATAATGTTGTGGGAAACGGCCTCGGCAATTACTCCATCTGTAGTTGGAGGCTCGGGCATAGCCATGTTTATCTTAAAAAAAGAAGGCATTCCTTTGGGTAAAAGTACTGCTATTGTAATGATTACAGCATTGTTAGATGAGCTATTTTTTATTATTTTAGTTCCTTTAGTGATATTGATTTTAGGGAGCAAAGTGGTTTTTCCCGATTATTTAGAGTTTAGTATTTTGGGTAATCAACTAGATATTTTTACGGTATTTGTAATTGGTTATTTATTTATATTGATTCTAACTTTATTTATAAGTTTAGGTATTTTTATTTTACCAATTAAACTTAAAAAATTTTTATTTTATGTATTTAGCAACCGATTTTTAAAAAAATGGAGAGCAGATGTTATTGTAATTGGCAATGATATTATTGCAGCATCTAAGGAGTTTAAAAATCAGCATTTTACCTTTTGGCTAAAAACCTTTGGTGTTACATGTTTTTCCTGGTTGGCAAGATACTTAACCGCTAATTTTGTAATATCGGCATTTGTAAACGTTAACGATCATTTTATAATTTTAGCACGTCAACTAGTTATGTGGGTAATCATGTTAATTAGTCCAACCCCAGGCGGCGCAGGCATAGCCGAATTGTTGTTTGTGAGTTTATTAAAAGATGCATCCATCCATCATTTGGCAATTATAGCTGCAATAATTTGGCGATTGTTTACATATTATCCATATTTGCTAATTGGTTCCATTATATTTCCAAAATGGATAGCAAAAAAAAGGTAAAAATATGATTGTTAAAATAATTGGCGGAGGAGCAGCAGGATTTTTTGCAGCAATTTCGGTTAAAACAAATCATCCCGAGGCGGATGTTCAAATTCTCGAAAAATCAAATAAATTATTAGCAAAAGTAAAAGTTTCGGGTGGTGCGCGTTGCAATGTTACGCATGCTTGTTTTAACAATAAAGATTTAGTGAATTTTTATCCGCGCGGTAAAAAGTTTTTGCAAAATGCCTTTAAAATTTTTACCACTACGGATACTATTTCTTGGTTTAAATCTCGCGGAGTTGAACTTAAAACCGAGGAGGATAATCGTATGTTTCCTACAACCAATTCGTCCCAAACTATTATAGATTGTTTGTTAAACGAGTGCCAAAAATTACGAATTAATATTTTACTCGGACAAAATGTGCAAAATATACAACAACTCCCACAAGGTTTGCAGTTATCTGTAAATCAACAAAATATTATTGCCGATTATGTGATTATTGCTTCAGGCGGAAGTCCTAATCTTCAAGGTTTGCAGTGGCTTAAAAATATGGGGCATACTATCCAAAATCCTGTACCCAGTTTATTTACTTTTAATATCCCCAACAACAATATTGTAAATTTAATGGGTGTTGTTGCGCCAAAAGCTTTGGTAAAAATACAAGGTACAAATTTGCAACAAACTGGAGCGGTGTTGGTTACACATTGGGGTTTAAGTGGTCCGGCAATCCTTAAATTATCTGCATGGGGCGCCAGAGAATTGGCAGATAAAAATTATAATTTTGTGGCAGCTATCAATTGGATTAATATTCCCAACGAATACTTGGTTCGGGAGCAATTGGAAAAATGTAAAAACCTACATGCCAAGAAAAAAATATCCAATATTAATCCTTTTGATTTACCCAACAGATTATGGATGTATTTGTTAGAAAAATCCGAAATTAACCCAGAAGTTATTTATGCCGAACAAAGTAAAAAAGGGTTAAACAAATTGGTGAACTTTTTATTAAACGACACTTACGAGGTAAGCGAAAAAACAACTTTTAAAGAAGAGTTTGTTACCTGTGGCGGGGTAGATTTATCTTGTATAAATCCCGAAACCATGCAAAGTAAAGTGTTTCCTAAACTATATTTTGCAGGCGAAATTTTGGATATCGATGGAGTTACCGGCGGTTTCAACTTCCAAGCTGCTTGGACTACTGGATTTATTGCCGGCAAGTTGGGGTAATATAATCTCACGCAAAGTAAGCAAAGGTAAACGCAAAGATTCGCAAAGATTTTATCTTCTTTTACTTAGCGCCAAATCATAGTGTTTCTTGGTGAATAATCAAAAAACTAAACCTTTCTTTTCAACTCGAAATGTTTACCTAAATACACTCGTTTAACTTCTTCATCTGCTGCTAATTCTTCTGCAGTTCCGGTTTTTAAAATTTTACCTTCAAATAGTAAATATGCGCGATTTACGATATTTAGGGTTTCTTGTACATTATGGTCGGTGATTAAAATACCGATATTTTTTTCTACCAATTTTACAATTACTTGTTGGATATCCTCCACCGCAATGGGGTCCACCCCTGCAAAAGGCTCATCCAATAAAATAAATTTAGGATCCACGGTTAAACATCTTGCAATTTCGGTTCGGCGTTTTTCACCACCGCTCAATTGCTGTCCGTAATTTTTACGCACTTTTTGCAAACCAAATTCGTCTAATAAAAGTTCTAATCTGTCCTTTTGCTCCGCTGAGGATAGTTTAGTAAGTTCCAGAATTGCTTTTAAATTATCCTCCACTGTAAGTTTTCTAAAAACCGAAACCTCTTGAGGCAAATATCCAATTCCCGCTTGCGCCCTTTTGTACATAGGCATATTGGTAATATCGATATCATCCAAAAAAACTTTACCACTATCCGGTTTTATAAAACCAACAATTTGATAAAAACTTGTAGTTTTACCAGCACCATTAGGGCCTAATAATCCTACAATTTCGCCCTGATTGATGTTTACAGAAACCTCATTCACCACCCGGCGACCTTTATATTCTTTTACTAAATTCTCAGCTCTTAAAATCATGCTTAAACACCCTAAAATGTACTTATTTTAATGAAAAAAATCACAATGCAAGTTTAAACATTTTTTATTAGTATAAAACCATTCTGTATCTAAAATAATTTAAGACTAAAACTAATAATCGTCATCGTCCACTTTTGCTTTATTTACAAATTTGGAGATGTAAATGGAGATTTCGTATAAAATTACGATGGGGATGGATACTAAAATCTGACTAAAAACATCTGGAGGCGTGATGATTGCGGATAACAATAAAGTACCTACAAAGGAGTGTTTGCGGTATTTACGCATACCTTCTGGGGTTATTAATCCTACTTTGGATAAAAAATATACCAAAATGGGTAATTCAAAAACTACTCCGCTGGCTAAAGTGGTGGATACTAAAATCCCCATGTATGATGTAAGCGAGGGTAGGTTTTGAACAGAATCCGACACTTTAAAATTACCCAAAAAGTTAATAGATAATGGTGCAATTAAAAAATATCCAAATAAAATTCCGGATAAAAATAAAAGTGTTGTAAAAAACACTAAACCTCTGGCATTTTTTTGTTCTTTTTTGTATAAAGCTGGGCGGATAAACAACCAAAACTGGTAAATAATGTAAGGAAACATGATTACTATTCCTCCGATAAAAGCCACCAACATTGCTGTCATGAACTGCGTTGTCATTTGTGGTGCAATTACATTTAAACTTACTTTTTCAAAACAACCCACCATAGGATCTACAAAATCTGTCACACGGTAATGTAACCAATGGGTTAATTTACACATGTATTGATAGGTGAAAAAATTAGTATCTAAAGGAGCAAAAATTAAATAATCAAACACCTCTTCAATAAAAATAAAAACGATTGTTCCACCAATTAAGATGGCAATTAATACTTTAAACAATAATCCTCTTAAAGCCTCTAAGTGCTCCAAAAAAGTCATGTTTTCACTATTTTCGGCAGTTGTATTTTTTCTTTTAAACATTAGTCTATTAAGCCCTCTTTAATTAAATCATGAATATGAATAATTCCCGCAAAATCCCCATTATCATTTACCACAACCAGTTGCGAAATATTGTTAGTTTGCATTAAATCTAAAGCATCCACAGCCAGCGTGCCCAAAGATACGGTTTTTGGGTTTTTAGTCATTATATCCTGCGCAATAAAACCCGTTAAATTCAAATTTTTTTGCAACATTCGTCGGATATCCCCATCGGTAATAATTCCCACAATTGTATTTTGATGCAAAACCACCGCAGCACCTTGGCGTTTTTTAGTAATTTCATCAATCACAAAACTTAAATCGCTTTGTATATCCACAAAAGGTTTATTATTAGATTGAACAATATCCGCCAAGGTTAAAAACAATTTTTTACCCAAAGCCCCACCAGGGTGCGATTTTGCAAAATCCTCTACCGTAAAATTATTTAAATGCATTAACGCCACTGCCAAAGCATCGCCCAAAGCCAATTGCGCCATTGTACTACTGGTTGGAGCTAAATTATTTAAACAAGCTTCGCGATTTACAGCACTATCCAAAATAAAATCGGCAGATTGCGCCAAATAACTATTTAATTTACCCGTAATAGCAATTAAAATATTACCACGTTGTTTAATAAAAGGAATCAACACTTTTATCTCCGGACTATTTCCACTGTTTGAGATGCAAATTACCACATCCTCTTTTTGCAAAATGCCCAAATCGCCATGTAAAGCATCCGCAGCATGCATAAAAATGGCAGGAGTACCCGTACTGTTAAAAGTTGCCACTAATTTTTGTGCAATATTCCCACTTTTACCAATTCCTGTAACAATTAATCGGCCTTTAGCCTCAAAAATTGCCTGAGCAGCTTGCGCGAAATTTTGGTTGATTTTAGATGAAACATGAATCAATTCCTCTATCTCTATTTTAAAAGTTTTGTGCGCTATATCAATAATTTGTTGGTAATCCATAACTTTTAACAAATTTGTTTGTAATTTAAATGCTTAAAATTGGACTTTAACCAACTAAAAACTTATATTTGATTGAGCTTACAAAATTATTCAATTTTTATACAACAAACTAATTTAATGGAACTAGTCAATCACGATTGTAAAAAAGCCTTAAAAAAATACTTTGGTTTTGACAAATTTCGGGGACATCAAGAAGAAATAATTAACAATCTTTTAGCTGGTAATCATACCTTTGTGTTAATGCCTACAGGTGGAGGCAAATCCTTATGTTACCAATTACCCGCATTAATTTCCGAAGGGGTTTGTGTAGTAGTTTCGCCTTTAATAGCCTTGATGAAAAATCAGGTAGATGCTATTAGAGGTTTTTGTGATGAAGAAAGTGTTGCGCATTATTTAAATTCATCCTTAACTAAAGCCGAGATTTTAAAAGTAAAGGAGGATGTAAGCAATTTAAAAACTAAATTATTGTATGTTGCCCCCGAATCCTTAACAAAACCCGACAATATAGCATTTTTACAATCTGTTAAATTATCGTTTTTTGCCATTGATGAAGCGCATTGTATTTCGGAATGGGGACATGATTTTAGGCCCGAATACCGAAAATTAAAATCGATTATTGAAGAAATTGAACAAGTACCTATTATAGCTTTAACCGCTACAGCCACACCTAAAGTTCAACAAGATATTCAAAAAACTTTAGGAATGACGGATGCTACGGTGTATAAATCATCTTTTAATCGAGATAATTTATATTATGAAGTAAGACCAAAATTTAACTTCCAAAAAGAGGTAATTCAGTATATCAAAAAAAATGAAGGGAAATCGGGAATTGTTTATTGTTTAAGTAGGAAAAAAGTAGAAGAAACAGCCGAGTTTTTAAATTTAAACGGAATTAAAGCTTTGCCTTATCATGCTGGATTAGATGCACATACACGAGGAAAACATCAAGATATGTTTTTAATGGAAGAAGTGGATGTGATTGTAGCAACTATTGCGTTTGGGATGGGGATTGATAAGCCAGATATTAGATATGTAATACACCATGATATACCTAAAAGTATTGAAGGATATTACCAAGAAACTGGACGTGCTGGAAGAGATGGTGGAGAAGGGAAGTGTATTGCCTTTTACAACTATAAAGATATAGAAAAATTAGAGAAATTTTTAGTTGGAAAAACTGTTGCCGAAAAAGAAATGGGCAAACAATTGTTGCACGAAATGGTTAGTTTTGCCGAGTCCGCAATGTGTAGAAGAAAAGTTTTGCTAAATTATTTTGGCGAAAAATACGATGATTCCAAGTGTAGTAATATGTGCGACAATTGCGCACATCCTAAAGAAAAATTTGAAGGGAAAGATTATATAGTAACTTTATTAAATTTAGTAATCGAACTCAATCAAAAACATAAAAGTAATTATTTATCTGATTTTTTAATTGGACAAAAGAATTTAGAAATCAACGAGTACAAACACTACGAACATCCTTTGTTTGGTTGTGGAAAAGATCAGGAACAAAAATTTTGGAATGCTGTAATTAGGCAAACTGTTGTTTTAGGATTTTTAGAAAAAGAAATTGAAACGTATGGTACGTTAAAGTTAACAACCGAAGGACAAAATTTTTACAACAATCCTTACAGCGTTAAGTTAACTCAAAATCACGATTACGATAAAATACCCGAAAATTCCGAGATTGAAAACGATGCAAAAGCAGCGGCTTTAGATGAAAACTTATTTAAAATTTTAAAGGATTTACGTAAAAAAGTTGCCACGCAAAAAAATGTTCCTCCTTTTGTAGTTTTTCAGGATCCTTCTTTAAACGAAATGTGTACACAGTATCCGTGTACAATGGACGAATTATGTAATATTAATGGCGTTGGAACAGGTAAGGCTAAAAAATTTGGAGCACCTTTTATAGATGCTATTGCCAAATATGTTAAAGAAAACGATATTGAACGTCCGGAGGATTTTGTTGTAAAATCTGCCATTAATAAATCGGGTTTAAAAGTTTTTATCATTCAAAGTATCGATCGTAAAGTGCCTATCGAGGACATTGCAAGTGCAAAAAGTAAATCGGTAGATGAAATCATAATGGAAATTGAAGGAATTGTATCCTCTGGAACTAAAATAAATATTGATTATTATATTGACGAGGTTTTGGATGAAGACCAACAAGAAGAAATTTTTGATTATTTTAAAGATTCCACAACAGATGATTTGTTTGTTGCGTTTAAAGAATTAGACGAAGAATACTCGGAAGAAGAAATTCGTTTAATGCGCATCAAATTTATGTCGGAAATAGGCAACTAAAACATACTTTTATGCAAAAATCACTCACCGAAATTTTAGGCGTACAACACCCAATTATTATGGCGCCAATGTTTTTGGTAAGTAATACCGAAATGATTGCAGAGGCTTTAAACAATGGGATTTCGGCTGCATTTCCGGCTTTAAATTATCGTTCAACTAACGAATTGCGTGATGCAATTAGATGGATAAAACAAAATAGCAACGGTAAATTTGGTGTTAACCTCATCGTTAATCAATCTAATTACAAACTTCCTCAACAATTACAAGTTTGTATCGAGGAAAAAGTACAATATATTATAACTTCTTTGGGTAATCCTAAGGAAGTAATTGAACAATGCAAAAAGGTAGGGATTTTAGTTTTTTGCGATGTGGTAGATGTGGAATATGCTTTAAAAGTACAAGCGTTGGGTGCCGATGGTGTGATTGCGGTAAATGCGCAAGCAGGCGGACATTGTGGTAATTTAACACCAGAGGAATTAATTCCTTTATTAGTATCCAAATG
>JACCDI011552695.1_pt1 | contig 25463 bp, 22 predicted proteins | sample 7442791 | NCBI WGS metagenome assembly JACCDI01 (sample SAMN15323434, study PRJNA562643) | freshwater metagenome | isolation source: river surface water | place: USA:Blue River Watershed | collected 2017-08-15
ACTCCAGCCGAAGCAAAAGCGCCAACCTTGACTCGGCCAAAAAGGCCTTGCACTTTGAGGTTTACCGGATTGTTATCTAGATGAGCGTTTCAGAAAGATTAGCTATGCAGCTGGCCAACGGTGTTGTCCCAGCCCCTAACTTCCTCCGGCTTACGAGGCGCCTTTCCGCCGTAACGGGCGGATGGGCGAATCAATCTTCCAGTCTTCTTCTGTTCCAAAATGTGCGCCGCCCAACCAGCCGTGCGAGCGGATGTGAACATCGGAGTGAACATATGCGGTGGAACTTCGGCAAAATCAAGAAGCACAGCGGCCCAGAATTCGACATTTGTTTCAAGAACTCGATCAGGGCGACGCTCTCTTAATTCAGCAAGTGCTGCTTCTTCAAGCGCTTTGGCAACTTCATATCGTGGTGCGCCCAATTCCTCGCAAGTGCGACGAAGCGTTCTTGAGCGTGGATCTTGCGCGCGATAAACGCGATGACCAAATCCCATCAAACGCTCACCTTTATCGAGAAGTTCTTTTACATAAGCGCGCGCATCGCCACGTTGTTCAACAGCTTGAATCATATGTAGAACACGAGATGGCGCTCCGCCATGCAGCGGGCCACTCATCGCACCGATTGCTCCGGAGATTGAAGCAGCGACATCAGCGCCAGTTGAAGCGATTACGCGAGCAGTAAATGTTGAGGCATTCATTCCATGTTCAGCAGCCGAAACAAAATAAGCATCAATTGCGCGCACATGTTTTGGATCAGGTTCACCGCGCCAGCGAATCATCATTCGCTCAACAACGGTATGAGCTTTATCAACTTCACTCTGTGAAATTGCTGGCGCAGTTCCACGCGCAGATTGAGCGACATAAGAAAGCACCATGACTGAGACGCGCGCCAAATTACTACGTGCCTCTTCATCGCTTATATCTAGAAGCGGTTTCAAATTCCAAGCAGGTGCGAGCATTGCGATTGCGGATTGCACATCAACGCGCACATCACCAGAGTGAACTGGGATTGGGAAAGGTTCAGCTGGTGGAAGCCCGGGATTAAATTCATCGTCTACAAGTAATCCCCATACGTTTCCAAATGTCACACGACCAACAAGGTCATCAATATCAACGCCACGATAGCGAAGCGCGCTTCCTTCTTTATCTGGTTCAGCAATTTCTGATTCAAAGGCGATGACGCCTTCAAGACCGGGCTTAAAGTCATCTGCCATGGCGCGTATTCTGCCTATAACTACCCCGCTCAACAAACCCGAAGTGACCACCGGGCGAAAGTGACGTTAGATACACCTATGGCCGAATTCGATAAGAACGCGATTGCCAACATGAGGCGTTCATATGGTGAACACGGTCTTAATGAGAGCGATATCGAAAGCGATCCGATTGAACTATTTGCACGCTGGTTGAAGGAAGCAGCAGAAAATCCAATTGTTGTTGAGGCAAATGCCATGATTCTTTCCACGGTAGTTGATTCCACGCCTACATCGCGTAGCGTCCTTCTCAAAGATGTAACGGATGCGGGTTTTACCTTCTTTACTAATTACAGTTCCGCCAAATCTATGGCAATCTCTAAAAATGAAAATGTTGCACTCTTGTTTCCCTGGTATCCGATGGAGCGCCAGGTGAAAATTCTTGGGACCGCCGAGCGCATCTCGGAGGGAGAATCAGATAAATATTTCGCTACACGTCCATGGTCTAGCCAAATTGGCGCTTGGGCAAGTGATCAATCAGCCCCTCTCTCATCGCGCGCTGAATTAGAAGAGAGATGGAGTGAGTTCGCTCGCAAATACCCAGAGGGCTCAAAAGTTCCACGGCCTTCACATTGGGGTGGCTTCCTGGTGACTCCAATCTCAATTGAATTCTGGCAAGGTAGGTATTCGCGTTTACATGATCGCATTCGCTATACAAAGGATGGCGCGACTTGGAAAATGGGGCGCATCTATCCTTAGTTTGAAGATAGGCTTGGCAAAATCATGGCAGATATAAGAATTCCCGATGCACTTAAACCGAAAGATGGCAGATTCGGTTGTGGACCTTCCAAGATTCGCCCGGAAGCGTTAGAAAATCTAGCTAAGAGTGGCGCATCTATATTAGGAACATCGCATCGCCAGAAAGCAGTTAAAGGTGTTGTTAATCGCGTAAGAACCGGACTCTCCTCACTCTTTGATTTACCCGAAGGCTATGAGGTAGTTCTAGGAAATGGCGGTTCTACAGCTTTCTGGGATATCGCAACTTTCTGTTTGATAGAGAAGAAATCGCAACACTTAAGTTTTGGCGAGTTCTCCTCGAAATTTGCTAGCGCTGCAAAAGAGGCGCCCTTTCTTGAAGATCCTTCGGTAATCAAATCCGAACCTGGAACACACCCGCTTGCTGTAGTCGAGCCAGGTGTTGATGTTTATGCCCTCACCCATAACGAAACTTCAACGGGTGTTGCAATGCCAATTAAGCGACCAGCTGGAATTGGTGACGCCTTGGTGTTAGTCGATGCAACTAGCGCGGCCGGTGGCTTAAGTGTGACCGCTTCTGAGTTTGATACTTATTACTTTGCTCCACAAAAATCTTTTGCATCCGATGGTGGGCTTTGGATCGCCCTCATGAGTCCGGCCGCAATTGCGCGGGTAGAGAAGATAAAGGCGAGCGGTCGTTGGGTCCCCGCCTTCTTTGATCTCTCAATCGCAATTGAAAATTCGCGCCTCGATCAGACTTACAACACACCTGCTGTCGCAACTTTGATGCTCTTAGCTGACCAAATTGAGTGGATGAATTCGAATGGCGGGATGTCTTTTGCTGCTGGAAGAAGTGCCAAGTCTGCAGAAATCATCTATTCGTGGGCTGAGAAAACTTCCTACACCTCACCCTTTGTGGTCGACCCATCTATGCGCTCAAAAGTGGTTGCCACAATTAATTTTGAAGATGGTATTGATGCACTAGAAATTGCTAAGACGCTACGAGCGAATGGAATTGTTGATACTGAGCCTTATCGCAAGTTAGGCAAAAACCAATTACGTATTGGCATGTTTCCGGCAATTGACCCCGAAGATATCCGGGCGCTTACTGCATGTATTGAATATGTTGTTACAGAGATGAAGCGATAAATGAATCACAAATTTCGAAGGACAGTAACTCTTGTGATTCTCTTTGGATTAATCCTTCTTGTCCTCGTAAGCGGCCTCTAAGACATCATCTACTAAAACACTTTCCGGGGCCTCAGTACGATTTTTGAATTTTCCATAAGTGATCGCAGCTGCAGTAAGGGAAATTGCTCCGCAGATTGCAATTGTGTAGCGCGTTCCAATCTCTTGTGTCATCCAACCAATTAAGGGTGAAACAATCGGAGTTCCGCCAAGAAAGACTGTTAGATAAATTCCCATCACGCGTCCACGAATAGCTGAATCTGTGCGAAGCTGAACCATCGTATTAGCGGCTATAAAAGTAATGAGGGCAATGAATCCAATTAGCGGAAGAAAAATTGCGTAAGTTATGTAATTCGGCGCAAAAGCAGATGCGATTAGCACCAAACTAAAAAGCATTGCCCCCTTCATAACAAATTTAGGATCACGCTTCTTCTCTAAGCGGGCTGAAACTATCGCCCCACTAAGTGAACCAATTGCAAGAATGCTCCCGAGCGCCCCGTATTCGGCTGCGCTCTTATCAAATACGGCAGTTGCCATCATCGTGTTAAAGATATTGAAGTTAAGAGCAAAGCTTGTAGAGAAAAAGACAGTAATCATCACAGCAATAATGTCGGGACGGGCTCGGACATAATTCAAACCCTGTCGAATCTTTGTTGAACCGCCCTTCTTATCCTCCCTAAAGAGTTCACTTTCTCGAATGAACAAGAGAGAGATGATCACACCAAGGTAGGAGACTCCGTTTAATATAAAGGAGAATCCGGTTCCGTATGCAGCAATGAGCACTCCCGAAAGCCCCGGTCCAATTAAACGTCCAGTATTGAAATTGGTGGAATTCAAACCAACGGCGTTGGGTAGATCTTCCTTACCTACTACTTCGACATTAAAGCTCTGGCGCGTAGGGGCGTCAATCGCATTGCCCATACCTAGAACGAATGCAAAGAACATGACATGCCAGATTTGAATCAGATCTAGAAGTACAAGCGTTCCGACTGATAGCGCCGAAATCGCACCAGTTAAATTAGTAAGGATTAATACTTTTCGCTTATTGAATTTATCGGCAATTTTTCCGCCAGAAATAGAGAGGAAAAGTGTCGGCGCGAACTGAAGGGCTGTGACAATTCCTAAATATGAACCGCTATTGGTCAATTCAAGAATTAACCAAGCTTGTGCAACTCCTTGAGCCCATGTTCCTATATTTGAAACGAAGTTTGCGGCGAAAAGTATTCGAAAGTTGCGATGACGAAAAGAACGCAACGTACTCACTGAGCGAGTCTAGTATGATTCACTTTATGCGTGGCGCTATTCCGGTAATCGTCATCGGAATAATTCTTTGGACAATTGCTCTTGTAGTTGCAATCATCGCAAATGCAATGGCAAAAGTAATTTTTGCCTGCATTTTAGGAATTGTGCTCGGACTTATTGGAATTCGTTACACAAAACGTCGCGCAAAACGCGAAGGAATTTAGCCCTCTATTTCTTGCGCGATTCCGCGGAGAACCTTCGCTACTCGAGCAGCTTCAGCCTCACTCGGATAACGACCGTGTCTCAATCCATTTCCAACGCGATCTAGCATCTTGATGGACTCTTCAATAATTACAGCAAGATCATCAGCACCAGATTTTGAAGCAGCAAGTGATGGTGGAGCTTCAACAATACGTACCGAAAGGGCTTGTGGGCCTTTTCTTCCCTCAGCAACACCAAACTCCAACTTTGTTCCAGGCTTTAGCGTTGCGACTCCATCTGGGAGGGCGGAAGCAGCGATATAAACATCTTCGCCTTCATCAGATGAGATAAAACCAAAACCCTTTTCGAGGCTAAACCATTTAACGCGTCCTGTTGGCATAGGAGGAGCCTCCTTTACAAAATCATTTAGGTGTCGTGTGCGCCGCGCTTTGCGGACAGGGGGCTAGTTTATCGCCTCGGAGTGAGCGCCGCAGCCATGATTTACCGAGACTACGCGCGCATCCTCAGGTGAGATTGCATTAGCGCAGACGCCGAAGGCTTGGCGCAATGAACCGCTTATCGGTAGATAGAAACCACAGCTCCCACAATTCTTCGGCGCCCAACGTGCGATATCTACATTCGGGCCGCGGTCTCCTTCAATCCAGCGCTTCGCTGCTTGATCGCGCCCCTCAATTGAAAGTACGCGCAACCGTCCCGCGCCGAGTTCGAAGAGTTCGTGAAGATCAAATTCTTCATCACTTGGTAACACTGCACTTGTTGGAACGAGCCTTGCATCATCGGCCTCAGTCGGCACAATTGTTCCGGCGGAAACATCTTCCTTAGTTACGCGAGCGCTGTATGGAATCCAATCTGGAGCAAGTAATGAATCCGCACCCGGTAGAAGTACAACATCACAGACAGTCGGTGAACTAGCTTCATCAACTTTTGCAATTGTTATCGCCCAACGCCAACCGACATAACCAGGCAGATGCGCCTCAAAAAGATATGTAGCTACATGATCGCCATCAGAGTCGGTGGAGAGATGATTACCAACGTACTTTTCATCTTTCGCATCTTCAATTGCGGCGCTACGTGCAAGAGCGGCGGCATCAAATGGATCGACGCCGCCGCTCTGCTTTGAGATCTTTGGCTTCTTTGTCGCTTTGGACATGAAGCCGATTCTATCCTTCTTAGAAGTCCATATCTCCGCCAGGTGCTGCAGGAACAGCTGGCTTTGGTTCTGGCTTATCTGCAATTACAGCCTCAGTTGTTAGGAAGAGGGCTGCGATTGATGCCGCGTTCTGGAGCGCAGAACGTGTCACCTTTGCTGGATCGATGATGCCGGACTTAATCATGTCGACATACTCACCGCTTGCAGCATTTAATCCATGACCTGGATCGAGATGGCGAACTTTTTCAACTACAACTCCGCCCTCAAGTCCAGCATTAATTGCAATCTGCTTCAAAGGTGCTTCGACTGCGTATTCGACAATCTTTGCGCCAGTTGCTTCATCGCCTGAAAGTTTCAACTTATCGAAAGCTTTCTTTGATGCTTGTAGAAGTGCAACGCCACCACCGGCAACGATTCCCTCTTCGACCGCAGCTTTTGCGTTACGGACTGCATCTTCGATTCTGTGCTTGCGCTCTTTGAGTTCAACCTCAGTAGCAGCGCCTGCCTTGATTACGGCAACGCCACCGGCCAACTTCGCAAGACGCTCTTGGAGCTTCTCGCGATCGTAATCAGAATCGCTCTTTTCGATCTCAGCGCGGATCTGGTTAACGCGACCTTTGATCATCTCATCATCGCCGGAGCCTTCAACGATTGTGGTCTCATCCTTCGTGACTACAACCTTGCGAGCTCTTCCAAGAAGATCCAAAGTGGTGGCATCGAGCTTCAAGCCCACTTCCTCAGAAATCACAGTTCCGCCAGTCAAAATCGCCATATCCTGCAACATCGCCTTGCGACGGTCACCGAATCCTGGAGCCTTTACTGCAACGGAGCGGAAAGTTCCGCGAATCTTATTTACAACAAGTGTTGCAAGAGCTTCGCCTTCGACATCTTCAGCGATGATTGCTAGAGGCTTGCCACTCTGCATTACCTTTTCAAGTAACGGTACAAGATCCTTGATATTCGCAATCTTTGAATTTGCAATCAAGATGTATGGATCTTCAAGAACCGCTTCCATACGGTCGGTATCAGTGACCATGTAAGGCGAGATGTAACCCTTATCAAATCGCATACCTTCGGTGAGTTCTAACTCGAGACCGAATGTATTGCTCTCTTCAACGGTAATGACGCCTTCTTTGCCAACCTTCTCCATCGCCTCTGCGATCATCTCACCGATTGTTGAATCAGCGGCTGAGATAGATGCGGTTGCTGAAATCTGCTCTTTAGTTTCGACTGGCTTTGCCATCGCGGAGAGTTCGGCTGAGATTGCTTCAACTGCCTTCTCAATTCCTTTTTTCAAAGACATCGGATTTGAACCAGCCGCAACGTTGCGAAGTCCTTCGCGAACTAGCGCTTGGGCAAGAACAGTTGCAGTAGTTGTTCCGTCTCCAGCGACATCATCGGTCTTCTTTGCTACTTCTTTTACTAGCTCAGCGCCGATCTTCTCCCATGGGTCATCGAGTTCGATCTCTTTTGCGATCGAGACGCCATCGTTAGTGATTGTGGGTGCGCCCCACTTCTTTTCAAGTACAACATTTCGACCGCGTGGTCCAAGGGTTACCTTTACGGCATCTGCCAAGGTATTCATTCCGCGCTCAAGACCGCGTCGTGCTTCTTCATTAAAGGCAATCATCTTTGCCATAGTTCTTCTCATCTCCCTGTTCGTAGAGGTGGTTCGGGCGACTTATCACTCTCGCCCGGCGAGTGCTAACGCCAAGCCTAGGGGGCTCTATTCCCCGCTTCAAATCCAGCGTTCTCACAGGTCAAACTCGAGACTTTTACCCGCGTGGCCTCTACCGTGCTGTCATGGCGGTCGGGATTGAAGAACGGCGCAATACCGCTCGCCTCCTCCACCGAGTTGGATTTGGGCCAAGGCCGGGACAGTTCGAGGATTACTTAGAGCTCGGATTTTCAAAGGCAGTAGAAGCATCACTTACCAGCAACTCCACATACTCACCCGACCTTGCAGCGACAATCGGGTTGTCCGATCTTGGAACTCAACCGCGACCTAATACTCAAGAGATAGTTGATTACGCCGAACGAAAAAGATTCCAACTTCGCTCCATGACACTCTGGTGGCTCGACCAGATGGTTCTTACCGATAACCCGATTGAAGAACGGATGACTTGGTTCTGGCACGGACATTGGGCTACTTCATATGCAAAAGTTGATGAACCCATTGTGATGTTTCAGCATGTAAATACCTTGCGCAAATATGCACTTGGAAATTTCCGCGAGCAAGCTAGAAATATGGTGCTTGATGGAGCACTTATATTTTGGCTCGATGGACAACGCAATACTTCGGTTGCGCCAAATGAAAATCTCTCGCGCGAGTTAATGGAGTTATTCATTCTTGGAGTTAATCGATACACGGAGGAGGATGTAAAGCAGACCGCCAAAGCGCTAACCGGTTACAAGGTAGCAAAAAGTTCCGGGGTTGTTACGCGAAACCTGCGCCAGAGCCATACTGGAACAATCTCATTTCTAGGAACAACCGGAAATTTTGATGCAATCTCACTAACGGATTTTCTAGTGAACCGAAGGGATTGCCAGCGCTTTATCCCAGAGCGACTTTGGTACAGATTTGTCTCATCGACTGCTGAATTACCTTTGAATTCCTCGATTGAAAGCGCTTTTGCATCTCGCGAGATAAAACCGGCAATAGAAGCGCTCGTGCGCCATCCGGGCTTTATTGATCCACAAAACTCCCAAGTCAAGTCACCACTTGAATGGTTAGTTTCATTAATGCGGGCTTCTAATATCTGGCCTAGCCAATTTGAACGTCCCGATTACCTAATTAATCTCTTAAATGGCTTAGGTCAGCGACCATACTTTCCACCAAACGTTGGTGGTTGGCCCGCAGATGAAGCTTGGCTCTCCGCTGCATCGACGCAAACTCGAATTTCAGCAGCGCAGTATTTGATGAAAAGAGCAGATTTGGCTTCAATCACAGCGGTTTCCCCGCGGGCTCGAATTGATGCACTTGCGAATTGGTTAGGAGTTGCGGCTTGGAGTGAGCGGACCAAGCAAGCGCTAAATGGTGCAATCCGAGATCCACAACGTCTTGCCGTGCTTGGAATTTGTAGTCCGGAATATTTGGTGAATGCATGAGGACGGGAGAGAAATGGACACAATAACAAGGCGCAAATTCATTCAAATGACGGGCGCCGGAGCGATTGCTGCAGCTGCGCACACGCTCTCAATCGAAGAGATTGCGAATGCAGCTATCTCTCGTCCACTTCCACTTGGAACACCCATACTTGTTGTAGTTACTTTGTATGGCGGAAACGATGGTCTAAATACCGTTGTGCCTTACCAAGATTCTGTTTATCAATCATTACGTCCACAACTTGCCTATAAAGAAAATCAGGTATTGCCTATTGGTGAAGGCCTTGCTTTAAATGGCGCGATGAGTGGATTTAAATCCATGTGGGATAGAAATCAATTAGCGATTGTTCGCGGAGTGGGTTACCCAAATTCAGATCGCTCTCACTTCTCCTCTATGGCGATTTGGCAGAGCGCTTCATTAACCGCAAGCAAGACCGGTTGGTTAGGTCGTTGGGTTGAAACCCAGAAAGAAGATCCACTTCTTGCTATCGGTCTTGGCTCAGTTCTTCCGCCACTTCTCGCCGGTAATCGCCGTTCTGGTTCAGTTCTTCCGCTTGGTGGATTGAAGGTTCCTACCGGCTCGCTCGCTAGCGACTGTGCGAAGTTATCTTTAACTAGCGCAAATGATGATCGGCTAACTGCAATGGCTGCGCGAACTATGCGCAATCTCTTCGAAGTTTCAGATGAAGTGACTCCAATCCTGAAAGATCCCGCACCACCAGCCTCGGATCTTCCAACAGTTGTGGGCGGTAACGCCGGAGGGGATTCAAATCTATCGGCGCAATTAGAGATTGTTGCAAAGTTAATCGCAGCCGGTTCTCCTACAAGAGTTTGGTCGGTATCGCTGGGTGGTTTTGATACTCATGCCGATGAACACACCGCGCAATCAACTCTATTGGGCGCAGTATCGAATTCAATATCGCGATTCATGTCGCAAATGCGCTCTACTAATAGAAGTAAAGATGTCACCGTTCTTGTTTATAGCGAGTTTGGAAGACGTGTCCGTGCAAATGCCTCCCAAGGCACCGACCACGGAACTTCAGGTCCAGTATTTTTAATTGGCGAAAAGGTAAAGGGTGGTTTCCATGGCGAACAACCTTCTCTACAGAAACTTAAAGATGATGATCTCGCCGTTACTACAGATTTTCGAGATGTCTACGCGGCATTGCTTGAGAAGGTATTGAACACCCCGAAAGAACAAGTGCTTAGTAAATGGAGTTCGAGGTTAGAGCTAATTAATTAATTCGTTTTGCTAGCCGGGCTTCGCGTAGCCGGCGCAAACGTTTGATTAGTAAAGGTGAAGCTACTAGAGCATCTTCCCGGTCAATCAAGTTGTTCAATAATTCGTAATACTCGCGGGTCGAAAGGCCGAACTGTTCTTTTATTCCGACATCCTTTGCCCCGGCATAACGCCACCATTGACGTTCGAAATCAAGAATGCGCACCTCAAGGTCACTCAGAGCGCTCGTCACTTCAAGGCGAATCTCTTCCATAGCCCAATATTTAACTAGAAGTTTTGAGTTTTCCGGGGATTTAGAGGGTAGCCAAAATCACCTTTATATCGGTGATAGTGGTCCACGGATTAACTATTGCAAATCTCAAGATTGGCTTTCCTTCATGAGTAGATGGTGTGACAAAACCAATCTGATCATTTAATAATTTATCGCTCCATTTTTGATAATCAGAAGCTTCCCAGCCATTCTTTGTAAAAGCGACAATTGAAAGTTCCGGCTCCATAAGAAGTTTGAGATTTGGATGTTCTTTGATTAGCACGGCACTCTCCCGGGCTAAATCCATCGTCTTATCCATCGCTTCGGCATACTTTTTAGTCCCATGCGCTGCAAGCGAGAACCAGAACGGCAAACCTCTAGTTCTTCTAGTTAAATGAATTGCATAGTCCGAGGGATTCCACTCACCTTTATTTAGAGTCTCTAGATATCCAGCATGCTGAGTATGCGCCTCGCGCGCAATCTCAGGATTTCGATAAATAAGCGCGCAGGCATCAAAGGGCGCAAAGAGCCACTTATGCGGATCGACAATGAAAGAGTCTGCTAGTTCCACGCCCTTGAATAGTGGTTTAGTTTTTGGTGAAGCGAGGGCTGCAAGTCCATACGCACCATCAACGTGGTACCAAATTCCACGGTCATTTGCGACCTTACCTATTCCATCTAAATCATCAATGATTCCAAGGTTTGTGGTTCCAGCTGTTGCAACTATCGCAAAAACTCTTTTCCTAGGATTACTTTCATGGAATTCATCAACTGCTTTTGCGACTTCGCGCCCTTGGAGGCGATGATTTCGATCGCATTTAATTTTTAGAATCTCTACATCCATCACACTCGCCGCGCTTTTAATTGATGAATGTGCTTCATCGCTACAAGCAATGACCCACTTCTCAATCTTTGGGTTCTTCCTCCGAGCATCATGGCGCGCGGCAACAAGAGCGGAGAGATTCCCAACAGTTCCGCCTTGTACAAATACACCTCCAGAAGTGCTTGGAAGTCCGGCTAAATCACTTAACCACTTGAGCGCTTGATTCTCTGCAAAAACCGCGCCTGCTCCCTCGAGCCAAGATCCGCCATAAAGTGCTGATGCACCAACTACTAAATCAAATAAGTTCGCCGATTCAGTTGGAGCCGATGGGATAAATGCAAGATAGCGAGGATGGTCGGTAGAGATACACGCTTGTGAGAGCACATGCTTAAATAAATCGAGAGTTCGCTCACCGCCAAGTCCGGCCTCGGTGATTGTTTCGCCGACTTCTGCATAGAGCTCGTCATAAGTCCAAGGCCCATCAAGCGGTGGATCTTTCTTTAATCTTATTAATGAATATTCGAGGATCTTTGCCGCCAGAGCATCAATCTCTTCATCGAATTCATGCATCGCCAAAAAGCGCCTTTCGCTTCGAACTTCTCACAATATTTCGTAGCATCGTCGGAAATACAAATGCATGAAGTGGAAGTACTGAGTACCAATAAAGTTGCCCACCGAGTCCACGCGGTGAGAAAGTTGCTTCCTGCACAATTTTAACTTTGCCATCTTCACTTGAAATTCTAAATTCCAACCAAGCTTTCCCCGGCAGAATCATCTCGGCATGTAGCCGTAACACTTTCTCTTTCTCAACTGCTTCTACCCGCCAAAAATCAAGGCTGTCGCCGACTCTTAAGTGTTTAGGATCGCGCCGACCACGTCGAATTCCAACGCCACCAACAAGTCGATCAATAACTCCGCGCGCCCACCAGAGAAAATCTGCGCCATACCAACCGGTGTCCCCGCCGATCTGTTCTATAGATTTCCAAACGCAATCTATTGGCGCATCGGTTATCACTTCACGCTTATCTTGCAGAGTTATCTCACCGGCCCAATCAGGATCGCTCTGGGCTTTCTGCCATGGAGCGGTAATTGCATTTGCATCTGACCAACGGGTTTCAACCTGGTTGCTCGTAGTCCGTGAAAGCGCAAGATTAATAGCGGTTGTTACATCAATTAGACCCTCTTCTGGCTTGGGAATGATCGCATCGATGCTTTTCTTTGGATCTGCCACAGTCTCATTAATCAATGATCCGATTAGCGGTCGTGCCAATCTTGTTGGAACTGGTGTCACAAAACCAATCCAGAGACTAGAGAGTTTTGGCGTGAGAACTGGCACTTTGATAATCCAGCGCTTGCGCAAACCAGAACACTTAGCAAACTTCTGCATCATATCTGCGTACGAAAGAATCTCAGGGCCGCCAATATCAAAGATTCCAGAGACAGGTTTTTCTAACTTTGCCGCATTAGATAAATACCAGAGCACATCTCTAATCGCGATTGGATGGGTTCGATTCGAAACCCATTTCGGAGTGGTCATAACTGGTAATCGATGTGTTAGATGACGGAGCATTTCAAAGGATGCCGAACCCGAACCAATCACAATTCCAGCTCGTAACTCTAGAACTGGAACTGAGGTTGAACTTAATTCAACTCCAGTACGTGCTCGTGATGCGAGATGTTTACTCTGTTTCTCAACATTAGCTATTCCGCCCAAATAAACAATTTGCTTTACGCCACTCGCTTCCGCAGCCTTTGCGAAATTTCGCGCCATCTCTGCTTCTAATTCATCAAAGTCGGTGCCTACTCCAATTGAATGGAGCAAATAGAAAGCTGTGTGCACGCCTTCTAAGGCGCGCTTCATCTCTTCAAAATTTGTTGCATTTCCCACCGAGACTTCAACTTCATTCGCCCAAATCTGTCCTGAAATCTTCTTCTTATCGCGCACATTTACGCGCACCGTTAGACCTTCATTAAGTAGCGCGCGCACAAGTCGACCACCGACATAGCCCGATGCTCCAGTGACGAGAATTCGGCGCGAGATAGACATGGTTAAACAGTAGACTTTCGAAGGTGTCTAGGCCAAAGGTAGTTATCTTGGGTGCGGGATTTGGTGGCCTCACGGCAGCCAAGGCGCTCGACTCCATCGCAGATGTCACTCTCGTAGATCGCCACAATTTCCAGACTTTTTTACCTTTGCTCTACCAAGTCTCGACCGCCGGCCTTGCCGCGGACCATATTGCCCATCCCATAAGAGGAGCGCTGCGCAAGACCAATATCAAATTCCGAATGGGCTCTCCTATAACGATTGATCATAAGAATAAATCGGTAAAGCTTGATTCAAGTGAAGTACTTGATTTCGACTATCTCGTTATTGCTATGGGTTCGGCAACAAATGACTTTGGAGTTAAAGGTGTGGCTGAGCATGCTCTTGGGATGAAGAGCGTTTCTGAAGCACTTGAGATCCGCTCTTCGATCTTGCGCAGGTTTGAAGATCTCTGTCGCTTTGAAGATGACACGAACTTTTCTATCACTGTAGTTGGAGGTGGACCCACCGGTGTTGAGATGGCCGGCGCAATTGCAGAATTAAAGAAGGGACCGCTTAAGTCAGACTATGCGAAGGCGGCTGCAAATATTTCAGTAAATCTTGTCGAGGCTGGGCCGCGCTTACTTCCTTCTTTCTCGCCACTTCTCTCAAATCGCACCAAGCGCGACCTGGAAAAACTTGGGGTGAATGTACTTTTGAATACTTCGGTTAGCGAAGTTAAACCAAGAATGATCTTGCTTGGTGACAAATCCAATCTGCCATCCGAAGTAACGATTTGGGCTGCTGGAGTTACTGGTGAGCCAGTAATGAAGAAATTAAATCTCCCCATCGTTGGAGGTCGCATCGAGATTGAGCCGACTCTTCAAGTCGCTAACTATCCTCATATTTTTGCAATCGGTGATATTGCTGGTGCAAAAGGAAGCGATGGCCGCTTCTTGCCAATGGTCGCTCCCGTTGCTATGCAACAAGGCCGCTACCTAAAGACTCAGATTTCAAATCTGCTCGCAAATAAACCGCTCTCACCATTCAAATATCGCGATAAAGGTTCTATGGCAACAATCGGTCGACATAAAGCAGTCGTCGAAGTTGGCCCGCTAAAACTCGCCGGAATTCCAGCTTGGTATGCCTGGTTATGGCTCCATCTCTTCTATTTATTAGGTGGTCGAAACAAAATTGGAACGATGGCGGATTGGACTTGGAATTACCTCACATTTGATCGTGGCAATCGCCACATCATGGATATCAGCTAAATCCTTAAAGCTCCATAAGCACCCTCGGGCACAAATGGTGAATTTGGTTTTACTGGGTTAATTCTTTTATAAGCGCTTCCTTGGGACGGCCTTGGATCACTCTCACCTTTGTTTGGCCAGAACGAAAATGCTCGTTCTGCTTGGGCAGTAATTGTTAGCGAAGGATTTACACCAAGATTTGCAGTCAAGCTTGCGCCATCTACAACATGCAAAGTCGGGTAATTCCAAACTCGGTGATAAGGATCAATTACTCCTTTATTCGGATCATCACTTATTACACATCCGCCAACAAAGTGCGCCGTGAATGGAGCGCTCACTAGATCACCAATATGGCCACCGGGAGTTCCGCCGTAATTTTTCGCAATTCTTCTAACAACTTCATTTGCGGCTGGAATGTAGGTTGCGTTGGGATGCTCGCTATCGTTCTTTGAAGTTAATCGCCAGCCAAAAATTCCGCGTTTTCCTCTTACCGCGATTGATGAATCTACATTCTGCATAACAAGTGCAATAACAGTCCGCTCACTCCATTTTCTAACATCCAATATCTTCGCAATCATTGCAGGCTTTGTAATAAGAGTCTTTAACCATTGACGACGGCGCGATCTTGCTGAGTGTCCATCAGTCATAACAGTCTGCAATAAGCCCATGAAATTCGAGCCTTTTCCATAGCGAACTGGTTCGACGTGAGTGTTCTCATCGGGGAAAAATGAAGAGGTAATCGCTGCCCCATTTGAAAAATCAATCTCGCCGCCATGAGGCATTACTGCGCCAACCAAAGATTCGGAATTTGTTCGCGATAACTTCCCCAAAGCCTTCGATAGTTTTGGCAACTTTTTCGAATCTTTCATCTTATGAAGCAGCTTTTGTGTGTTGTATGTTCCGGCCGCTACTACAACATCACCTGCTGTGAAAACTCTCTTACCCCCAAACCAGGCGCTGCTCTTGCGAGCAGTAATCTTCCAACCACCATTAGGCAGCTCTTCTAATGATTCAACAGTGTGCTCTGGAAAAACTTTTGCACCGGCGCTCTCGGCAAGACCTAGATAATTCTTTGGAAGCGTGTTCTTTGCATTAAAACGACAACCCGTCATACACGCGCCACATTGTTGGCAACCGTGGCGATCTGGTCCTACGCCACCGAAATAAGGATCTTTCTCAATAATCCCAGGACCTTTTCCGAAATGAACACCAAGTGGTGCCATCTTGAAAGTGTGTCCGACCCCCATCTCTTCGGCTACATCTTTCATCGCTTTATCAGAGGGTGAGAAGTAAGGATTTTCTGCAACTCCTAACATTCTCGATGCCTGGTCATACCAAGGAAGTAACTCTGATTTCCAATCCGTGATGTGACGCCATTGTGGATCTTGAAAATATGTATCAGGTGGTTGATAAAGAGTGTTTGCATAAACGAGCGAACCGCCTCCTACTCCCGCGCCGGCAAGTACAAGGACATCAGGAAGCGCATGAATTCTTTGAATTCCGCGAAGTCCTAACCTCGGCATAAACAAGAATCTCGAGAGGCGCCAAGAGGTCTTGGGAAAATCTCTCTCAGTAAATCTTCGCCCTGCCTCAAGTACTGCGACTTTGTAACCTTTTTCTGTCAATCTGAGGGCGGCTACTGATCCACCAAAACCAGATCCAACGATGACTACATCAAAGTCGCGATTAACTGCCACTTGGAAAATCTACTTTGGAATAGATCAGAAATACAGGTTAAAAGTAAATCGCGGGGCGACGCGGATAGTTCGCGTTGCCCCGCTATACCTACATTCGGGAAGGCTTGCGCAGTTCAACTATCCTGCACATACCCACTACGCATCGGGCACCTTTGCAAATTAACACCGCTCGATCGCTATCAGCCAACAGGTTTAATCGGTGTCGGCTGGTGAGAATTGCTGACGAATCGGATAGGGCTTAAGCCACTACTTAGACGCCAACATTCTCTCTCCGATGTAGGTAATCCCCTTTCTTCTTTCGTTAAATTCTTACTTCGTTATTTTCGTATAGAAACTTTCACTCTGCCTTACATTTGCCTCAATCAGAAATCATCTTTGCCTCTAACTTTTCATCCAGGTAGGCTCAATTCATGTCTGAGTCCAAGCGCGAGATAAAGCGTAAGCCGCACCGCACCGTCGAGGACACCGCGGAGATTTACTCAATCCTTGATGAGGGACATGTAGCTCATATCGGATTTAACGACCCGGACTCTAAAGAAGTTGTCGTTATTCCTGTTGCTTACGGACGTGATGGTGATCGGTTGCTCTTTCACGGTTCTACTGGATCGAGAATATTTATGGCGCTAAGAGCCGGTGTGCAAATCTGTGCCACCGTGACCCTTCTTGATGGTCTCGTCTCAGCCCGCTCACCCTTCAACTCCTCCATGAATTACCGATCAGTTATGGCATTTGGTATCCCAAAAGTTTTAGAGGGCGATGAAAAAATCGCAGCACTTAGAGCCGTTTCAGAGTCTTTAATTCCGGGGTTATGGGATGCCGGGCGTGAGCAAACTGCCAAAGAATTTGCCCAGACGATGATGGTGGAGCTGAAACTTGATGATGTGACTGCAAAGAAACGAAGTGGTGAAGCGATTGATGGTGAGGAAGATGTAAAGCTTCCTATTTGGGCCGGATATATTCCGATAAAGACTACTTTTGAAAAACCAGTTTCAAATGAAAATGCTAAACATCTTCCCGTTCCTGATTACATCAAGAACCTAATCAACTAATTACTTCTTACTTAGCAACTCTTTCATAGTATCGATTTCTAGAGCTTGGACAGTAACTATCCACTCAGCTAGCTTCATAACGCTCTGATTTTTGGAATCTACGACTTCCTTGGCCATCTCAATAGCGCCTTCATGATGCTTGATCATTCCCTCAAGGAATAACCGATCGAACTCGGCGCCCTTCGCAACAGCTAATTTCTCTATCTCGCTCTCCGAAAGCATTCCAGACATCGTGTGCCCCATGTGAGTTGAGGCATCCACTCCGGGCCAACTCTTCATCAAGACTATCTCCGGCTCTTGAGCGCCTCTTATCTGTTCAGCGAGTGCCAAAATATCTGGGTTAGTTGTATTGGTTTGAGTAAGAGCGACCATTTCCAAAGCCTGCTCGTGATGGGGAATCATCATCTCTGCGAAATTGATATCCGCTTTGCTGTATTGCGAGAGTGAATCCTCATTAGAAGAAGCACAACCAACAAGAAGTAGGCCAGAGCAAAGGAGTGCAATCAGTCTCGACATATCTAAAGAATACCTGGAGCCCCCCGTCAGGATTGAACTGACGACCTTCCGCTTACAAGGCGGATGCTCTACCACTGAGCTAGGGAGGCGTGTGGCAGTCGCCAATTATGACAGGAGTGAATTGTTTTTCTGACCGATAGATTTCAACCCGTGAAAACTCCAGTTTGGATTAGCCCTGAGACCACCTCAGTAAATCGCCTTCCGATGTTAAATATCGGACATTTAATGACGATTTCACTAGATGGTGAATGGAATTTCCAATTACTGGATCGCCCGGATCAAGAACCAAGTAAGCGTTGGCAGAGCATTCCAGTTCCGGGACTTTGGACCATGATTAATGGAGAGCAACCATTTGGCGATAAGCCAATTTATACAAATGTCCAGATGCCCTTTGATGAATTACCACCGCTAGTTCCGCAAGATAATCCAACCGGAATTTACGAGCGCGAGTTTTCCCTTCCCAGCACTTGGAAGAACAAACGAGTTGTACTTTCGATTGGTGGATTTGAATCAGTTGCAATTCTTTCCATAAACGGAAATGAGGTTGGCGTAGCAAAGGACTCACGTCTCGCCTCGGAATTCGATATCACTAATTTCGTTGGCAATGGTTCAAATCAGATACAAATTAAAGTAATTAAGTGGTCTGATTCCACTTTCATTGAGGATCAAGATCAATGGTGGCATGGGGGAATTACTAGATCTGTAAAGCTATATGCAACGGAAGAAGTTTTCATAGAGCGGCTCTACCCAACTCCTGGGCTAATGAGTGATAACAAGACCGGAACACTGCATGTACGGGCTCATATAAATTCCATTAATAACGCCCCAATAGGGAATTACAAGCTACGTGCAAAGGTAATAGGAATTAAAAGTGCACATGGAATAGCTACCGTAATTCATAGAGAGAAACCACAATGGACGGAGAAAAGCGCTGAAGAAAAGCGCGCCGGTGATGATTATTTTCATGGAACATATTGGGACGGCAATATGCCCAAGGCAAAGTACGAGGCCTTCCTTGAAACTGAAAAAGTAGATCCCGGACCTCTTGAATTCACGATAAAAGTTCCAAATGTTTCGCCATGGAGCGCCGAATCCCCTGCTCTCTATGACGTGGAGTACGAATTAGTAGATCCAACCGGGCAGGTCATCGAAATCACCACCCAGAAAATCGGTTTTCGCCGGGTTGAAATCAAAGGAAATGAACTGCTTGTAAATGGCCAAGCCGTTATCTTCTATGGCATAAATCGCCACGACTTTAATCGCGAAACCGGGCGAGTGCTAAATCGCGATTTGATGCGTCAAGACCTGTTGGAATTAAAGCGTTGGAACTTCAATGCAGTTCGCACCTCGCACTATCCAAATGATCCAGCATTTTTAGATCTATGCGATGAACTTGGTTTTTATGTTGTAGGTGAGGCAAATATTGAATCTCATGCATTCCAGAACACATTGTGTAATGACCAGAAATACTTGAATGCTTGGGTAGATCGAGTGGCACGGATGATTCAACGAGATATTCATCATCCTTCAGTTGTGATGTGGTCTCTTGGTAATGAATCGGGCGCTGGACTAAATCATCGAGCTGCAGCTCAATATGCGCGCTTCTTTGATCCGACTCGTCCACTCCATTATGAAGGGGCAATAAGAGGGAATTGGACTATCAATCATGACCTTACTGATGTGGTCTGTCCGATGTACCCAAATATTTCAGCAATCATTTCTTACGCTAAATCAAAGAAGGCCCTTCGTCCTTTAATTATGTGCGAGTACTCCCATGCGATGGGTAATAGCAATGGCACCTTGAAAGAGTATTGGGATGCGGTGCATTCACTTAAAGGATTGCAAGGTGGATTTATCTGGGAGATGTGGGACCACGGGCTAAATCAACGCCTTGAAGATGGGACTATTCGCTCGGCCTATGGCGGTGACTACGGCGAAGCGAAGCATGATGGCAACTTTGTCTGTGATGGAATGTTTTTCCCAGATCGATCCCCAAAGCCGGCTCTGCAAGAATTCAAAGCGCTCGCTGCTCCGATAGAGATCCTCGCGAAAAATCTCAAGACTGGTCGCTTTGAGATTTTCAACAAACAGTTCTTTAACGATTTAAGAGACTTCAAGCTCCGCTATGAAATCACCGTAAACGGCAAAGTGACTCTCTCTGGGGATGTGAAATTACCTCGCGTAAGGGCTAGAAATAAGGCGGTATTTACAGTTCCGGCTAAGTCGCTTAAAGCCGGGGATGGTCCGGGCGAGCGCTTCATTAACTTTAATCTTGAACTTGCTGTAAGTAAGCCTTGGGCGCATCTTGGAAGCGAAGTTGCTTGGGCACAGTTTGCGCTAGCAAGTAAGCCACTTTCCAAAGCCAAGATTTCAAAAGAACCTAATCCATTTGTTTCTTCAGATGGTCAAATACTTCTTCCAAGCATGGAGGTTGCACCCCGACTAACACTCTGGCGTGCGCCTACAGACAACGATGAGATTGGACATATCGCTGAGAAGTGGGAGAAGTGGGGAATTAGAAATCTCACTCGCTCAAATTCGCAAGTAACTCGCAAGGGTGCGACCGTAAAGATTATTACAAATTGGAAGACAGAAAACGGAATTGCGATAAAGCATCAACAAATAGTTGAGCGAGTCGAAGATGGGATCCGAGTGACGGAGGTTGTTACGCTTCCGCGCCAGCTAGATGATGTTGCTCGGGTCGGAATTAATTTTGAGTTAAGTGGCGACTTAGATAACTACGTTTACTTTGGTAGTGGACCCTTCGAAACTATGCCAGATCGTTCGATTGGAAAGGTACATCGTTGGAGCTCAAAGGTTATAGAGCAATATGTGCCCTATATAAAGCCACAAGAAAATGGTGGCCATGTTGGAGTTCGGTGGTTCTCACTTTCAAATCGCACTAATCACGGACTTTATTTCCAGCTTGATAAGCCGTTGATGGTCACAGTTACTCCGCATCGCTCAACCGATATTGCAGCCGCCACGCATAATGTATTTCTAAAGGAGAGTGGAAATACCGTCGTGACGATTGATGCAACTCATCGCGGAGTTGGTACCGCATCATGTGGCCCAGACACACTAGAGAAATATCGGATAAAGCCCGGAACTTATAAATGGAGCTGGACCGCTCTTAGCTTCTAGCCGCGCTTGCCTGAAAAGGGCGCCGGATGAGGGTATTTAGCCGATCTTCCATCTCCCGATGACCTGCCGCGCAGCCTTCTTCCCATCCAAGGAATCGCGTATTTTCCAAACCAATTTAGATCCACTTGTACTTTTTCAATTCTTGTAATTGGTTCAGCTTTAGGAAGTGGCTCTCGCCAATTCTTATCATGGGGAAGATCGAATCTAGATAAAACTGCTTGAGCGACTCTTCTGTGACCTTCATGATTCAGATGGAGTCGATCCTCATCAATAAAACGCGGATCACGCCAAAATTCATCTCTATTGGGATCAAAAAGAATTGCATCTACAGCCGCGGCTCGCCTTCTTACATTTTCGTTAAATTCTTTAAAGCGCTCTTTCCAAACTTGCGCTGCTCGTGTTTTAGCACCGGAGTCTTCTAGTACGCAGAAAAGCATTAGCGTTGCTCCGGCGCGGACCAGCTCATCTACTCCAAAGTTATAAGTAGAAATAGTCTTATCCGGATCATATTTAGGTCTAATCACATCATTTGCGCCGGCATGAAATGAAACAAGTGTTGATTTGCCTTCAATAAATTTCTTTGCCTCTGGAATTTGGTCGCTTACAACTTGACTTACAAGTTTTCCTCGAATCGCGAGATTTGCATAGGTAAATTCGTTCCAATTTTCAGCCATAACTTCAGCAACGCGATCAGCCCAGCCGCGATATTTACCTTGGTAGATCTCATCAGACATCCCCTCAGTCATGGAGTCTCCGAGAGCTATAAAACGGTTATAGAGCATTCCGTTTCCTATCGACTGCATAAAGAGCAATCGACATCGCCACACTAGCGTTTAGTGATTCAACGGTATTGCTCATAGGTATCTTTATAAGTAAATCGCAATTCTCTCGGACTAAGCGTGAGAGTCCTCGCCCCTCGCTACCTACAACTAGATAAATAGGTTGATCCGCAATTTCCATCGCCTCGACCTCAGTATCGGCATCCCCATCCAAACCGACTATAAAACAGCCAAATTCCTTTGCATCCTGCATGGAGCGCACAAGATTTGTAACTTGAGCGATGGGCAAGCGTGCCGCTGCGCCTGCGGATGCTTTCCAAGCTGAAGCGGTGAGCGGGGCATTGCGACGTTCTGGGATTAGTAATCCATCAGAGCCAAAAGCTGCAGCGCTTCGCGCAATTGCACCGATATTGCGCGGATCAGTAACGCCATCAACGGCGACAAATAAAGCCGGTTCTTTCGCCCGAGCAAATATCTCTTTTTGAGAAGAGTATTGAAATGGTTTTGCAACTAGCGCAATACCTTGATGATTGGCAATTCCAGTCATATTCTCAATTTGGCGCCGTTCGATTTCACGGATACCAATTCCCATTTTCTGGGCGAGACGGACACTCTCCTCTAGCCGCTCATCAATATCTACGCCAACAGCAACTACTAACTCTTTTGCCGGGATTCCAGCTCGCAAGGCTTCAACGACCGCGTTACGACCGGCGATGGTGTCATGATGCTCCCGCGGCTCACGACGAAAGTCGCGCTTCTGATTGCCGCGTTTAGAGTCAATGCGCTTACGTTCAGTTCGCTTCCTTCCAAATTCTTTCCGTGATGAGTCATCTTTATCGCGATAGCGCTTATGGTTTGGGCGATTCTCAGCTTTTGGGGTTGGGCCTTTACCGCGAAGGGCGCGCCGCTTTGGTTGCTTTGCCATTTATTCCACGCTCCATCTTGGTCCACTTGGTGTGTCCTCGATGTTAATTCCCATCGAAGCAATTCGATCTCTAATCGCATCAGCCGCAGCGAAATCCTTACGAGTTCGAGCTGCTTCGCGCTGTTCTAATAGCAAGGCAATAAGCCCATCTACGGCATTATCCAACTTCTTATTTCCCGATTCACCAAATGCCGGATCAAAAGGATCACAACCAAGAATGGATAGCGCTCCACGAATCTTTTTTGCCTCAATGAGCGCGCTTTTCCCTTCATTTAGAGCGCTATTTCCTTCCCTTAGTAACTCAGAGATATGGGAGAGCACTTGGGGAACGGCGAGATCATCATCAAGTGCGGTCTTTGTTTCGCCATCAATCTCACTCTTGATTTCGCCTTCGATTTCCTTAACTCTATTTAAGAAGTTTTCAATTCTTCTAAATGCAGTTGCAGATTCTTCGAGGGCTTCAAATGAGAATTCCAACATGGAGCGATAGTGCGCGCTCCCTAGATACCAACGCAGTTCAATCCCTCTTACCCGCTTTAAGATTTCCATTACCTGAAGGGAATTTCCGAGCGACTTACTCATCTTCTCGCCACTTGCTGTTACCCAGGCGTTATGCATCCATCTACGGGCAAATTTCTCACCCGCTGCCTCGGATTGAGCAATCTCATTTTCATGGTGCGGGAAAATTAAATCCAAACCGCCGCCATGAATATCAAATTCATCGCCAAGATAAGCACTCGCCATTGCAGAACATTCAAGATGCCAACCGGGCCTTCCCGCCCCCCAAGGAGTTGGCCACGAGGGCTCTCCTGGTTTTGATGCCTTCCAGAGCGCGAAGTCTCTTGGATCTCGCTTATAAGTATCTTCGGCATCCCCCGCACTTTGTAGGTCATCTAATTTCTGATTTGAAAGTGTTAGATAGCGCTTTAATTTTCGCACCTCTAGATATACATCACCATTACCTGGGGCATAAGCAACCCCATTGGCAATTAATTTCTCTATCAACTCAATCATCTGGGTTATGTGACCGGTCGCTCTTGGTTCATAAGTTGGAGGTAATACATTTAACGCGCGGTAGGCATCAGCAAAGGCCCGTTCATACTTCATTGCAAGTGCCCACCAAGGCATCTCTTCATGAATCGCCTTATGCAAGATCTTGTCATCGATGTCTGTCACGTTTCTTACAAAAATAACGCTATTTCCGCTTGCTTCTAGCCATCTTCGCAAAATGTCGAAATTAACCCCACTTCTTATATGGCCAATATGCGGAGATGCCTGGACGGTCGCGCCACAGACATAGATTGAAACCTTGCCCGGGGTAACGGGTTTGAATTCGCTAACCTCGCGAGTTGCAGTGTCATATAGGCGAATCATCGGCGCATCCTATTTCTTCTTCGTTACTAACGCGGTTGCAACGGCGGCGATACCTTTACCTTCGCCAGTAAATCCAAGCCCATCCGTTGAAGTTGCAGATACTGAGACTGATGCACCGCCAAGTGCGCTTGATAGCGCTTGGATCATTTCAATTCGGCGCGAACCAATCTTCGGTCGATTACAGACAATTTGTAATGAAACATTTTTGATTTCAAAACCAACGCCTTGAATCCTCCGGAGAGTTTCTTCAAGTAATTGGGTACCTGATGCGCCTTTGTACTTTGGATCAGAAGTTCCAAAATTAGATCCTAAATCGCCAATGCATGCCGCTGAAAAGAGGGCATCACAGATTGCATGCGCTGCCACATCACCATCAGAGTGGCCATCAACTCCAACTTCACCAGGCCAATTAAGCGCACCTAGCCATAATTCTCTTGATGCATCGGATGAGAGTGCATGCGCATCAGTTCCAAAACCTACGCGTAATTCTTTTGACTCCGGATTTATCAAGGCAATCGCTAGCGCAATATCTTCAGCGTTCGTTACTTTCATAGCGCGCACTTCTCCTGGAATTGTCTTTACCTTCACGCCGATTGCTTCAACTAGCGCGGCATCATCGGTGGCATCCTCACTCGCCTCATGCGCCCGCTTAAGGATCGAGAGCGCAAAGCCCTGTGGTGTTTGGATCGCTCTTAGCGAAGCTCGATTTGGGGTGTTTCTCACGTATCCCTTCTCATCAACTTCTTTGATTGTGTCGACTACGGGAAGTGCGGGAATCACGGCCACTTCGCCACCTTGTAATTCGGACAAGATGCGCCCTGCAAGATCACTTGTAGCTAAGCCTCGTGCGGCATCATGCACTAATACATATTCAACGCTAGGGGAAAGAGATTGCAAGGCCAACTTCACCGAATCACTTCTAAGGATTCCGCCAGTTATAACTTTTGCAGATTCTCCGACGATTTTACGAAATTCTTCAGCGAAACCTTCGGGGGCGGTAATTACTATTTCATCAACAACTTTGGATAGCGCCGAAAAAGCGCGTTCTACAAGTGAGATTCCCTCAATTTGAATTAGCGCTTTAGGAAGATTTGCGCCCAATCTTTTTCCTAGACCTGCGCCAGCAATGATGGCAGCAGATTTTGGTTGGCTCATGATGCGAGCCGATTAGGAGGCGAGCACCTCATCAAGGATTGATTCGGCCTTGGTCTCATCAGTGTTCTCAGCGAGAGCAAGTTCGGAGATCAAGATTGCGCGAGCCTTTGCAAGCATTCGCTTCTCGCCAGCAGATAAACCGCGATCAAGATCACGACGATATAAATCACGGACAACTTCAGCGACCTTAATTACATCACCTGATGCAAGTTTCTCAAGATTAGCTTTGTAGCGACGGGACCAATTTGTTGGTTCTTCTGTGTATGGCTGGCGCAAGACTCCAAAGACGCGCTCTAAGCCATTTGAATCGACGACATCGCGTACCCCAACTAAATCAACATTCTCGGCTGGTACTCGTACTGTGAGATCGCCAGCTGCGACCTTCAAT
>JACCDI010784606.1_pt1 | contig 25409 bp, 25 predicted proteins | sample 7442791 | NCBI WGS metagenome assembly JACCDI01 (sample SAMN15323434, study PRJNA562643) | freshwater metagenome | isolation source: river surface water | place: USA:Blue River Watershed | collected 2017-08-15
GCTACACCGCACAAATCCTTTGGAGGGTGTAACGCATGGCTGCCATCAAGACAGCATTACCAACACGTCGTTTTGACGTTGTGATCGTCGGTGCCGGTGGTGCCGGTATGCGCGCTTCATTGCAATTAGCAGAAGCCGGTTTGAACGTTGCCGTGTTATCCAAAGTTTTCCCGACTCGCTCACACACAGTGGCTGCGCAGGGTGGCATTGGTGCTTCACTGGGCAACATGAGTGATGACAACTGGCATTACCATTTCTTTGACACAGTCAAAGGATCAGACTGGCTAGGTGACCAAGACGCGATTGAGTTTATGTGTCGTGAAGCTCCGAAGGTTGTTTACGAGCTCGAGCATTTTGGTATGCCATTTGACCGCAACCCAGATGGCACGATTTATCAGCGCCCATTCGGTGGTCATACAGCCAACTACGGTGAAAAAGCGGTGCAACGTGCGTGTGCTGCGGCTGACCGTACCGGTCACGCTTTATTGCACACACTGTATCAGCGCAACGTGCGCGCCAAAACTCATTTCTTCGTTGAATGGATGGCCTTAGACATCATTCGCGACTCTGAAGGTGATGTGGTTGGTGTGACAGCGCTTGAGATGGAAACAGGCGAAGTACACATTCTGCAAGCCAAGTGTGTGATGTTTGCTACCGGTGGTGCAGGTCGTATTTGGCAGGCTTCTACCAATGCCTTCATCAACACAGGCGACGGTATGGGTATGGCAGCGCGTGCTGGCGTGCCATTGGAAGACATGGAATTCTGGCAATTCCACCCAACCGGTGTGGCCGGTGCGGGTGTGTTGTTGACAGAAGGTTGTCGTGGCGAAGGCGGTATTTTGCGCAACAAGAACGGTGAGCGTTTCATGGAGCGTTATGCACCAACTCTCAAAGACTTGGCGCCTCGCGATTTCGTATCTCGTTCAATGGACCAAGAGATCAAAGAAGGACGCGGTTGTGGTCCTAACGGTGACTATGTAGTGCTTGATTTGACTCACATTGGTGCGGATACGATTCACAAGCGTTTGCCATCTGTCTATGAAATTGGTATTAACTTTGCCAACGTGGACGTGACCAAAGAACCGATCCCAGTTGTGCCAACCATTCACTATCAGATGGGTGGTATCCCAACCAATATCCACGGTCAAGTGGTGGCTCCAAAGAACGGTAACCCCAATGAAGTCATCAATGGTTTCTACGCCATGGGTGAGTGCTCTTGCGTTTCAGTGCACGGCGCTAACCGTCTAGGTACGAACTCATTGTTGGACTTGTTGGTGTTCGGTCGTGCGGCTGGTAACCATGTGGTGGCCACTGCGTTAAAGCAAAAAGAACACAAGCCATTGCCAGCCGATGCGGGTGATTTCTCGATGTCACGCTTGGCCAAATTGGATAGCTCAACTGCAGGTGAGTACACCCAAGATGTGGCCAATGACATTCGTAGCACGATGCAAAAACATTGCGGTGTGTTCCGTACACAAGAACTCATGGATGCGGGTGTTTCTAAGATTGCCGAAATCACGCAACGTGCTAAAAATATTCATCTCAAAGATAAATCCAAAGTATTCAACACAGCTCGAATTGAAGCCCTTGAGTTGGAGAACTTGGTTGAAGCTGCGAATGCCACCATGGTTTCAGCAGCAGCACGTAAGGAAAGTCGTGGCGCGCATGCACACAACGACCATCCAGAGCGTGATGATCAGCAATGGATGAAGCACACACTTTGGTACAGCGAAGGCAACAAACTGGACTACAAGCCAGTGAAGTTGTCACCGTTAACCGTTGAATCCATTCCACCTAAAGTTCGTACTTTCTAAAAGTATTAAGGAAGAAACATGAGCGATACACGTATATTTGAAGTCTACCGTTACGATCCTGATACCGATGCTGCGCCACGCATGCAAACGTATGAGGTTCAGTTGGATGGTTCTGAGCGCATGCTTTTGGATGCTTTGATGAAGCTTAAGAAGATGGATGAGACCTTGTCATTCCGTCGTTCTTGCCGCGAAGGTGTGTGCGGTTCAGATGCCATGAACATCAATGGTAAAAATGGTTTGGCTTGTTTGACCAATATGTTGACCTTGCCGAAGAAAATCTCTTTGCGTCCATTACCAGGCTTGCCTGTGGTGCGTGATTTGATTGTTGACATGACACAATTCTTTAAGCAATACCATTCGATTCGTCCTTATTTGGTGAATGAGACGCCGCCTCCAGAGAAAGAGCGTTTACAAAGCCCTGAAGAGCGTGAAGAGTTAGATGGTTTGTATGAGTGTATTTTGTGTGCTTCTTGCTCAACCTCATGCCCATCATTCTGGTGGAACCCTGACAAGTTCGTCGGTCCTGCTGGTTTGTTGCAAGCTTATCGTTTTATTGCTGACAGCCGTGATCAGGTGACCTCAGAGCGTTTGGATAACTTAGAAGATCCTTATCGCTTGTTCCGTTGCCACACCATCATGAACTGTGTGGATGTTTGTCCAAAGGGACTCAATCCAACGAAAGCAATTGGTAAGATCAAAGAGTTGATGGTTCGTCGGGCTGTTTGATGCCGATATCATCTGAGACCTTGTCGCTCTTGCGATGGCGTGCGCGACGAGGTTTGTTGGAGAATGATTTGATCATGGAGCGTTTTTTTGAGCGCTTTCATGATCAGATTGAAGAGAGTGACCTTGAGCCACTCAACAGTTTGTTAGATCTCAGTGACAATGACTTGATGGATTTGTTACTACGTCGCAAAGAACCGGAGGGGGATCTTGCGAATGAAGGTGTGCAACGTGTCCTGGCCATGTTGCGCCCCACTAGGAATCAATAATTTCTAGTAAAAGTGTTGGCCTGGAATAGAACTTGCTTGTTTGCTAATACCCAAAACGCGTAGAGGATTAAAAAAATGAACGCATCAAATGAAAAAGCCACGTTATCGTTCTCAGATGGCACGCCTGCCATTGAGTTACCTATTTACAAGGGCGTTGTCGGTCCTGACGTGATTGATATTCGCAAACTATACGGTCAGACGGGCAAGTTCACTTATGACCCAGGATTCATGTCCACCGCATCATGCAACTCAAAGATCACTTACATTGATGGTGACAAGGGTGAGTTGCTTTACCGCGGTTACCAAATTCAAGATTTGGCCACCAACTGTGACTTCCTAGAATCTTGCTACTTGCTCTTAAAGGGCGAGTTGCCGAACGCCAAGCAAAAGAAAGAATTTGATGATTTGGTGATGCATCACACCATGGTGCATGAGCAAATGCAATTCTTCTTGCGTGGTTTCCGTCGCGATGCTCACCCAATGGCTGTATTAACGGGTTTAGTCGGCGCGATGGCTGCTTTCTATCATGATGGCTTAGACATCAATGATGCGCATCAGCGTGAAATCGCTCAGATTCGTTTGATCGCCAAAATGCCCACATTGGTTGCCATGGCTTACAAATATTCTGTGGGTCAGCCAATGATCTATCCAAAGAATAATCTTTCCTACACTGCCAATTTCATGCAAATGATGTTTGCCACACCATGTGAAGATTACAAAGTGAACGACGTGTTGGTTAGAGCTTTGGACCGCATCTTTATTTTGCACGCCGATCATGAGCAAAACGCTTCCACTTCAACTGTGCGTTTAGCAGGTTCTTCAGGCACCAACCCATTTGCAGCAATTGCAGCCGGTGTGGCCTGTTTGTGGGGTCCTGCTCACGGTGGCGCTAACGAAGCTTGCTTGCAGATGTTAGAAGAAATTCAAGCCAATGGCGGTGTTGAGAAAATTGATGATTTCATCGCCAAAGTCAAAGACAAAAATTCTGGTGTGCGTTTGATGGGCTTTGGCCATCGCGTGTATAAGAACTTTGACCCACGCGCTAAATTGATGCGTGAGACTTGTCATGAAGTTCTAAAAGAATTAGGTCTTGAGAATGACCCATTGTTCAAGTTGGCCATGACGCTTGAAAAGATTGCTCTTGAAGACGAGTATTTCGTGAGCCGCAAACTCTATCCAAACGTTGACTTCTATTCAGGCATTGTTCAACGTGCTTTGGGTATTCCAACAGAAATGTTCACTTGTATTTTTGCGCTAGCACGTACAGTGGGTTGGATTTCTCAATGGGAAGAAATGATCACTGATTCAGAGTACAAGATTGGTCGTCCACGTCAGTTGTTCGTGGGTAGCCCAACCCGTTCTGTTCAACCAATCGCCAAGCGTTAATTTAGGAATATTCATGGCTCGTACGTTGTATGACAAATTATGGGATGACCATGTTGTTCATGTAGAAGAGGACGGGACTACCGTCCTCTACATCGACAGACAGTTGTTGCACGAAGTCACCAGCCCTCAAGCCTTTGAGGGTTTGTCTTTAGCAAAGCGCCCAGTTTGGAGAAACTCTGCCAATTTGGCTGTGTCTGATCACAACGTTCCGACCACTGATCGTTCAGAAGGAATCAAGGATCCGGTCTCACGTTTACAAATCGAGACCTTGGATCAAAACTGTGATTCCTTTGGCATCACGCAATACAAAATGCACGACAAGCGTCAAGGCATTGTGCATGTGATTGGTCCAGAGCAGGGTGCTACTTTGCCAGGCATGACCGTGGTTTGCGGAGATTCTCATACCAGCACGCATGGTGCATTTGGCGCCTTGGCTTTTGGTATTGGTACTTCTGAAGTTGAGCATGTGTTGGCAACACAAACATTGCTGATGAAGAAGAGCAAAAACATGCTGGTCAAAGTCGATGGTCAGTTACCCTTGGGTTGTTCAGCAAAAGACATCGTTTTAGCCATTATTGGCAAAATTGGTACTGCTGGCGGCACGGGTTACACGATTGAATTTGCGGGTGAGGCGATTCGTTCCTTATCCATGGAAGGTCGCATGACCGTTTGCAATATGGCGATTGAAGCCGGTGCGCGTGCGGGCATTGTGGGTGTGGATGAAACCACCATCAATTACGTCAAAGGTCGTCCTTATGCGCCTGCGCAAGGTGAAGCTTGGCGTCAAGCCTTGCAGTATTGGAGAACCTTACATACCGATGAAGGCGCGACATTTGACCGCGTGGTTGAATTGCGTGCTGAAGACATCAAGCCTCAAGTAACTTGGGGAACATCGCCTGAAATGGTGTTGTCGATTGAGGACCGTGTGCCGGATCCCGATCGCGAGAAAGATCCAGTTAAGCGTGAAGCCATGGAACGTGCCTTGGCTTACATGGCTTTAACGCCCAATACGGCGATTGAATCCATTTCGGTGGACAAGGTATTCATCGGATCTTGCACCAACAGTCGCATTGAAGACATTCGTGCAGCTGCGCGCGTGGTGGAACGCATTGCCAAGAAAGTATCGCCTACTGTGAAGTTGGCCATGGTGGTGCCAGGCTCGGGTTTGGTGAAAGAGCAGGCCGAGCGTGAAGGTTTGGACCGCGTATTCAAAGCAGCAGGTTTTGAGTGGCGTGAGCCCGGTTGCTCTATGTGTTTGGCCATGAATGCCGATCGTTTGGAGCCTGGTGAGCGTTGCGCTTCAACTTCCAATCGTAACTTTGAAGGCCGTCAAGGCAATGGCGGTCGTACTCATTTGGTTAGCCCAGCCATGGCTGCAGCAGCGGCTCTCGAAGGTCACTTTGTTGATGTTCGTAAAATAGCTTAAAAATATATTGGAGACTTGAATGAAACAGCTATTAAAAATATGTGCAGCGATGGTGATGATGTTCACTTTGAGTGCTTGCAATACGATTGCGGGTCTTGGTCAAGATTTACAAAACTTGGGCTCCGTGGTGGATAAAAACACCTCGAAAAAATCTGATTCAAATAACGACGCTTCCAATTCTGGCGTTGTAGTCACACCGGTTAAATAATGAATAAGTTCACAGTTCACCAAGGTGTGGTCGTTCCGCTGGATCGTGAGAACGTCGACACTGATGCCATTATTCCCAAACAATTCTTAAAGTCCATCAAGCGGACTGGTTTTGGTCAAAATTTATTTGATGAATGGCGTTATTTAGATCATGGTGAGCCAGGACAAGATTGCTCAACCCGTCCTTTAAATCCTGAATTTGTATTGAATCAAAGTCGTTACAAGGGCGGTAGTATTTTGTTGGCACGTCAAAACTTTGGTTGTGGCAGTTCTCGTGAGCATGCTCCATGGGCTTTGGAGCAGTATGGATTTAGAGCGGTGATTGCGCCGAGTTTTGCAGACATCTTTTTTAACAACTGTTACAAGAACGGTTTATTACCGATTGTCTTGTCGGCTCAGCAGGTTGATCACCTGTTCAACGAAACCTTTGCTTTTAACGGTTATCAACTCACGATTGATCTAGAAAAGCAGCAAGTGATCGCTCCTGATGGTCGAGGCTACGACTTTGAGATTGCGCCATTTAGAAAATATTGCATGATCAATGGTCTAGATGATATTGGTTTGACTTTGCGTCATGCCGATAAAATCAAAGCCTATGAGGCTGAGCGTATTTTGCGCATGCCTTGGTTGGGCACGAAACTCCCTTAATTTTCCCTGTTAAAAGGTTTTCAATGAAGATTGCAGTTTTGCCAGGCGATGGCATTGGTCCAGAAATCATCGCTGAGGCGGTGAAGGTATTAAATGCGCTCGGTGAGTCCTTTGAAATGGAAACTGCACCAGTGGGTGGTGCAGGCTATGAAGCCAAGGGTCATCCATTGCCTGAAGAAACATTGAAGTTAGCCCAAGAGGCGGATGCCATTTTGTTTGGTTCCGTTGGTGACTGGAAATATGACACCTTGGCTCGTGAACTTCGACCAGAGCAAGCGATTTTGGGATTGCGCAAGCACTTGAGTTTGTTTGCCAACTTAAGACCTGCCATTTGTTATCCAGAGCTGACAGAAGCATCTAGCTTGAAACCAGAAATCATTGCTGGTTTGAACATCTTGATTGTGCGTGAGTTAAACGGTGATATTTACTTTGGGTCGCCAAAAGGTATTCGAACCGCCACGGATGGTTTGTTCCCAGGTACGCGTGAAGGTTTTGACACCATGCGTTACTCAGAGCCTGAAGTTGAGCGCATTGCCCACGTGGCATTCCAAGCAGCACAAAAGCGCAATAAGCGTGTGTGTAGCGTGGATAAATCTAACGTACTAGAGACTTCTCAGTTGTGGAGAGAAGTCATGACCCGCATTGGTAAAGAATACCCTGAGGTTGAACTCAGTCATATGTATGTGGATAACGCCGCAATGCAATTGGTCAAGGCCCCCAAAGCATTTGACGTGGTGGTGACGGGTAACTTGTTTGGTGATATTTTGTCCGATGAGGCTTCGATGTTGACGGGTTCCATTGGCATGTTGCCATCAGCATCATTGGATAAAAATAACAAAGGTCTTTATGAGCCAAGCCATGGTTCAGCGCCCGATATTGCTGGCAAAGGCATTGCCAACCCCTTGGCGACCATTTTGTCGGCAGCCATGATGTTGCGCTATTCATTGGGCAAAGCTGAGCAAGCCGATCGCATTGAAGCGGCTGTTCAAAAGGTATTGGCTCAAGGTTACAGAACGGGTGACATCAAAACGGCGGGTTGCCAATTGGTTGGCACGCGTGAAATGGGCGAAGCCGTTCTAAAAGCTCTGTAAGATAGATACCCCAGATTCAATAACGATTAACAAATAAATTTTTATACATAGGTGCAGTGATGGCAACTCCATTGGTTGGATTAGTAGGTTGGCGAGGGATGGTCGGTAGCGTCTTGATGCAACGCATGCAAGACGAAGGCGATTTTGCCTTGATTGAGCCCGTATTCTTTAGTACCAGTAATGCCGGCGGCGCAGCGCCCGCCATGGCAAAAAACGAGAAGAAACTCTATTCAGCCGATGATGTGGATGCTTTGAAGCGTTGCGACATCATCATTACTTGTCAGGGTGGCGATTACACCAAAGACATTTATCCAAAGATTCGTGCGGCCGGTTGGAAAGGTCATTGGATTGATGCAGCCAGCTCATTGCGCATGGTCGACGAATCAGTGATCATTTTGGATCCTGTCAACCGTCCCGTGATTGACTCAGCCTTACAAAAAGGCGGCAATTTATGGGTGGGCGGTAATTGCACCGTGAGTTTGATGTTGATGGCGATGGGTGGCTTGTTCCGTGAAGGCATGATTGAGTGGGTCAGTGCCATGACCTATCAAGCAGCCTCAGGCGCAGGTGCGCAAAACATGCGTGAGTTGTTATCACAAATGGGTGCTTTGCATGATGCCGTGAAAGCTGAGTTGGCCGATCCTGCCTCAGCCATTTTGGACATTGACCGCAAGGTTTCTGAAACGATGCGTTCAGCCAATTTCCCGAAAAAGAATTTCCGCAACACTGCTTTAGCAGGTAGCTTGATTCCTTGGATTGATGTGCCTGTTGAGCACGGTCAAACCAAAGAAGAGTGGAAGGGTGGTTCAGAGTGCAACAAGATTTTAGGCAATGCGCCATTCCGCTCTGCAGGCAGCATTCCAATTGATGGTTTGTGCGTGAGAATCGGTGCGATGCGTTGCCACTCTCAAGGTTTGACGATCAAGTTGAAAAAAGACATTCCTTTGAGCGAGATTGAAGGCATCTTGGCGAGCGCCAATGATTGGGTCAAAGTTGTTCCGAACGATCGCGAAACAACTGAAAGAGATTTAACCCCTGCCGCTGTGACGGGCACTTTGACTGTACCGGTTGGGCGTTTGCACAAATTGGCGATGGGCCCAGACTTCTTAGGAGCCTTCACAGTCGGTGACCAGTTGTTGTGGGGTGCTGCTGAGCCCTTGCGTCGCATGTTGCGCATTTTGTTGGAGCGTTAATTTGTCATTCTTGAAGATTTGCTGGGGTGTTGTCATGGCTTTTTTTGCCGGGCAAGCCCTCGCGCTGACTTTGGGCAACTTGAGTGTTCAGTCCAAAATCGGTGAGCCATTGGTGGCTCAAATCAATCTTCAGATCAACCCGGATGAACTCAAGTCGATCAAAGATATTCAGGTTGCCTTAGCAGCTCCTGAGATGTATCAACGTCTAGGCATTTCTTCCTCTGCCACACAAGCTCAACTCAAAGTGAGCCTCATTAAAGATGCCAATCAACAACCAATTGCGGTCAAGATTGCTTCTGATGAGATTCTTAAGTTGGCCCCCAATGAAATTTTCTTAGATGCTTTGCTCGAAGTGCGTTGGTCTGCAGGTTTGGTGCGTCGTGTTTACACCTTGATGGTGGCTGACCAAGCCAAGGTGGAGGTGAAGGCTGGAGAAACGCTCACAGGGATTGCTGAAAGAGTGATTGCTGGGTTTGACGATGCCACCCTCGATCAGGCCCTCATTGCTTTATACAGAGCCAACCCTCAAGCCTTTGCGGGGGGCAGTATTCACCGATTGATGGCAGGTGCCGAAATTCAAGTACCCAGTCGTGCCATGATTCAAAGTGTGCCCAAAGCAGAAGCCAAAGAAATCACTGTTTCTGCGGACACGGCTTATCGTTCTGGGCAAGCCAATGTGTCACTGACTGAAGTTGTTAAAAATCAAAAATCGTCAGAGTCTGCTCAAGACCGTTTGAAGGTAGGTCCTGCCGCAGGTCTTGAGGGTGAGGCCAAGCGACGCATGGAAGAGTTGCTGGTTCAAGAAAAAGCATTGGCAGATGCCAAGTTAAGAATTGTTGAATTAGAAAAAAATATTGCTGATTTGAAGCGCTTGATTCAAAACCCAGGCACAGAAAAATCCGATGCAGTGGATTGGAAAAATTATTCAGGTCCTTTGGTCATCGGCGGATTGGTTTTATTGGCGATCGTGGTTCTTTTGAAGTTATCTAAAAATGAAGCTCAAAAATCTCATCATCACAATGCAACTGCTCAAGCAGACTCAACTTCATTGAAGTCTCAAACAGCAGGCATGCCAGACCAAGCGGCTAAATTATTTGCTTCCTTGGATCTCAATTTAGATTCTTCAAAATCAGTTTCATCAAATCAAGCATTTCCCACAGAGTTGCCGTCAGCTGAGAGTCTGCGGGTGAAACTCAATTTGGTGCGTGCCTACATCACGATTGAAGACTTCAATGCGGCGCGCACAGCCATTCAGGAAGTGTTGGCGGTTAGCAATCAGGTTGATCCTGAGCTCACGATTCAAGCCAAATCTTTGATGGCTGAAGTGAATCAGCGATCCTCTTAAACATATGCGCATTGCTCTGGGTTTGCAATATGACGGCACCCCATATTTAGGGTGGCAGACTCAAACCAGCGGTCAAACAATCCAAGATCACATTGAACATGCCTTAAGTCAGTTCATGGGTGAGGGTGTTCAGGCGCCTATTAAAACGGTCACTGCAGGTAGAACAGATACGGGTGTGCATGCCTTGGGTCAAGTGATTCACTTTGACACTGAGATTGTTCGTCCAGATCACGCTTGGATGAAGGGGGTGAATGCCTTTTTGCCACCGACCATTGCAGTTCAGTGGGTCAAACCCGTGCCTGATCATTTTGATGCAAGGTATTTGGCTTATGAGCGAACTTATTGTTACGCTTTATTCACAGGCTCTTTTGCACCTCCATTGTTGAATGGTAAGGTGGGGTTTTTCCCTGTGGCCCCTCAGAAGGAACTCAATGTTCAAGCCATGCAAGAGGCGGCCCAGTATTTGGTCGGCGAGCATGATTTCAGCTCCTTCCGCTCTTCTGAATGCCAAAGCAGTACACCGGTTAAAACGTTGTATCAGGTAGCGATTTTAGAAAATGGCCCTTGGATTTATTATGTGTTTCGAGGCAATGCTTTCTTACACCACATGGTTCGCAATTTGGTGGGTAGCTTATTGCTCGTGGGTTCTGGAAAAGAATCCCCTGAATGGATGAAAACGTTGCTGGCAGCCAAAAATCGTTCTTTAGCAGGTGCTACCTTCATGGCAGATGGACTCTATCTTCTTAGGGTAGGATATCCAGAACAGTTTGAAATTCCAGAGCCTCAATTGGCTAATAGTTGTTTGCCAATTGATCTTTTGAGTCGAATCTAAGACGTATGGGACTACTAAAACACACCCCGGGTAAAACCAGAATTAAATTCTGTGGCTTGACGCGTGCCAGCGATGTGGATGCTGCCGTTCAGTTGGGGGTGGATGCTCTGGGTTTTGTCTTTTATGAGCCAAGCCCCAGGTATATCAGCCCAGAAATGGCAGCTACTTTAATTGGTCGGATGCCTGGCGGCATGGACGCTGTGGCTTTGGTGGTTAACCCCTCGGATGAGCAAGTTCGGCGTATTCAGGAGCGAGTGCCGCTCACTTTATGGCAATTCCACGGGGATGAAAGCCCGAAGCGTTGCCAAGAGATTGCCCAAGGCTTACCCTGGGTCAAAGCGGCCCGGATTCAGCCGGGATTCAACTTAAGCGATTTTTCTCTACAATATAGCCAAGCAGCTGGTTTTTTACTGGATGCCTTCGTGGAAGGCTATGGTGGAGGCGGGCATGTATTTGATTGGTCTTTGATACCGGACATATGGGCAAAAGAAAACGCGCATCGGGTCGTTTTGAGTGGTGGATTGAACACGCACAACGTGGGCGAGGGCATTTCACACCTGAAACCTTGTGCGGTGGATGTTTCTAGTGGAATAGAAATCGCCAAGGGACAAAAAAGCCCTGAACAAATGAAGGCGTTTATTGAAGCAGTTCGCGGTGCTGATCGCAGTGCCGCATCCGTATAGAGGTCCGACTATGTATGATTTTCCAGATGTAAGAGGCCATTTTGGGCCTTATGGTGGCGTGTTCGTCTCAGAGACATTGATGTATGCGCTCAATGAGTTGAAAGAAACTTACGCCCAGTATCAACACGACCCAGAGTTCTTGGCTGAATTCCATTCAGAGCTCAAGCATTTTGTGGGGCGTCCATCGCCTGTTTACCACGCCAAACGTTGGAGTGAACTCTTGGGTGGCGCGCAAATTTATCTCAAGCGTGAAGATCTCAATCACACCGGGGCTCACAAAATCAATAATGTGATTGGTCAAGCCATGTTGGCCAAGCGCATGGGTAAGAAGCGCATCATTGCTGAAACAGGTGCTGGTCAACACGGCGTGGCCACCGCCACCATTTGTGCACGCATGGGTCTTGAGTGTGTGGTTTATCAGGGTTCCGTGGATGTGGCTCGCCAAGCTCAAAACGTTTATCGCATGAAGCTATTAGGAGCCACGGTGGTTCCTGTCGAATCAGGTACCAAAACACTCAAAGATGCTTTGAATGAAGCGATGCGTGATTGGGTGACCAACGTTGAGACCACGTTTTACATCATCGGTACTGTCGCAGGCCCTCATCCTTATCCGATGATGGTGCGTGATTTCCAGAGCGTGATCGGTGAAGAGTGCAAAGTGCAAATGCCAGAAATGATTGGACGTCAACCCGATTACGTGATGGCTTGTGTGGGTGGCGGATCAAATGCCATGGGTATTTTTTATCCATACATTGATGTGCCTAATGTGAAGTTAGTGGGTGTTGAAGCGGCGGGTCATGGCCTTAATACCAAAGAGCATTCAGCTGCTTTGGTCGCGGGTACACCGGGTGTTTTACACGGCAATCGTACGTATCTATTGCAAGATGAAAACGGTCAAATCGCCGAGACTCATTCAGTCTCAGCGGGCATGGACTACCCAGGAGTGGGTCCTGAGCATGCTTGGTTAAAGGATTCTAAGAGAGCAGAGTATGTGGCTGTGACCGATGATGAAGCTCTCAAAGCGTTTCATGATTGTTGTCGCATCGAAGGCATCATTCCTGCCTTGGAAAGTAGTCATGCGATCGCTTACGCCTGCAAATTAGCTGCCACCTTGCCGAAAGACAAAACCATATTGGTGAACTTATCGGGTCGTGGTGATAAAGACATGCACACGGTGGCTCAAGAATCAGGATTGAAGTTTTAGGAAATTAGATGTCAACAATTGCTCAAGTATTTTCAGAACTAAAAGCCCAGGGTCGCAAGGGCTTGGTGCCTTTCATTACCGCTGGGGATCCTGATCCATCGCAGACCTTAGATTTGATGCATGCTTTGGTCAGAGGTGGGGCCGATGTGATTGAATTGGGTGTGCCTTTTTCTGACCCCATGGCCGATGGCCCAGTGATTCAGAGAGCCTCAGAGCGAGCTTTATCGCATGGCATGACCTTGAAGCATTGCATTGAGTTGGTTAAAGAATTTCGTCAAACGAATTCAACAACACCCATTGTGTTGATGGGTTATGCGAACCCAATTGAACACATGGGCACTGAAACATTTGTCAGAACTGCCAAAGAGGCCGGTGTGGATGGTGTCTTGGTCGTCGATTATCCGCCCGAAGAGTGTGAGGATTTTGCCAAGCAGTGTCGGGCAGCGGGTATTGACCCCATTTTCTTATTGGCACCGACTTCTTCTCAGGAGCGCATCAATCAAGTGGGTAAGGTGGCCGCTGGTTACATTTATTACGTTTCACTCAAAGGGGTGACTGGGGCGGCCAATTTGGATACCCAAGCTGTGGCCGGCATTATTCCGCAAATTCGAGCAGTTTCTCAGGTGCCCATTGCCGTGGGCTTTGGGATTCGCGATGCCCAATCTGCGGTGGCCATTGGGCAGACGGCGGACGCGGTAGTCATTGGTAGCCGGATTGTGCAACTATTAGAGGAAACTCCTGCGGCGCAAAGAGTACAATCCCTAGAGAAATTCTTAAAAGATATCCGTGAGGCTTTGGACCAATCAAAATGAGCTGGCTCGATAAACTTCTACCCCCGAGTATTCAACACACTGACCCCGCACAACGCAAGAGCGTGCCAGAGGGATTGTGGGTGAAATGTCCTTCATGCGAAGCCGTGTTGTATCGCAATGACATAGAATCTAATTTACATGTTTGTCCAAAATGTGACCATCACATGCGCATCAATGCCCGCGAACGTTTGGATAAACTGCTCGATCAAGAGGGGCGTCATGAGATTGCTCAAGAGGTATTGCCCGTTGATGCTCTCAAGTTCAAAGACACTAAAAAATACCCAGATCGTTTAAAAGACGCCATCGACACCACCGGTGAAACCGATGCGATGGTGGTGATGGCTGGATCGATTCACACCATTCCAGTGGTGGTGGCCTGTTTTGAGTTCGAGTTCATGGGAGGATCCATGGGCTCAGTCGTGGGTGAGCGTTTTGTGCGTGGCGCACAAATGGCCCTTGAGCAAAAAGTTCCTTTCATTTGTATCAGCGCCACAGGTGGTGCCCGTATGCAAGAAAGTTTATTGTCGTTGATGCAAATGGCTAAAACCAATGCAATGTTGGTCAAGTTGGCACAAGCCAAACTGCCTTATATCAGTGTCTTAACCGATCCAACCATGGGTGGCATCTCTGCTAGTTTTGCCTTTATGGGCGATGTGGTCATGGCAGAGCCCAAAGCCTTGATTGGTTTTGCAGGTCCGCGCGTGATTGAACAGACCGTCCGGGAAAAGTTACCAGAAGGTTTCCAAAGATCTGAGTTCTTGATGCAAAAGGGTGGCATTGACATGATTGTTGATCGTCGTCAGATGCGCAAAGAAATTGCTGAGTTGTTGGCTTTGTTGCTCAAGCAACCAACAGATTCAGTGGCTTAATTCCGACACTGCTTTGCCCACCACGTTTACTCGTTTAGATGATTGGCTCAATCACCTAGAGTCAGCGCATCCTGTTGGCATTGACATGGGCTTGGAGCGCATCACGCGCGTCAAAGAGGCCCTCAATCTCTCGTTCAATTCCTTGGTGTTCACTGTGGGCGGTACCAATGGTAAAGGTTCAACCTGTGCATTATTAGAAAGCATTCTATTGGCCGCCTCATATCGGGTTGGATGTCATACATCCCCTCATTTTTTGAGATTCAATGAACGTGCTCGCATCAACGGTCAGGAAGTCAATGATGAAGACTTATTGGTGCATTTTGAAAAGGTTGAACGCGCGCGCGCTTCTTTGCCGAATGCTCCGAGCTTGACCTATTTTGAGTTCACCACTTTGGCCATCATGAGCTTATTTTCGGCGGCTCAATTAGATGCCGTGATTTTAGAGGTCGGTTTGGGAGGGCGTTTGGATGCGGTGAACATCATAGATCCCGATTGTGCGATTGTGACCAGCATTGATTTAGACCACATGGAGTATCTTGGAAATACCCGAGAAAAAATTGCCTTTGAAAAAGCGGGCATTTTTAGATCCAATCGTCCTGCCATTTGTGCAGATCCCGTGCCGCCTCAATCATTGATTGAGCATGCGGAAACAATCGGTGCTGATTTGTGGTTATTGGGCAGAGACTATAACTTTCAAGGGGACAAGCAGCAGTGGGGCTGGGCTGGCAGGAACAAACGTTTTTCTGGCCTTGGTTATCCAGCACTGCGAGGAGCGAATCAACTACTCAACGCGAGTGCTGTGATTGCTGCATTGATGGCCGTCAGAAATCGTTTACCAGTTGGTGCTCAAGAAATCAGAAATGGTATGGCATGGGTTGAGTTGCCTGGTCGTTTTCAGGTCTTGCCCGGACAGCCTACGATCATTTTGGACGTGGCACACAACCCGCACGCCAGTGCCACCTTGGCGCAGAACTTAGACAACATGGCTTATCACCCGTATACCATCGGCGTATTTGGTGCCATGGCCGACAAAGACATTGAAGGCGTTCTCAAGCCCATGTTGGACAAAATTGATTTTTGGTATTTCACGGATTTGCCCACAACCCGTGCTGCCAAAGCCAGTGAACTGGCAGTTCGTCTACGGGCTCTTGGTTTCAAGGAGACTACCGAGTCCGGCATCTCAGAGTTTTCAGACCCAGCCAAAGCCTATGAAGCTGCTCTTAAAAAGGCAGGTGAGGGTGATAGAATAGCGGTATTCGGATCCTTTTACACCGTTGCGGGTGTGTTGGCCTATCGAAATGCAAAAGCTCATTAACCATGACACAACTTTGACCTGACAATTAAGCTGATGCGCCTACCTTTTTTCAATCGTTCAAGCAGTAAAAGCAACGCACCCGTTGAAGATCAATTGACGGAGGACCCAGAGCGTCAACGTGCCAGACACCGTTTGATTGGCGCAGTTTTTTTAGTCACAGTGGCAGTTGCTGGATTGCCCATCATTTTTGATTCCAAGCCAAAAAACTATCACAACGATGTAGCGATTCAGATCATTCAACCGGGCGCAAAAGATGCCAAGCCTGAAGCCAAAGAAGAAACTAAAGTAGAGGCAAAGCAAGAGACGAAGCAAGAAGCTGCGGCCAACTCTAGTAAGCCGACCGACACGGCCAATAAAGATTCAAAAGAAGTCAAAAAGGAAGACCCCAAATCTGATAAAGCGCCACCAGTGGCTAAAACTTTGGACAAGGGGGAAGAAGTTTTATCTATTCTTGAAAATCGTCAAACATCGGCAGCGGCTGTGCCAGCCCCCACAACCGGTGGTAAGTACATTGTTCAGATTGGTGCTTTTTCATCAGAGGATCGTGTTAAAAACTGGCAGAAAAAATTAACTGAGCAAAAAGTAAACAGCTACATTGAAATCAGAACCAATAAAGAGGGCGTCAAACTCCACTTATTGAGATCGGGTCCTTATGCTGATAAAGCCAGTGCTGAAGCCGCCGAAAAGAAAATTAAGTATGTCGGCTTAAGTCCAAAAATTGTTGAAACAAAGTCAGAGTAATTTAAGGACTGAGCTGCGATGAACCTTCACTTCACTCTGGTAGACATCGCGTTCTTTGCCATCTTGGTCATTTCAGCCCTATTGGGTATTTGGCGTGGATTGATTCGAGAAGTCTTCGCTTTAATTGCTTGGGTGGCTGCTTCATGGTTGGCTTACCACTACGCTACTTGGTTGGCGCAAGAGTGGCTGGGGGGCGTACCCGGTGGTGAGATGACTCAATTGGCTTTGGGCTTTGTGATCTTGTTCATTGTGACCATGATCATTTGTGCCTTGATTGGACGTTTTTTGGCCAAGTTGATGCAACAAGCGGGTTTGAGTCCTATGGATCGTTTTTTGGGATTTGCATTCGGTTTATTGAGAGGTTTATTGGTCGTGGTGGTCATCGGTAGTTTGTTGACTTTGACATCGGTCACGCAAACCACCGAATGGCGAAAAGCTTGGTCTTTGCCAGCCATTGAGTTATTGACTGGGATGGCGCGTGCCTGGTTACCGGATGAGTGGGCTGCTCAGGTGTCTGAGCAGTTGAAGAAGTAGTTTTAAAAGATAGAGGTCTTTATGTGTGGAATTGTCGGTGCAGTAGGCAATAGTCCAGTCAATCAGTTGCTCTATGACGCTTTGTTGTTGTTGCAACATCGTGGTCAGGATGCTGCGGGTATCGCCACGATGAACGGTAGTTCATTTAGCATGCATAAAGCCAACGGCATGGTGCGCGATGTTTTTAGAACTCGCAATATGCGCAGTCTTCCGGGTAATGCAGGTATTGGACAAGTACGTTATCCCACGGCAGGGTCTGCTAGCAGTGAAGAAGAAGCTCAACCTTTTTATGTCAATGCCCCCTTTGGCATTATCTTGGCACACAACGGCAATTTGACCAATGCGCAGTCCTTGCGTGATGAGATGTTCTATCGTGACCGTCGTCACATCAACACGAATTCAGACACGGAAGTTTTGTTAAACGTCTTGGCCGATGAGTTGCAACGTGCCACCAACAGCATTGCTTTAGATGCAGCCTCTGCATTTGCGGCTGTGACCAAAGTACAAGAACGCTTAAAAGGTTCATACGCTGTGGTCTCATTGATTGCAGGCTACGGATTATTGGCCTTCCGTGATCCATTTGGTATTCGCCCTTTGTGTATTGGGCGATTAGATACTGCCAACGGTCCCGAGTGGATGATCGCTTCGGAGTCGGTGACTCTTGAAGGTCTCGGTTTTAAGTTTGTCAGAGACGTGGCTCCGGGTGAAGCGATTTTCATCAGTCAAGATGGTCAGTTCCAGAGCAAGCTTTGCAATCCAAATGCCAAGCTCAATCCTTGTATTTTTGAGTATGTTTATTTGGCCAGACCGGATTCTTGTATTGATGGCGTGACAGTTTATGACGTGCGTTTGTTGATGGGGAATTATTTGGCGCAAAAAATTGCCCGCGAGATGGATGTGTCTCAAATCGATGTGGTCATGCCCATTCCAGATTCAAGCCGTCCTGCTGCCATGCAGGTGGCTAAGTTGTTGGGCGTACCTTATCGCGAAGGCTTTTTTAAAAATCGTTATGTGGGTCGCACCTTCATCATGCCAGGTCAAGCGATGCGCAAAAAATCAGTGCGTCAAAAACTCAATGCCATGCGTTTGGAGTTCAAGGATAAAAATGTCTTGATCGTGGATGACTCGATTGTGCGCGGCACTACCTCATATGAGATTGTGCAAATGGCCAGAGATGCGGGCGCCAAGAAGGTCATCTTTGCGTCTGCAGCGCCGCCTGTTCGATTTCCGAACGTGTACGGTATTGACATGCCAACTCGCAGTGAATTGGTGGCGTATGGACGAACGCATGAAGAAATTACCAAATTGATTGGTGCGGATCAACTCATCTATCAAGACGTTGAGGACCTCAAAAAAGCTGTTAGAGATATCAATCCTGCGATTACCAATTTTGATGCTTCATGCTTTGATGGACACTACATCACAGGTGATATCACCGAGTCTTACTTGGATGCGCTAGAAGCTGCCAGAAATTCTCCTAAAGCCTTGGCTGATCGCCAGCAGGGAGATGGAACGGACTTGGCGCGCTCACAATTACATTTACATTTGGCCTCGCAAGAGTAGTATTGAGTCATGAGCGATAAAAAACGAAGCCCTCTTGATATTAAAAACCTCTCTTCAGAAACTTTGGGGGTGAGAGCAGGGGTGCGTCGCACTGAGTTCAATGAACACTCAGAGGCGATGTTCTTAACTTCTAGTTTTTGCTTTGACAGTGCGGCTGATGCGGCCCATGGCTTTGCCAACGCTGAAAAAGGCTTTATTTATTCAAGATTTACCAATCCTACTGTGGCCATGTTCCAAGATCGCTTGGCGGCCTTAGAGGGTGGTGAGGCCTGCATTGCGACTGCATCTGGTATGTCAGCCATCATGACTGTGGCCATGGCTCATTTGCAAGCCGGCGACCATGTGGTTTGTTCACGCTCGGTTTTTGGCGCCACGATTCAATTGTTCTCAGTGATTTTAGGTAAGTTTGGAATTGAAACGACTTACGTGGATATGTCTGATTTGAATGCATGGCAATCAGCGGTCAAGCCCAATACCAAATTATTCTATTTAGAGACACCTTCTAATCCGTTGACTGAGGTGGGGGATATTGCCGCCATTTCAAAGATTGCGAAATCTGCCAATGCCTTGTGTGTGGTTGATAACTGTTTCTGCACCTCTGCTCTTCAAAAACCTTTGGAGTTGGGAGCGGACGTGGTGATTCACTCTGCAACCAAATACTTGGATGGTCAAGGTCGTGTTTTAGGTGGCGCAATTGTGGGTCGTGAAGACTTTATTTTGGGCAAAGTCTTTCCTTATGTGAGAACCGCTGGGCCAACGCTTTCGGCATTTAATGCTTGGGTGATTTTGAAAGGTCTAGAGACCTTGAACCTGCGTCTTGAAAAGCAAAGCCAATCAGCCCTTGAACTCGCGACTTGGTTAGAACAGCATCCTGCCGTGGAGCGGGTGTATCACCCTGGTTTGAAGTCTCACCCTCAGTATGAGTTAGCGAAGAGGCAACAGAAGATGGGTGGCCCGATTTTGTCTTTCGTCTTGAAGGGCGGAAAAGAGGCTGCTTGGAAAGTCATTGATAGCACGAAGTTGCTATCGATCACCGCTAACCTGGGCGATACACGCACCACCATCACTCATCCTGCGACCACCACTCATGTGCGAGTCAGTCCTGAGGCACGAGCAGCTGCTGGCATTACAGACAGTTTGGTCAGAATCGCAGTGGGTCTAGAGAGTGTGGAAGACATTCAAAAAGACCTGAGCGCAGGCTTAGGTCAATAGTTTAAAGAGTCTAAAAAGACTCTTTAAAACGCTTCTTTTTCTGCTTCCAAGTACGCCAAGCTGGTGTACTTGCCAATATTGCCTTCAAAGCCCTTGGTTCTCTTGGCATATTTGATCACGCGCGGATCCTTCAGGACCAAATTTTTCGCCGTGCTGGGGTCAACTCCATCTTGGACCGCTTTCACGCAGGTTTCATAGATACCTGCCATGAACTCTCCGTATTCTTGGAGCAGTTCCTTTTTAGGTTTGCCGTGGCCAGGTATCCATAGCTGTTCACCGGCAGCTTGTGACAGTGCTTTGTAGGTTTTGAAGGTGCCCACGTAAGAGCCGTCATCCATATTGGCGATGCGGTCATCCATTGCCACATCACCCACGTGAGTCACTTTGTCTTCAACCACTTCCATGCAGATGTCACCGGGTGTGTGCGCCACGCCGTAGTGATGAATCTTGATGGTGACATCACCATACTTGAACACATCACCGTGTTTGACGGGGTGTGTCGGAGGAATCACTTTAGTTCCTACAGTGGCCTGGTTGGTCCAGCGTTCCATGAGATTGCGCCAGGTGTTTCCTTCAATGCCCTTAATTTGCTCTAGGCTATAGGGGTGGGCATAGATCGGCATCTTGCCGTAAGCCTCAATGAAAGCCTGGTTTCCTAAAAAGTGGTCGCCATGGTAGTGGGAGTTAAAGATAGCGATGACAGGTTTTTGGGTGATGGTCTTCATCATGCGAATAGCCATCTCACCAATTTGAACCGATGCACCTGAATCAAGTACGACCACGCCTTTTGCAGTGACCACAAATGTGATGTTTGCCATCATGCCCTGATTTTCAGCTGTTGGAAAACCATCAGGCGAGTAAATCATCCAAACATGAGGACTCAGTTGTTGAATGGGGTGATCTTTGACACGAGGTCCTCGGATGAAATCCTCAGCGGCACTGGCGAATTGAGTCAGCTGGGGGAGTGCTAGAACACCGGCAGCCCCGAGTGATAGTTTTAATAGTTGTCTGCGATTTAGCTGACTCATGAGCCCCCCTAAGAATACTAATTATTCAGATGGAATTTGATGGGCATGATGTGTATTTGTTCAGGATCTAAATAAATCTTCTTTTCTACACCCACAGCAATTCCTAATCTTCTTAATTCGCTAGAGGATGCCTGCCAGATGATTTGATCATCACAATCCTTCACTTGCCAGTAGACCACAGCGATTTGACCCAATTGTCTGACTCTACTGACTTGGCAGTCAATTAGATTAATTTTGCAACTATCAGACGTTGCTGAAGTATCTAAAATTTCAATGCTATGACTCGGTATAACCCAAGCCACCTCAGTTGGTTTTTTGATCTTGCCTTTGTCTTTGATACTTAAGATTAAACCGCGTTGCCCCCAAGTTAATCGACCATTCTCAAAAACACCTTCAAATAAATTGGGGCTACCTACCAATGCAGCAACTCTGGCGTTACGTGGTTTATCCAATAAATGTTGTGGAGTCGAAGTTTGTAGACTCTTGCCGTTATCAATCACCGTGATGTGATCTCCCAATCGAACCGCTTCATTGAGATCGTGGGTCACCAACACGATGGGTAAAGACACGGCTTGGCGCAGTTCAGACAAAGCTTCGTATAAATTCTGACGGGTGGGGGCATCGACTGCAGAAAATGGTTCATCCAGCAACAGTGCTTGAGGATCTCTGGCCAGTGCTCGTGCAAGTGCTACACGTTGTTGTTGTCCCCCTGAAATTTGATGAGGGTAGCGATGAGCCAAATCGGCAATTCGAAGACGATCTAACCAGCGGTGCGCTTCATCGGAACCTGCTTGCTTACGAGCTAATAATGGAATACAAACATTTTCCAGAACGGTTAAGTGGGGGAAAAGGGCGTAGTTTTGAAAAAGAAATCCGACGGAGCGTTGATGCGGCGGAATAAAAATATTTTTTGAGCTGTCTTGCCAAACTTTACCCTGACATTCAATGTTTCCTGTGACGTCAGATAAGCCTGCAATGCTGCGCAAGCTGGTTGTTTTGCCGCTACCAGATGGACCAACCAAGACATGAAGTTCACCCGGGGCGCATTCAAACTCAATCTTGATTGGAAAATCAGTTTCTCGACACAGTTGAACTTTTAGCATCAAGTCACTCGCTTTCTACTGGTGAGTTGATAGCTCCAAGTAATGGCAATCAATGAAATCATGAGTAATAAAAGTGACATGCCACTGGCACTGGCATGATCCATATTTTGAACACTGTCATAAATAGAGATTGCAATCGTTTTGGTTTCTCCCGGAATGGAGCCGCCAATCATTAGGATCACACCAAACTCTCCTAGCGTGTGCGCAAATGTCATCACAGCAGCGCTGATCATGCCTCGCCAAGCGAGGGGTAGCTCAATTAATTTGAAAGATTGCCAAGGAGATAAGCCACTGCATTGCGCAGCCTCTTTGATGTCTTGGGGAATTGATTCAAACGCGCGTTGAATCGGTTGAATGGCAAAAGGCAAATTAAAAATAATGGATGCGAACACCAAACCCATAAAACTGAAGGTGAGTGTTTGATTGAATAATTCAAATTGTGTGAAACTGATTAATAAGTAATAACCCAAAACGGTTGGTGGTAAAACCAGCGGCAGTGCCAGCGCTGCTTCTGCCAAAGACTTTCCTTTTTTTAGTCGAGCTAATTGATAAGCGGCCCATATTCCGAATGGAATTAAAAAAAGCAAAGTAAAAAATGCAAGCTTGAGCGATAAAAAGAGAGCTTGCGTATCGATGGACATGGTTAGATAAATTATTTAACTGTAATCAAATCTTGCGTTTTAGTTAGAAAAAATAAATAAGTGTTCTAAATTTTTTATTAGGTGCTTACCCTAAAAAGCCTCAATTTTTAGACACTTACATTATTTACATATTCCAAAACAATCTATAAAGATGAATAATCTCACATCGCAGTTGAAAAGATATTCAACGCTTAAAAAAAGTTTTTATTCAGTGTAAATGTTGGGGGGTCCTCGTGACAGTTAAAAAGAAATCTACACCGATAGGTAGATTACGTCGTGCTCCAGAAAACTTCGTGACTCAGCAATTTGCTGATGAAGTGTATGAGCATGGTTTAAGTGAAGAGCGCCGTGGATTCTTGCGCAAGAGTTTTGTGGCCGCCTTAGGGGCTACAGCCGCAGGCACTGCAATTGCAGCCGATGGCGAAAAAGTTATTTTGGAAAAGCAGCCTTGGCAGACCACCTTGGGTCAACCTGTGGCTGCTCGTCCTTATGGTATGCCTTCACAATGGGAGGCAGCATTACAACGTCGTGAGTCGCCAGGTTTGACCCGTGTATCTGCAGCGTCTGTGGCGTTTGCACCTTTACAGGGATTCTTTGGCATCATCACTCCCAATGGTTTGCACTTTGAGCGCCACCATCAAGGTTGGTATGACATTGACCCAGCTCAGCATCGCTTGATGGTCAATGGTTTGGTGAAGCAACAAAAAGTGTTCACCATGGATGATTTGATGCGTTTACCGAGCGTGTCACGCATTCACTTCATTGAGTGTGGTGCGAACACAGGTTTAGAGTGGGGTAACGTGGCGGTGCCCAGTGTTCAATACACGCACGGCATGTTGTCTTGCTGCGAATTCACGGGCGTGCCATTGTCAGTCTTGCTTGACATGTGTGGTGCTGATCTGAAAAAAGGTAAGTACATTTTGGCCGAAGGTGGCGATGGCTCAGGCATGACCCGAACCATCCCAATGGATGCAGCGCTTAAAGACGTGTTGGTTGTTTGGGGCATGAACGGTGAAATGTTGCGTCCTGAAAACGGCTATCCATTGCGTTTATTGGTGCCAGGCGTTCAGGGCGTAAGTTCTGTGAAGTGGTTACGTCGTATTGAAGTAGGTGACATGCCTTATGCGACTAAAGATGAAGCTGTTCACTATATTGACTTGTTGCCCAATGGTTTGCATCGTCAGTACACCACGATTCAAGAATGTAAGTCTGTGATTACAACGCCATCTGGCGGTCAGCAATTGTTGGACAAAGGCTTCTATAACATCAGTGGTATGGCTTGGTCAGGCCGCGGCAAGATCAAGCACGTAGACATTTCTGTGGACGGTGGTAACAATTGGCGTCGCGCTCGTTTAGAGTCTCCTGTTTTATCGAAGTGCGTGACTCGTTTCAATATGGACTGGGTTTGGGATGGTTCACCTGCCATCTTGATGTCACGTGCCACCGATGAAACTGGCTATGTTCAGCCAATGATCAAACAGTTAAGAGAAGTACGTGGTACACGTTCTATCTATCACAACAATGCAATCCAAGCATGGAAGCTTGATGCGAACGGGGAGTTGAGTAATGTTCAAGTTGGCTAATTTAACTAAAACTTTCGTTCTTGCTGGTCTTGTATTGGGTTTTTCAGCAGAGGGTATTGCTCAATCCAAGTACACCGGTATTGGACGTCCTGCAACCAATGCTGAAGTGGCAGCTTGGGATATTGATGTGCGCCCAGACTTCAAGGGTTTACCAAAGGGATCAGGTAGCACCGTTCGTGGTCAAGAGGTTTGGGAAGGTCGTTGTGCTTCTTGTCACGGTACTTTTGGTGAATCTAATGAGGTGTTTACACCGATTGTCGGTGGTACCACTAAAGAAGATATCAAAACGGGTCGCGTGGCATCTCTCACCAGTGAAAAGCAACCTCAGCGTACCACTTTGATGAAAGTGGCCACGGTTTCAACGCTATGGGACTACATTTATCGTGCCATGCCTTGGAATGCACCTCGAACATTGAGCGTGGATGATACGTACGCGGTTTTGGGTTACATCTTGTCGATGGCCGAGATCGTTCCTGAAGATTTCACATTGAGCGATAAAAATATTGCTGACGTGCAGAAATTGATGCCAAACCGCAATGGTATGACTCAAGCTCACGGTATGTGGAATGAGGGTGGTAAGCCTGACGTGAAAGCCACCGCTTGCATGACAAACTGCACCAAGCACGTGACCATTGGTTCAGAATTGCCAGATTACGCTCGCAATGCCCATGAAAATCTTGCACTGCAAAATAGACCTTATGGCCCATTCCGTGGCGTAGATACCACCAAGCCACCTGTGGCGAAGTTGCCAGGCAAGGGTTTGATGGCAGTGAGTATGTCAGCGGCTGATTCAATCACGCCAGAAGGTTTATTTAAGAAGCATAACTGCTCGACTTGTCATGCGCCAGCCAGCCGTGCGATTGGACCTGCGATTTCAGAAATCGCAGCCAAGTACAAAGGTCAGGCAGATGCCATGAATAAGCTCCACAAGAAAGTTAAAGTGGGTGGCGCGGGTGTTTGGGGCGCTATTCCAATGCCACCTCATGCGCATGTTTCAGACGGTGACATTGATGTGATGGTGAAATGGATGCTGACTGGCAAATAAAGAGTTAACATTGCCATTGAGTTATTTGTAATTTTTGATACTTAGTTTTTTTAGAAGGAGTTCGTATGAACCTAAAACGTCGTGAAGCACTGCGATTAACAGCAGTAATCGGTTTGATGGCTGCAACAGGCCTCATTTCTCA
>JACCDI012213425.1_pt1 | contig 25389 bp, 24 predicted proteins | sample 7442791 | NCBI WGS metagenome assembly JACCDI01 (sample SAMN15323434, study PRJNA562643) | freshwater metagenome | isolation source: river surface water | place: USA:Blue River Watershed | collected 2017-08-15
CCGCAAGGTTGCCCTGTTGCGCAGCCCGGGGCAAGTAACCGGTGTGGTTCTGCAAAGCCCAATCTCGGCCGACCTCGACACCACCATCTTCACCGAGAAGCTACGCGAGCAGGTTCGCAGCACGTCTACCCGGCTGTCCTACCAGTCCGTCACGATCACAAGCGCTGACGGCACCACGCATCCGGGCATCGTCGTTGGTGCACCCGTTTCAATTCCAGTTGCCGGCGACTACGAGCTCTACATGGTCTTCAACCTGGCCGGCGAGCAGGAGACCCTCGACTTCGTTCAGGCCACGCTCGTGGTCGGCGGCATGGTCACCATCCTCATCATCGCTAGCATCAGCTGGTTGGTGACCCGTCGCATCGTTCGCCCGGTTCAAGAGATCGCGCGCGTGGCCGAAGACATCGCCGACGGCGAGCTCGACCTGGTGCTGAGCGAGAAGGGGCAGGATGCGATTGCGCAGCTGGCTAACTCGTTCAACCGAATGACCACGACGCTTCGCTCGCAGATCGAATCGCTGAGCAAGATGTCGAAGATGCAGCAGCGCTTCGTTTCCGACGTCTCGCACGAGCTGCGCACCCCGATGACCACGATCAAGCTCGCCGGCGACTTCCTGTTCAGCCAGCGCGAGCACCTCGACGGCCCAGCCAAGCGCTCGGCCGAGTTGCTGCACGACCAGATCGAGCGCTTCGAGAAGTTGCTCGAGTCACTGCTCGAAATCTCGCGCTATGACGCGGGTGCGGTTAGCGCCGACCTCGACATGCACGACCTAAATGGCATCGTCGGTTCGGCGATTGCGTCGCTGGAGCCGCTCGCCAACGCCAAGGGTTCCAAGATCGAGATCGATATTCCGAACGGGGCCGTTGAGGCTGAGCTCGACTCGATGCGAATCGAGCGTCTGCTGCGCAACCTGCTCGGCAACGCGATCGAGCACGGCCAGGGCAAGCCGATCTTCGTCTGCGTTGGTGCCAACGACAAGGCTGTCGCGGTCACGGTCACCGACTACGGCGTCGGCATGACCCGTGCACAGGTCGATCGCGTCTTCGACCGTTTCTGGCGCGCAGACCCGTCGCGCCAAAACCGTACCGCGGGCGGTACCGGCCTAGGCCTAGCTATCTCGCTCGAAGACACCAACCTTCACAACGGCTGGCTGCAGGTCTGGGCTCGCCCGAACGAGGGCGCATCGTTCCGGTTGACCCTGCCGCGCAAGCACAACCAAAACTTCACACAGTCGCCGCTGCCGCTGCCTCCAAAGACCAAGGCTCCATCACTGAAGAGCATCGAGTCTGACGCGGTGGCGCCAGAGATCGACGAACTCGAGGCGGGTGAGCAGGATGCGTAGGCTCGCGAGGCTGGTGGCCATCGCCACGGTTGCCGTTCTGGCACTCTCTGGTTGCGCGCACATGCCGCTCTCGGGCGACGTGCGCCAGGGTTCGGTCATCGACGCCGCGCTGTCGGCAGACCAGCTCTACTACTCGCCATCCGGTCCGGTCGACGGCGCATCGCAGGACGAAGTCATCATGGGCTTCTTGAACGCCGGAACCGGCCCACAAAACGACTACTCGGTGGCGCGTGAATACCTGTCGTCGAGGTTCCGCAATCGTTGGAGCCCGGATCAGGGCGTACTGGTCGAGACTGGCCGCCCACAAATCACCTTTGACGAGGCAGGCCGCACCCAGGTGACCATAGAGGTGCAGTCCGAGCTGGATGCACACGGCGTGTATTCGGCGCTACCGGCTGGCACTGAGCGTGTGTTGGACTTCACGCTTGCTCGAGAGCAGGGGGAGTGGCGCATCACCTCTGCGCCTAACCTGACCGTTCTGAACCGCCCGATTTTCGACGTGATCTTCCAGTCTTACTCGCTGTACTTCTTCGACAAGCAGTTCAAGTACCTCGTGCCAGACGTTCGCTGGTTCCCGTCGCGCGCATCGACCTCGACTCGAATGGTTACCGAGCTCTTTGCCGGGCCTAGCGAGTGGCTGTCAAAGGCTGTCACGACGGCTATTCCCGAGGGCATGAAGCTGTCGATTGCGTCCGTGACGGTTGCAGCGGGCACCGCCGCCGTCGACCTGAACTCCAAGTTCCTTAGCCTGAGCCCAACCCAGCAGATGCAGTTCAAGTCGCAGTTGAGTGCGACACTGCGGCAGCTTGCTGGCGTCACTCAGGTGCAAATCCTGGTTGAGCGTTCGCCGCAGAGCATCGCCGACTTTGATTCGCGTGCCACCTCAGTTGCCGCGGCAACGCCAACCATTCTCTCGAACGAGGGATTCAAGCATCTAAGCGGTGCCCAGCCGAGCAATTTCGGTCAGGTGCGGGCCTTGGCCGTCGCCTTCAACGCGGATGACTTCAGCCTCTCGGCCGACGAGACTCATGCCGCGATTCGCGGCAACGACGGCATCCACTTGATTCTGCTGTCTGCTCTAGGAAGCACGCCATTGCTGGTCGATAACCGAAAGAACCTGGTGCGTTCGGTATTTGATCGCCAGGGCTACCTTTGGTCGATGGGTGAGGCGGCTGGCTCGCAGATTCGCGCGATCGGCATGGATGGCAAGGCCGCGGTGGTTCCGGCTGGCTGGCTTTCGTTAGCAAACCGCCAAGAGATCGCAATCAGTTCGGAGGGGTCACGCCTCGCCGCGCGCATCAAGACACCAAGCGGAAGCCAAGTTTGGGTTTCGACCATCATTCGCGATGATTCAGGCAAGCCAATCGGCCTCGGAACGCCCGTTCAGCTGGCCCCGCAGCTCACCTCGCCGATCTCGATCGCTTGGTCGGGCGAGACCGCGGTTGCGATTCTCGATTCGAACGACGGAGTACGCGCACTCACGCATATCGCAGTGGTCGGCGCAGATTCCAGTTCGCTGCTGGGCATCTCGAACGGTATCCGCGTGATCAGCTCACCGGTCGGCGAGGTGTTCGTGATGAACCGCTACGGCGAGCTCTATCGCTACAAGTCATCAAACTGGGAGCGCGTCGCGCAGGGCCTAATCGCCGTTCACTACGCCGGTCAATAAGCGGCTTTCGAGCCCAGCCGCCAGCATTCGGGCCAGTCGGCCTCAATTCGGGCCAGCTAAACCCAGGTTTTCCACAGTTTTCGAGTCCACGGCTCTCAAACATCTGGACGCGCGCACTCTTGCTGCATGGTTTTTTCGATGCTTGCCCCCAGTAGATGTATGCGCTGCGCCCGCCCTCCGGATCGGCTTTGCTCGCGATGCGCAAGCGAACTGTTCGCGCCGACTTTGGTCGCTCGAGCAGACTTCGTCGGAGTGCGTCTTGCGCAGGTGAATCGGTCGACATTGCGAGTAGTGCGCGCCATGAAAGACGGCGGCGAAACCGCACTGCTACGCGTCGTTCTTGGTGCAGCGGGTTTGGACGGCTTGCGTGTGGGTCTCTCGAACACAAGGCCAGGCTCAATTCTGTTCGTTCCGGTTCCTAGCTCGCATTCCTCGTGGCGCAAACGCGGCTTCAATCTGGCTCGTGAGATGGCGCACTGGTTGGCCAGCCACTGCATTGAGCCTGCGCTTGTCTCAAAATCCCTCGAGTTTGTCTACGAGCCTCGAGATCAAAGAGGTCTTGGCGTTCGGGCTCGAGCGCGCAACGTCGCCGGTGCCATGTCAGTCGATGCAACTGCCCTTGAATCTGAAACGGCACGTCTGCAGGCTGCGGCACAGCCGGTTGCGGTCGTAATTTGCGACGACGTAGTCACAACCGGCTCGACGTTATTCGAGGCCAGGAGGGCCTTGTTGGCCGCATTTACAAGAGCCGAAGCACAGCCTTCGATAAGTTTTTTCGCTCTTGCCGAAACTTTGAGCAAAAACGATACGCAAACCGCTGGGCGGGTATAACTTATGTACACATTCACTTGAATGTGCCACCGGGCAATGAGGCCCGAACGATGGAGGTCACCATGGAAGCAAAAATCCAGGCCAGAAACCTCACGGTTTCAGACCGATTCCGCGAATACGTAGCAGAACGTATGCACAAGATCGAGGCGCTAACACACCGGCTCGAGGCCTTCGAAATCAAAGTGACTCGCCACGACCACTCGCGCAGCTCCGGTCCGGAGGACCAAGTCGAACTCACCGTAGTTGAACCGGGCCACGTCGTTCGTGCCGAGGCTCACGCTGGCGACAAATTCGCAGCCTTCGACGTTGCCTTTGACAAACTCACCGAGCGCCTTCGTCGCGCAGCAGACAAGCGCAAGGTGCACCACGGTCGCCACGGTTCGGCCGGTGTCAGCGAACTCACCGCGAGCGACTTCGCTGGTCTCGACGTGCACGCCGTCGACGCAAATGTGCTCCTTGGGGCAGCCAGTTCGACGTCGACCGAGAGCGAAGAGATTGGGCAGGTCGGTCACAACCCGATCGTCATTCGCCGAAAGGAATTCGATGGCGACCCGATGAGCGTCAGCGACGCCATTGACCACATGGAACTGGTCGGCCACGACTTCTACCTGTTCCTCGACTCAGCGACCGACAAGGTCTCGGTCGTCTATCGTCGCAAGGGCTGGAACTACGGCGTTCTGACGCTGAACTAAGGCCCGTTCCGCCCTCGGCGAAAGCCCCCTTCAACGACCCCCGTCAGGCTTCTGGCGGGGGTCGTTGCCGTAGGATTGAGGGAGTTATCTAGACAGTTATGGAGCTGACTTTGGCAACCATCATCGACAAACTTCTGCGTGCCGGCGAAGGCCGTTTGCTCGCCAAGTTGCGCAACTATGCCAAGGCAGTCAACGCACTCGAAGAAGACTTTGTAAAGCTCACCGACGAAGAGCTTCGCGGCGAGACCGCCGTGCTCCGCGAGCGCTACGCCGCGGGTGAATCGCTCGACGACCTGCTTCCAGAAGCTTTTGCGGCCGTTCGCGAGGCAGCCAAGCGCACCCTCGGCATGCGCCACTTCGACGTTCAGCTCATGGGTGGAGCAGCCCTGCATCTCGGCAACATCGCCGAAATGCGCACAGGTGAAGGTAAGACCCTGGTGGCCACCACTGCCGCTTACCTGAACGCAATCGCTGGCCGCGGTGTGCACGTGGTTACCACCAACGACTTCCTCGCTTCGTACCAGGGCGAGCTCATGGGGCGCGTCTACCGTGCCCTTGGCATGACTAACGGTGTGATCCTCAGCGGTCAAACCCCTGCCCAGCGTCGCGAGCAGTACCTTGCCGACATCACCTACGGCACCAACAACGAGTTCGGATTCGACTATCTGCGCGACAACATGGCGCTCGACAAATCAGACCTGGTTCAGCGCGGCCACTTCTTCGCAATCGTTGACGAGGTCGACTCGATCCTCATCGACGAGGCCCGCACCCCGCTCATCATCTCTGGTCCTGCCTCGGGCGATGCCAACCGTTGGTTTGCCGAGTTCGCCAAGATCGCCGACCGCCTGCAGCCCGTAATCGACTACGAGGTTGACGAGAAGAAGCGCACCATCGGAATCCTCGAGCCTGGCATCGAAAAGGTTGAGGACTACCTGGGCATCAGCAACCTTTACGAGTCGACCAACACCCCGTTGATCTCGTTCCTCAACAACTCGATTCGTGCCAAGGCTCTGTTCAAGCGCGACAAGGATTACGTCGTCATGAACGGCGAGGTCCTGATCGTCGACGAGCACACCGGCCGCACCCTGCCTGGTCGTCGCTACAACGAAGGCATTCACCAGTCGATCGAGGCCAAGGAGGGCGTCGAGGTTAAGGCCGAGAACCAGACCCTCGCCACCGTAACCCTGCAGAACTACTTCCGTCTTTACAACAAGATCTCGGGCATGACCGGTACTGCCGAGACCGAGGCCGGCGAGTTCATGAGCACCTACAAGCTGGGTGTCGTGCCAATCCCGACCAACAAGCCGATGGTTCGCATCGACCAGCCCGACCTCATCTACAAGAACGAAGAGGTCAAGTTCAACCAGGTCGTCATCGACATCGCCGAGCGCCACAAGAAGGGCCAGCCGGTCCTCGTTGGTACCACCTCGGTCGAGAAGAGCGAATACCTCAGTCGCCTGCTGGCCAAGGCCGGCGTCCGCCACGAGGTGCTTAACGCCAAGAACCACGCACGCGAGGCCGCAATCGTTGCCCAGGCCGGTCGCTTCGGCGCCGTCACCGTGGCAACCAACATGGCCGGTCGAGGCACCGACATCATGCTCGGTGGTAACGCCGAGTTCCTAACTGTCGAGGCCCTCGCCAAGCGCGGCCTAAACGCCGAAGAGAACCCAGCCGAGTACGAAGCAGCCTGGGCAACCGAGTTTGAGGCCGTGAAGGCCGAGGTTGCAACCGAGGCGGCACGCGTGCTCGAGGTTGGCGGTCTCTACGTACTTGGCACCGAGCGTCACGAGTCGCGTCGCATCGACAACCAGCTGCGTGGTCGAGCTGGTCGCCAGGGCGACCCTGGTGAGTCGCGCTTCTACCTCTCGCTGACCGACGACCTGATGCGCCTGTTCAGCTCGAACGCCGCCGCCTCGATCATGAACCGTGCTTCGGTTCCAGACGAGATGGCGATCGAGTCGAAGGTCGTCAGCCGCGCGATCCAGAGCGCGCAGACCCAGGTTGAGGCCCGCAACGCGGAGGTTCGCAAGAACGTCCTCAAGTACGACGACGTTCTAAACCGCCAGCGCGAGGCCATCTACGGCGACCGCCGTCACATCCTCGAGGGCGATGACATCAAGAACCGCGTCGACGAGTTCATCGAATCGGTGATTGAGACCATCGTTGACCAGCACATCGGCGAGCAGACCGGTGGCGACTGGAACCTCGACGCCCTCTGGCACGAACTTCAGACCATCTACCCGATCGGTCTCGAGATCGGCGAGGTGCTCAGCGAAGCCGGCAACCGCGCCAAGCTGACCAAGTCGTGGCTCACTCGCGAGCTGGTTTCGGACGCCAACATTCAGTACGTGCGTCGCACCGAAACGATTGGCGAGCTGGCCATGCGCGAGCTCGAGCGTCGTGTCGTGCTTTCGGTCGTCGACCGCAAGTGGCGTGACCACCTCTACGAGATGGACTACCTCAAGGAAGGCATCGGCCTGCGTGCGATGGCTCAGCGCGACCCACTGGTCGAGTACCAGCGCGAGGGCTTCTCGATGTTCCAGCAGATGATGGGTGCGATTCGCGAGGAATCGATCCAGTTCCTGTTCAACCTCGAGGTGCAGACCCAGGTTCAGCAGCAGGCGGCTCCGGCTGCCGAGCAGCTGTCGTACAGTGCTCCAAACGAGGATGGCGCTGCCGAGGTGCACGAGGCACCTGCAGCCCCGCAGAGCAACCCGCAGAAGCCTCAGCAAGGCGAAAAGGGCAGCTCGTTCTTCAGGAACTAACTAGCTAAAGAATTGCGACCGCTGCGACTTTCCAGCGGTCGTTTTTCTTTACGATCCGCAGCGTTACGGCACGAACCCGTGACGGGCCCTGAAGTATTACGACCGCCTCGATTGCGTTCGGCTGAGGCTGCTGGATTCGGCTTGAAGTCACCTTGAATGTCGGCCGTTGTGGCAACTCGCCGCGTTTGATTCTTGCCAACTTTGCCTGGCTTGCCTTGTCTCGCAAGAGCACATAGACATCATCGGCAAGCAGGTCTGCTAGTTGACTTGCCTCGCGAATACCGGCCATGATTTCGACCGCTCCCTTGGCTACCACCTCGGCAAGAATGCGCGGCTCGATGAATTTGCCGTTTGGCAAGCGCGCCGGTTCATAAAGCTGCCCGAGCGCGGTTCGCGCCGAGTCGTCGGCAAGAGCGATCTTGGATCCTTTTGCTGTTGGCATTGCACCACCCCTTACATGCCTCAATCGGTCGGCACTTTTTGAACTATTCAGGCAAGTTTTGGGCTTCGCAAGTCTTGAAATTTGAATTGTGAATAACTAAGTTTTGCCGGGCTCAAATCAGCCAAAGTGTGCTCATGAATCTCAACGACCTATTTCAGGACCTGGAATCCCGTTTCGAATCGCTCCTGCGCCAGCAAAACACACTCAGTGAGGCACAGGCCATAGAGGTGCAGTTTGTGCGAACGGCTCCGCGCGAGTTCGGCGGCGGCGGGCACCGCATCCTTTTGATTTCGCCGCAGATTGGAGCTGACTTCATTGCCGGCATCGATCACAGCGATGGCAACTGGTGGGCCTTCAGCCAAGCCGCAATCAAGTTGTTTCGAGTAGTGGAACTCGAATCGACACCCCTGGGGGCGAGTCACCTCACGCGCACCGAGACGAATCTGGCTCAACTAGCGGCCGAGTGGTTTACGCCGATTCGACTGCGACTGTTCACGCGCGACGAATCGCAGGGTTTCGATGCCCAAGTCAGTGGCGTTGCGGGGAGCTTTCTGAGTATCGGGCTGGGAAAGACGGCGATCCAGTTGCCAATTGCGAATTTGCTCGCTGTGCGCGCCCGTTTCTCTGAGTTGGTCTGTGCATAACTCGCCCTGCTCTCGCAAAATGCCGACAGAATCATGGAAATCAACGAGAGGCAAGACATGAACAAAGTAGGCAAGTATGCGCTGCTCGCTATCGGGCTGGGTTCGCTCGCTCTGGGTGCCTGGCAGTTGGTCGATCGGCCCGAAACCTCGTCCGCTACTGTGCGTGTGCTGACCGCGGCAGTCGACATGCCGGCGGGCAGCCTAGTCGACAGCAAGCAGTTGGCCTGGGTCGAGTTACCGCAGTCGCTGGCGGGCGCGTACCTGAAATCCGCACCGGCCGCGGGTGCCATCATGCTGCAGACCGTGACGCTTGGCGAGCTTTTGCCCTCGAGGGCAGTGGGATCGGGTTCGGGAAACAACTTGGTGACCGGTGCCAACGTGGTTTCGATTCGGCCGGTCGTCGTTCCCGTGCGCGCCCTAAGGGTTGGCGATGTCGTAGACGTCTGGACGACCCCATCTGCACTCATCGCGAGTCAGGCTACGGTTCTGGCAGTATCGGCAGATGAGCAGGGGTACTCGGCTGCCACGAAAACCATCGACCTTGCCGTGCAAGCGGATCAGGTTCAGGCACTTCTTGCAGCCCAACTGGCCGATCAGTCGAGGCTGGCGGTGGTTCGTTCGCCACTGGCTAGCGAATCTGATGGCTAAGCGGAGTCTCTTAGCGCCGTTGCTCGGTCGACAGGGTAGGCGAGTCGCCCTCAGCGCGGCCGGCTCGAAGCTGCCGGGGATGGAGGCCGAGGCATCCGGTGCCGACCGGTCGTTCTCTCTGCTAAGCCTCGGTTCGCCGACGCAGCCGCAAGTCATAGCAGTCTGCTCGGCACTCGGTTCGGTCGGCAAGTCGACGCTCGCTGCGGGTTTGGCAGAAGCAATAGCAGAGTCACTGGGTAAACGTGGTGCGCGCGGCACAGCAATGCGCGCAACGTGCCTGCTCGACCTCGATACCTTCTCGCCAAGCCAGGCCGTCATGCACGCGCGAACCGAGATCACGGCGGGAGTGCTTGGTTCGGCCCGGCTTATCCGACAGGAGCGTTACAGCGACGGCGAGCACGAGCGACTCGTGGCACGCGCTGGCGCATACGACCTGCTCACGGGCATAGCGTCGCTCGATCGTTGGCCCGAGCTCGACGAGTACAGCGTTGGGTTGTTGTTGCACGACCAAGTCGGCCGCTATGACCAACTCGTTCTCGACCTCGGCGGAAATCCAACGGCAACCGAAGTGGACCCCGAGCTCGGCATGCGTCGCAATCAAGCGACTGTGAAGGCTCTGACCGCCGCAGATGTGGCAATCGTCGTGACGGCAGCCGATCCGGTGTCGCTGTCTCGAACACTGAACGTACTCGCCTCTTTGCAGAACCTGGTTGCCGGTCGACTCATGGTCGCGGTCAATCGCTGGCGCACGACGGCCATTGGCGGGGGAGCGCAATCCCAAGTGCTTGACCTGCTTGCTAAGGCGGGGATCGCAGTCGACCAGGTTTTATTCGTGCCCGAAGATGCAGGCAATTGCGACTCGGCCTTGAGCCGCGGCGTTTCGGTAGTGCATGCCAAGCCGCGAGGGCCAATAGCACGGGCCATGCGCGACCTTGTCACGCAGATAAACTCGTCACATGTTCACAGTTCGAGAGCTGGCCAAGCAGAACGGCAAGGCTAGCCACGCCGACATCGAGTGGCTCAATCAGCTGACCGCCGACTGGCAGCTGATCGCCGACATGATCTTCGCCGACCTCGTGCTGTGGGTGCCGAGCAAGGACGGCGGCTTCATCGCCATGGCTCACGCCCGCCCTTCGAGCGCGGCAACGCTGTTCTATCGCGATATCAGCGGTCAGCCCGCGCAGGCCGGCTGGCTCGCAACCATGAACGAGGCGTTCGAGTCTGGCAACCCGGTTGAGGTAAAGAACACGGAATCCGTCGACGGCCAGTTGGCTCGATTCGCGGCAATCCCTGTGCGGCGCCGCGTCAGCGTGCGCAACGATGAAGTTGCCAAGCATCCGATCGCGATCATTACTCGTCACACCAACCTGGCCGACGCCAAGGCCCCAAACAAGCTTCAGCTCAACTACCTATCGGCCGGCAACGACCTGCTGCGCATGGTCACCGAGGGCGCTTTCCCCGAGTTGGCTGCAAAGACCGGCTCGCGTCGCGGTGCACCGCGCGCCAACGACGGCTTGCTGCGCCTAAACGAAGAAGGCATTGTGCAGTTCGCCAGCCCGAACGCGCTCTCGGCCTTCAACCGCCTTGGCATCACGGGTGAGCTCGAGGGCAAGTCGCTGCTAGACAGTGCGGCAAAGCTAATTCGAGGTGGCAACCATGTCGACGAAGCCCTGCCGCTCGTGCTTCAGGGCACAGCTCCCTGGCGAGCCGACCTCGAGTCGCGCGACAGCACGCTGTCGGTTCGCGCCATCCCGTTGAAAAAGGCCGGTGAACGCTTCGGCGCCTTGGTGCTCTGCCGCGACGTCACCGATCTGCGCCGCCAAGAACGCGAACTGATCACCAAGGACGCGACAATCCGCGAGATTCACCACCGAGTCAAGAACAACCTGCAGACCGTGGCCAGCCTGCTGCGCATTCAGGCGCGCAGAACCGACAGCGATGATGCCCGAGAGTCGCTAAACCAGGCAATGCGCCGCGTATCGGCCATCGCGCTCGTGCACGACACCCTCTCTGAGGGTCTCAATCAAGATCTCAACTTCGACGAGGTATTCGACCGCGTGCTGATGCTAACTAGCGAGGTGGCAGCAAGCTCGAACACCACGGTTCGCACCATGATCGATGGCAAGTTCGGCATGTTGAAGAGCGAGTTGGCGACGCCGCTAGCCGTGGCACTCACCGAGGTAGTCACGAATGCCGTCGAACACGGCCTAGCCGATCGCAGCGGTGTTGTTCACATCAATGCAGAACGCAAACCCAAGCAGCTCGATATAACGGTCAGTGACAACGGTCGAGGGCTGGAGGGTGGCGTTGTGGGCCAGGGTCTAGGCACCCAGATTATTCGCACGCTAATTCAGGGCGAGCTGCGCGGAACAATCAGCTGGATGAGCCCAGCTGACGGCGGCACGCGCGTAGCCATCTCGATTCCGCTCTAACCGGCTGCATCCTGCCTTGACTGGCTCGTGAAACTTAGAGCCCGTTAAGGCGAAAGACCCGCCGAAGCGGGTCTTTCAAAACTCTATGCAGACTAGCCTGCGCGACGAGCGCGGGCGTACTTGCGCTTAAGGCTCTTGCGCTCATCTTCGCTCAGGCCACCCCATACTCCGGTGTCCTGGTTTTCCTTGATGGCGTACTCGAGGCACTGGGTCGAAACGTTGCATTCGCGGCAGACGGCCTTGGCCTGTTCGATCTGCTCTACAGCGGGTCCAGTGTTGCCAACAGGGAAGAAAAGTTCTGGGTCTTCATTGAGGCATCTTGACTGGTTCAGCCACTGCATGTCCATGCGGTATTCCTTTGTCTAGCGGTTTTGCTGGCGTGAAACCAGCGATCGGAAACTTATGCTTGAAACGCGCGAAAACAGCCAATCTGAGGGGCTTTAGCGCGGAATTTCCTTTGAAAATCGTGTCACAGGAAAGGCCTTTTGGCAATACCCAATTTTGAGCAGGAGCGACCATGACCGAGCCGAAACCAGCTGCCGCACCGAGGGCAATCAAGCTCGCCGTCGTCATTCTTTTGCTCGAAGCGCTGGCCCCTGCGGTGCTCGCTGGCGGCCAGATTATCGACCTGGTAACGGGTACGGCTGTGGTGGTTCCGGCTGCTCTCGCGCTGCTGGCGTTGTGGCTCGGCGCAACCCTTTGGGTGACCATGGCGGCGAAGCGATTGTATGAGGGACGCGCCTGGGCGCGAAGCGCATCCGTGTTTTGGCAGTTGGTTCAACTCGCGGTTGCGTCCGCCAGCTTCACCGGCGAGAGCGCCAATGCTTGGATTGGTGGAGAGCTCGTGGTGACCTCGGCGCGCGTGCTCTTCCTGCTATTCAGCAAGGAGTCCCTCGCGCACACTGCGCGCGACAAGTAGCGGGCTTTCGCCCGAAGTCTCGGGGTTTCTAGGCGTCTAGCCCGATGCGCTTGCGAAGCATGTTGACGTGGCCGGTTGCCTTGACTCGATAGAGCGCGTGAGTGATCACGCCTTGCTCGTCGATAACAATGGTCGAGCGCAGAACGCCCTTGTAGAGGCGCCCGTAAAGCGCCTTCTCACCGTAGGCGCCATAGAGCTTGTGAACGGCGATGTCCTCGTCGCTAAGCAGCGGAAAGTTCAGGTTTTCGGCCTCTTGGAACTTCTTGAGCTTGGCCATCTTGTCTGGCGAAACAGAAATAACGGTGTAGCCCGCGGCCTTGAACGAAGCCAAGTTGTCGTTGAAGTCGCAGGCTTCCTTGGTGCAACCAGGGGTGAGCGCAGCAGGGAAGAAGTAGAGGATGACCTTCTGGCCGCGAAGGGAATCAAGCTTGAATGGCTTGCCATCTTGATCCGGCAGTTCAAAAACAGGGGCAACTTCGCCGGCTGTCAGTTGGATTGGTTCGTCCATGTGCCTAGCCTACCCAGTCAAGGTGAACGGACCGGGCGCCAAGCGGTTGCGTTCGCGATTAGCGAGCAAGTATGACTGGGTTGGGCGATGACGCATCTCGAACTAGCGCGACCGCTCGATTGCTGGTAATGTTTTCTTTCGTTGCGCTTAGGCGCAGCACGCGCCTCTAGCTCAATCGGCAGAGCAACTGACTCTTAATCAGTGGGTTCCGGGTTCAAGTCCCGGGGGGCGCACGAAAACCTCCGCGTCTTATCAGCCGGGGGTTTTCATTTTTTAAACCGAAGACCCGCTCGCCGCTAATTAGAATTTGGGGTAACGGCTGATGGAGGGGATCCGCATGTTTTGCACCCAGTGTGGCAAGCATTTTGACCAAGCACACGACACAAAGTTCTGTTCTTCTTGTGGTGCTCAGATCGAGCAGGAGGCCACGCCTGCGGCTCCAGCCGGGCCATCGCGCCTTCGAGTTCAATTCGACACGACTGTTGAAAAAGTTCGCGATCGGATAGCAACTCTGAACTGGCGCAAGTTGAGCATCTTTGCGGGGTCCGGCGTTGTGGCTCTCGCGCTTCTAATCGGGGGCACGGTTTTTGCCATCGATGAGTATCAAATCACAGCTAAAGACAAAGTCGAGCTCAGCACGGTCTTGAACGAGGCAGAGATCAAGACCCTGGTCGATGACAGCTGTGCGCCAGCCAAGGAACTCATCATTTCGGACAGTGACAGGGCAACTTACGAGACGCAGCTCACGGCGTTACGCCGCTACGCGAATAGTTCGAACCTGCGCCTCGTCTTGCTCTTTCAGAACAACAACTACTGGACGCTTGATTCACTCCCAGACATCGATCAACAGCTAACGGATGACGTGGGCAGCGCCCTTGATGGTGCGCTTAGGAAGAATTCCCGTATTCAGCCCGAAGCCTACGATGGCATCTTGGCTTCGTTGACGCCGGTACTTCGTGCCAAGGTCCTAGCTGATTGCGGTATCGAGGAGGAGTTCGCCGACTCGGCCGACTTCACTGCGACATACAACGGCAAACAGTCCGAATTCTCGAGCAAGGCGGATCTGGCTCCTTGGTATCCTGCCGGTTTTAACGAGACGGCAGATGGCTCCATTGCATGGCGCTGGGTTGATCGTTCAGCCGACTGCTACAGCTGCCGATGGAATCACGTCGAAGTCATCGCCCACAACGGTTGTTACAACGGTGTCTACGCAGAAACCAACTTCCTTCACAATGGCTCGGTCATCGGTTGGGATAACGATTCGCTTCCGAGCTTGACTGCCGGTCAAAAGGCCATACTCGAGTTCATTTCTTACAACGACAATGCCGATCAGACAGAAGCGCCTACGTTCACCTGTCATCCGTAGGGAAACAATATTCCCCGGCATTGCTCAATGATTGAAGCATGTTGCAATTCAAAGATCTGACCGTCGAACAACAGGTGGCGACACTTGAGCCGCTGGCCGCATCCCTGGTTGAGTCCTATGGCCTAGGGCCATGCCAGATCGAGTCGATCAACCACGAGTTCAACTCAACCTTCAAGGTGACCACCGGCGACGGCACCAAGTACGCGCTGCGCATCAACGTGAACTCGCAGCGCACGCTCGAGAACGTTCGGGCCGAGATCTTCTGGGTTCTCGAACTGTCCAAGGTTCAGGGCCTAACGGTGCCGACACCGGTTGCCAATCAGCGCGGCGAGTACGTCTCGAGCGTCTGGCACGAGCTATTGGGTAAGGACCTATGGGCGGTCATGTTCACCTGGCTCGAAGGCACCGAGCTGGCTGAAGATCCAGCGCCCGAAGCGCTGCGCGCGACCGGCGCCGCGATCGCGAGAATGCACCTGGCTTCACGCGAGACGCAGTTACCGGCAGGTGCCGAGTTGATTGTTATTTCGGAATTCTTTTGGGGCGGCAGCAACACCATCGCCACATCGCCAGAGGTACCCGAGTCGGCACGCGAGGTGCTGTTGGCTCAGATCGACCGCATCCAGTCGGTAACGCATAGTCTCTATGCCGCCGGCAAGCCACAAATCATCCACGCCGATGTGCACGGCTGGAACGTCATGTGGAACGGCACCGAGGCTGCAATCTTCGACTTCGACGACTGCGCAATCGGCCTGCCCATTCAAGACATAGCGGTGACGCTCTACTACCTAGATACCGCTGAGCAAGAGCAGCTTGTGCTCGAGGGCTATCGCTCGGTCGCGCCGCTGCCCGAATACACGCAAGAAGAAATGGATGCGCTAGTGCTGCAGCGCAGGATCTTCCTGCTCAACTACCTGCTCGAGACCGAAAACCCGGAACACAAGGCGATGGTGCCGAAGTATCTTGAGAAGACGCTCGAACGCATCGCTGAAGGCAAGTAGCTACTGCTTGGACGAGTCCTTCTGGCTCGCGATCTGCTCTGAGATGTAGTTGAGCATCTCGCCTTGGTAGACCGCTTGCGATGAAATGACACGCAGCTCGGCGAGCATCTCATTCACTCGGAAGATCCATCGCCAGATCAAGACGGCGAGGATGAATCCGAGCACCGACAGAAATACGTATAGAACTAGTAAGCCAACCGCTGCTGCTCCGTTGTCCACATTGCCCCCAATTGTCTGCAGGCTAAAGAAGTCGCCTGATTGAGTTTCAACCTAGCAGCGCCAGAAGTCTATTTAGGCAAAATGTCGCACCCGTGTGGTTACCTTTCGGGATGAAGCGAATCGAAAAGTTCTTTGGGTGGGGATTGAAGCACGAAGACTCGCAGGTCGGAGACGCGGAGTCAGCACCGATCTCTTATCGAAAGCGCCTGCGGCGCTTTCTGGGCGAAGAGCGCCTCGTCGACAACTTGCTCCTATACGTAGGGGCCACCTTTGCCCTGATTGGGGTCGATCTCGCTACCAGGTATGGCAGCGTGCCGGGTGTGCCCGCATCACTGATGGCAGCCGGATTTGCGGTCTTGGGCATCTGGGCGTTTCGCGTTGGCGTCTTTCCGCTCTTTCTGCTCTTTACTATGTCTGCGCTAATGCTCGGTATCGACGCCTACCACCAGATGCAGATTTGGTTTCCGCAAGGAATGCTGCACCTCTAGGCTGGCAACATGAGCATTCCAGCCCAATTTCGCACGTTCACGAACGCTGATGGCCGCATCACGCGCATGCCTGTAAAGCTCTCGAAAAAGATTGAGCTGTCGCAGTGGCTGTTGACTCAACTTGAGCCGGGGCGCACCTACAGCGAAAAAGAGTTGAACGAGGTTTTCGAGGCCTATGTCGACGATTTTGCGTTGATGCGCCGCATGCTCGTCGAGGCTGGCGAACTAGAGCGCGATCGCTACGGCTACGAGTACCGTCGCGTAGTGGTTGCGGCCTAGGCTCCGCGCAGAACCAGACTGCCCGAAATTGGGCCCTCGATGCCCAGGTTTGCGCGCTTGCGCACCTCGACTTTGAGTGGCAAAAAGTACGTGCCCTCGCGCGGAATCAACGCGGTGTAAAAGCTGTAGTTGCCGATTGTCACATCGGCCGGGATGCAACCCCAGCCGTAAGAGGCCTGAGACTCAACCAACTTGATCTCGGCTGCGACGTCTAGAGGCAGTGGCACGAAGTAAAACGGGGCAGGGCCGCGCCACTCGACGATTTCGCCTTCAAATTCGAATTCCATGCTCAACCCTTAGTGCAGAAACAGTACGGGCAGCATCGAAGCCACCAGCAGGATCGCGGCTACCACATTGAACCAGCGGCGCTTGGCAGGGTTGCTCAGGAACCCGCGCAGAACCTGACCGAACACCGCCCACAGGAAAGCGCCAGGGTAGGTGGTCACGAGGAACAAAAGGCAGATGCCAACCACGTTCCAGATGCCGAGCTCGACAGGCGCATACGAGGCCATGAACGAAGCGATGACGATCCAGGCCTTCGGGTTCACGAACTGAAAGACGGTCGCCTTGACGAAGCCCGTATACGTAGCCTCGCCCGACTCCGACTTGCTGGTGCTGCGAATGATCGCATACGCCAAATAAGCGATGTAGGCGAAGCCCACCCACTTGAGCACCTGATACACGGCAGGAATTGCAATGAAGACGGCGCCAAGCCCGAGCCCGATTGCGGCCATCATCACCGTGAGGCCAGCCATGATTCCGTTGATGTATGGCAGGCTGCGGCGAATGCCGAAATTGGCACCGCTGGCCAGCAGGAACGTGTTGTTTGGGCCGGGCGTGACCGACGTGACGAAGCTGAAAACGGCCACCGATATCAAGAGCTGCAAAGTCACTCGCCTAGTCAAGCACAGGATTGCTCGGCTGGTGGGTGAGCAATCTAGACTGGCGGCATGACTCACGCACTCATGGTTGTTGACGTTCAGCAGTGGGGCTTTGCCCAGTACCAGTGGCGCCTGCCGGACGCCGACGAGCTACTGCCGCGCCTGGAAGCCCGCCTGAAGCAGGCCCGCGATGCTGGCTGGCTGATCGTGCACGTGCAGAACGATGGCGATGAAGGCGAAATGGATGCCCCTGGCGAACAGCTGTGGCCGATGATGTTCCAGCCGGCCGAGGGCGAATTGCACGTTCGAAAGACCGTTAGCGACACCTTTGAGTCAAACCCAGGCCTAGCGGCCGAGCTGAAGGCTAGGGGAGTGACAGAAATCACGATGATTGGCTGCCAGAGTGACATGTGCGTGCGAGCGACCGCATACGGCGCCAAGGCTGCAGGATTCAACGTCGACGTTCCGGCTGGCCTGCACGGCACATACGATTCGGATGGCAAGACTGCCGACGAAATCAAGGCAGAAATCGACGCCGAGCTGACGGCAAATCTCTAATGACTGAAATGCGCAAGCCGTCGATGTTCGACGTGGCAGAACACTGCGGCGTTTCGCACCAGACGGTTTCGCGCGTGGTAAATGGCCACCCGAATGTGAGTGCCAAGACGCGCGAAAAGGTGCTCAAGGCTATCGAGCGACTCGGCTACACCCAAAATTTGTCTGCGCGCGCATTGGCAACCGGACGTTCCCATTCAATCGGTGTGCTCACCTTGGATTCGCCACTGTTTGGTCCGACCTCGATGTTGCACGCCATACAGGTTGCTGCTCGCTTTCGGGGCTATCGTGTGGTTTTGACCTCGGTAGCGGAGATTGGCAACCAGGCTCTGAAAAAGGGCATTGAGGAACTCGAAAATTCAAATGTCGACGGCATAGTCGTGATTGCGCCGCGTTCGGCATCGACTGATGAGCCGCTGAGAGTCAGCGCTCGCGTTCCGCTCGTGTTTCGCGAGTGCAACGACAACGAAAACTATTCGCTGGTAGACCTCGATCAGCGTCTTGCCGCTGCCAAAGCTGTCGACATGTTGACCGCTCTCGGGCATCGCCAGATCGCACATGTCGCCGGTCCTGAAGACTGGCTGGTCGCCGAACGTCGCCGCGAGGGTTGGCTCATGGCGCTCAAGAAGGTCGAGGCCATGCCGGCCGGCGAAGCTCGCGGCGACTGGTCGCCCGACTCTGGCTATCGTGCTACCAAAGCCCTGCTGACGAATGGTTCGACCTTCACGGCACTGTTTTGCGCCAACGATGCGATGGCTTTCGGCGCACTGCAAGCGCTGCGAGAGGCGGGGCTCGAGGTGCCGGGAGCAGTCAGCGTGCTTGGCTTCGACAACACAGCCGAGTCAGCATATGCGATGCCGCCGCTGACCACGGTCGCCCAAGACTTTGACGAGGTTGGCCGCGAGTTGATCGAGCAGTTGCTCCGCCATGTCGACGGCGAGGCCGCCCGTGTGCGAAAAGTGATGCTTACCGCCGAGTTAATCGAGCGCGGCAGCACCGCCGCAATTCGATAACAAATTCGCAAAACGTGTAAATCTTGGAGTGTTCAACGGCAGAATTGTTATCGCTAACAACAAGGTTGGCGATAACTCTTACTGCCTAGGCGAACGGTGTCGAAATGAAGGCTTACGAGTGGTCTGGCGTGCGCTACGGCGCTGCCTACTACAACGAGTATCACCAGGCGCGAGTCACCAGCGACGATGGCATTGAGTTGGCTGCCCGCACCGACGAAGACTTTCGCTTGATGCGCGAGGCGGGGCTAAGCGTCATAAGAGTTGGCGAATCGGTTTGGGCAAAGTGGCAACCAGCACCCGATCGCTTCGACCTCGACTGGTTGCAGCCGATCCTTGACCACGCGCACGAGTGCGGCATCAGGGTGATTTTGGGCACGCCAACCTATGCCGTGCCGCGGTGGGTCTTTACAGAGCACCCAGAGGTCGTTGCTCATCAGGCGACGGGATCGCCTGTGCCCTACGGTCATCGTCAGAATGTCGACTATTCGAGTGCGGCCTTCAGGGCGTTGTGCCAGCCGTTGATTACCAAGATTGTCGAGCGTTATGCCGACCACCCGAGCATCATCGGTTGGCAAATCGACAACGAGCCCGGCGCATACCTGCTACACAACGACGGGGTCTTTGAATCTTTCAAGGCCGCTTTGCGCCGCGAGTATGGAACAATCGCCGCACTGAACTCGGCCTGGGGGTTGACCTATTGGTCACACGCTCTTCGCGACTTTGACGACCTGTGGCGGCCCGACGGCAACACCAACCCGAGCTATTTGCTGGCCTGGCGCAAACATCAAGCCGCCTTGACTAACGAGTTCTTGCAGTGGCAGCGCGAGTTGGTTCGCGGGCTGATCTCGCCCGAGCAATTCATTACGACTTGCGTGGCCATCAACCGACCCGGCATGGATACGTTCACCATCGGTGAATCTCTCGATGTCACGAGCGTTAATGTCTACTACGCCAGCCAAGACGGCCTTGAACACCCAACCCGGAAGTCGTCGCCCGGCGTTGCTGCCCCAGCGCCCATCTGGGTGCCACTGACTGGAGCCAGCGCGCTCAACATGATCTGTGATACCGCACGCGGAATCAAGCAAGAGAACTTCTTGGTAACCGAAACCAACGGTTCGTCCATTTCGCAGGGGGCGGCCATGGCGGCATTCCCGCACTACCCGGGCCAATTCAAACAGGCGGCAATCAACATGGTGTCGCGTGGTGCCGAACTCGTTGAATACTGGCACTGGCACACGCTCCCGTATGGCGTCGAAAACTACTGGGGCGGCATCTTGCCGCACTCGCTCAGGCCGGGGCGAAGCTTTGCAGCCTTTGCCGACACGGCTGCCGCGCTGCAGAAGATTCAAGTTCTGGGGCGAATCACGCCGGCGGCCGAGGTGGCGATCGTTTACAGCAGCACCAGCCTCTGGGCGCAAGAATTTCAGGGCTCGTTGCGCCAGCCAAACGGCCTGGTCGACCCGAAGAGCTATGAGCGCACTCTGCAGTCCCTCTATGAGATTGCCTATTCGGCCGGTCTGGGTGTACGCCTCATCGGCGATCAGCAGCTCAACCTCGCCGACCCTGCAGGATTTGCCGCCGATCATCCAGCGTTGATTTTGCACGCATACGCGGCCAGCGATGCGTTACTGACATTCGCGCGCGACTACGCTGCTGCCGGTGGCCGACTGATTTTGCCGCCGCGCACCGGATATGTTCGCGATGACGGAGTCATGCGCACCGAGGTCGCTCCGGCTGGGTTTGTCGAGATCCTCGGCGCGAGTTACAACGAGTATTCGAACCTCAACGAGCCACTTCAAGCGCTCGACACGGACGGCAATCTAGTCGGTGCGGCCTACGGCTGGATTGACCAGCTCGAGCTGGACACCGACTCGCATGCAACTGTCTTGGCTCGACTAGACCACCCATTCTTCGGCGACTTTTCGGCGGTAATCGAGGCCCCACATGGCAATGGCAGCGTCACCTATCTGGCGAGCTATCCCGACGCAGCTCTTGGCCAATGGCTGGGCGCCAGGCTTGCGCGCCAACTTGGGCACGAGCAGCCGGTCGTTTCGGTCGCTTCTAGCGTCATCACCAACCGCGCCAAGACCGCCGAGGGGCGCGACGTTTTCTTCGTTTTCAACTGGAGCTGGAATACGACCGAGGCCACTGTAATCTCCATCTCCAATCGGCCATCGGCAGCGATTGACCTTCTAACGGGCGAGCGTTTTGAGGCCGGCCAGAGGTTTGGCCTCAGCGCCTGGGGCGTTCGAGTGCTACTGGTCGACTAACCCATGACGCACATCCACAAGACCAACGACCGGAGAAACCTATGACCGAAAAGTATGCAATTGGTGTCGACTATGGGACGCTTTCGGGGCGAGCTCTGCTGGTGCGCGTGAGCGATGGCGCCGAGCTCGCCTCAGCGGTGTTCGAGTACCCACACGCCGTCATCGAAGACGCGCTGCTGCCCGGCAACCCTGCTTCAGTAAACCTGCCTGCCGACTGGGCGCTGCAGGTACCCCAGGACTACATCGACGTGCTTGCCAATACCGTGCCAATCGTGTTGCGCGACTCGGGAATCGACCCGGCCGATGTCATCGGAATCGCGACGGACTTTACCGCTTCAACCCCGCTGCCCGTGCTTGCTGATGGCACGCCACTGTGCGAGTTGCCTGAGTTCGCGGCCAACCCGCACGCCTATGTCAAACTCTGGAAGCACCACTCGGCCCAGTCACACGCCGAGCGCATCAACGACTTGGCCCACGCGCGAGGCGAGGGTTGGATCAAGCGCTACGGTGGCAAAATCTCATCGGAATGGGAATTCGCCAAGGCGCTTCAGCTTCTTGAAGAGGCGCCAGAGATCTATGTGGCGATGCGACACTGGGTTGAGGCTGCCGACTGGATCACGTGGCAGCTCTGCGGCGAGTATCGCCGCAACATCTGCACCGCCGGGTTCAAGGGCATCTATCAGGATGGCGCCTATCCTTCACGCGATTTCTTGAGCGAACTGAACCCCGAGTTCGCCGACTTCGTTGCCGAAAAACTCGACTGGCCGATTGCGCAATTGGGAGATCTCGCCGGGCGATTGACAGAGCGCGCAGCGGCGCTTACTGGTCTTCCAGCGGGCATAGCCGTTGCCGTTGGCAACGTAGATGCGCACGTCACCTCGGCAGCGGCCAACGCTGTGCAGCCAGGTCAGATGGTGGCGATCATGGGCACCTCGACCTGTCACGTGATGGTTGGCGAGGCGCTCGCCGAAGTTCCCGGCATGTGCGGCGTCGTCGATGGGGGCATCGTGGCGGGCAAGCTCGGTTATGAGGCTGGTCAATCCGGCGTAGGCGATATCTTTGGTTGGTTTGTAGATCGATTTGTCGACCCGAGCTACCACGAGTTCGCAAAGGCATCCGGACTTAATGTGCACGAGTATCTTTCGCGGCTCGCTGCCCGCGAACTACCTGGGGAATCCGGTCTGATAGCCCTCGATTGGCAGAGCGGTAACCGTTCAACGCTGGTCGATCACGAGCTCTCGGGCCTCATCGTGGGACTCACCTTGCAGACCCGACCCGAGCAGGTCTATCGCGCTCTGATCGAGGCAACTGCGTTTGGCACCCGAAAGATTATTCAGACATTTAACCAGTCTGGGGTTCCGGTGCGCGAATTCATCGCGGCCGGTGGGCTTCTCAAAAACGAATTCCTGATGCAGGTATATGCCGATGTTCTGGCAATGCCAATCAGGTTGATTCGGTCATCCCAAGGGCCAGCGCTCGGTTCGGCGATTCACGCCGCGGTTGCCGCAGGCGCGTACCCGTCGGTCGAGATTGCGGCGGCCGCGATGGGTGGCGTGCAAGAACGGGTCTATGAGCCGATTCCGACAAATGTCGAGGCCTACAACGAGCTGTTTGATCACTATGACCGCCTGTATGACCAGTTCGGCACCGGCGAGGTCATGCATTCGCTTCGCAGACTGCGTAATCGTCAACTTGCGGCTAACCCGCAAACGGGCGAGCTCGATTCGACCAACGAATCGGCGCCACCGACCTTGTTAGGTCAGGCGGATACGGCCCTGGCCGAGCTGGTCTGTGAATGGAATATCGCCCTACGCGACGAAGGGCTGGTCCGCTGGACGGGTGGCAACGTTAGTCAACGCACGGCGGATGGGCAGGCCTTCTGGATTAAGCCAAGCGGCATTGGATACGACGACCTAACACCAGCTCTCATGGTGCTGTGCGACCTCGAGGGCAACGTGATTCAGGGTGATCTGGCGCCGAGCAGCGACACCGCGGCGCACGCTTACGTCTACAAGAACATGCCAGAGATTGGCGGTATCGTGCACACCCACTCAAACTACGCGTCGGCCTGGGCTGCCGCTGGTGTGCCAATTCCCTGTGCTTTGACTGCGATGGCCGACGAGTTCGGCGGAGAGATTCCGATAGGCCCGTTTGCCATCATCGGTAACGACGACATCGGTCGAGGCATCGTCTCAACCCTTTCGGGTCATCGTTCGCCAGCCGTGCTCATGAAGAATCACGGAGTGTTCGCCATCGGCCAAGACGCAAAGTCGGCGGTGAAGGCTGCGGTGATGTGCGAAGACGTCGCCAAGTCGATGTGGATCGCCCATTCGCTCGCACCAATCGACCGAATCCCAGATGATTTCGTGGATCGTCTCTTTGACCGCTATCAAAACGTCTATGGCCAAAACTCGGCCCGTGACCAGAAGGAAGGCAACTAATGTCTGCAATCGAAAACACCGCAAAGGAAATCTGGTTTCTGACGGGCAGTCAGAACCTGTATGGCCCCGAGACCCTCGCTCAGGTTGCCGAGCAGTCTCAGGCTGTGGTCGAGGCTTTGGCCGCCAACCTGGACGGCATCATCGAGCTGGTTTGGAAGCCAATTCTCAAGACTCAGGACGAGGTGCGTCGTGCGATGGCTGATGCCTCTGCCAGCGATGATTGCATTGGCATTGTGGTCTGGATGCACACATTCTCGCCGGCCAAGATGTGGATCAACGGTCTGTCCATCTTGACCAAGCCGCTTCTGCACCTACACACTCAGGCAAATCAGTCACTGCCATGGAGCACCATCGACATGGACTTCATGAATCTGAATCAGGCTGCTCATGGTGATCGTGAACACGGTCACATTCAGGCTCGTTTCGATCGTGGTCGCAAAATTGTGGTTGGTCACTACGAGAGCCCAGTCGTTCACCACAAGATTCGCAACTGGATTCGCGCCGCAATCGGTTGGAATACCGCTCAAAACCTGCGCCTTGCCCGTTTCGGGGACAACATGCGATATGTCGCGGTTACCGATGGTGACAAAACTTCGGCGCAAATGAAGTTCGGTTTCTCAGTGGAGGCCTTCGCGGTCAACGCCTTGGTCGCCGAGGTCGAGCGCGTTACCGAAACGCAGGTCGATGAGCTAATCGGCACATACCTGGAGAAGTACGAGGTCGCACCCGAGCTTACGCGGGGAGCCGCTCGTCACGATAGTCTGCGCTATGCCGCTCGCCAGGAAATCGCAATGCGCGCATTCCTAGAGCGAGGCAATTTCACTGCATTCACGACCAATTTTGAAGACCTGGGCGGCTTGCGGCAGCTGCCAGGCCTCGCCTGCCAGCGCCTCATGGAGGACGGCTATGGTTTTGGTGGAGAGGGTGACTGGAAGACCTCCGCGCTGTTGCGCATCATCAAGTCGATGGCCGTTGGCGCGGAGGGTGGAACCTCGTTTATGGAGGACTACACCTACCACTTCGGCCCGGGAGAAGCCAAGGTGCTTGGCGCCCACATGCTCGAGGTCTGCCCAAGCATCGCAGGTGTGCGCCCACGCCTCGAGATTCACCCGCTCGGCATCGGCGACCGTGACGATCCGGTTCGCATGGTCTTTGATGCCGCGCCAGGAGCTGGTCAGGTGATAGCTCTGTCTGACATGGGAACTCGATTCCGACTGGTCACCAACGCCATCGAGGTCACGGAAGCCGATGAGCCGCTGCCTAACCTGCCAGTAGCACGAGCCATATGGAAACCGCTGCCGAGTCTCGAGGCGTCGGCCGAATCGTGGATCTATGCGGGTGGTTCGCATCACACCGTGTTGACCAAGGCTGTGCCGCTAGAGGCGATTCGCGACTTCGCTGATATCGCTCAGGTAGAACTGCTCGAAATCGACGCGAACACCGACCCGTATGCGTTCCGCGAAAAGGTGCGCTTAAACTCCGCCGCATACCGCCTGCAATAGAGCGAGCGGCGTGGAGCTCTTGGCTGGTTGGAATCGTGCCGCTTGAACAGTGCGGCTTAAAAGTGAACCCAGACTTCGCTGCGCAACCGTCCGCGGCCTTGCCGTTTAAGCGGCTAGTTGTTGGCGTGCTGCTTGACCTGAGCCGCGAATGCCGTCGCTAGGTCGATTGCCTGCTTGCGGTAGCGCATCCAGTTTTGGTGGCTAAGCGCGATCTGCTCGTCGACGTCGACTCCCTTGCGCTCATACGAAGCGCGGTAGGTGCTGAACCAGGCAAGCATCTGCGCTAGGCCGACCTCGGGGTGAAACTGAGTGGCCCACGCGGCCTTACCGATGCGGTACGCCTCTTTGATGCCGTCGGTCGTGCCAAGCAGCACTGCGCTTGCTGGCAGGTCGAAGGTGTCGTAGTGATAGTGGAAGGCGAGTGGACGCTCGCCGAGAGCACCAAGAACCGGGTCGCTTGCTGCCTCGGGCGCCATTTCGACCTC
>JACCDI010788134.1_pt1 | contig 25381 bp, 25 predicted proteins | sample 7442791 | NCBI WGS metagenome assembly JACCDI01 (sample SAMN15323434, study PRJNA562643) | freshwater metagenome | isolation source: river surface water | place: USA:Blue River Watershed | collected 2017-08-15
GCTACACCGCACAAATCCTTTGGAGGGTGTAACGCATGGCTGCCATCAAGACAGCATTACCAACACGTCGTTTTGACGTTGTGATCGTCGGTGCCGGTGGTGCCGGTATGCGCGCTTCATTGCAATTGGCAGAAGCCGGTTTGAATGTGGCGGTGTTATCCAAAGTTTTCCCAACGCGTTCACACACAGTGGCTGCGCAGGGTGGTATTGGTGCTTCACTGGGCAACATGAGTGATGACAATTGGCACTACCACTTCTTTGACACAGTCAAAGGCTCAGACTGGTTAGGTGACCAAGACGCAATTGAGTTCATGTGTCGTGAAGCTCCTAAAGTCGTGTATGAGCTTGAGCATTTCGGTATGCCCTTTGACCGCAACCCAGATGGCACAATTTATCAGCGCCCATTCGGTGGTCACACAGCCAACTATGGTGAAAAAGCTGTGCAGCGCGCTTGCGCCGCAGCGGATCGTACCGGTCACGCTTTGTTGCACACACTCTATCAGCGCAACGTGCGCGCCAAAACACATTTCTTCGTAGAGTGGATGGCGCTCGACATCATTCGTGACTCTGAGGGTGATGTGGTGGGTGTGACAGCCCTTGAGATGGAAACAGGCGAAGTCCACATTTTGCAAGCCAAGTGCGTGATGTTTGCTACGGGTGGTGCTGGCCGTATTTGGCAAGCTTCGACCAACGCCTTCATCAACACAGGCGACGGTATGGGTATGGCTGCACGTGCAGGTGTGCCACTAGAAGACATGGAATTCTGGCAATTCCACCCAACGGGTGTTGCTGGTGCGGGTGTGTTGTTGACTGAAGGTTGTCGCGGCGAAGGCGGTATCTTGCGCAACAAGAACGGTGAGCGTTTCATGGAGCGTTATGCGCCAACACTCAAAGACTTGGCGCCTCGCGATTTCGTTTCTCGTTCAATGGACCAAGAGATCAAAGAGGGTCGTGGCTGTGGCCCGAACGGTGACTATGTGGTGCTTGATTTGACTCACATTGGTGCGGACACGATTCATAAACGTTTGCCATCTGTGTATGAGATTGGTATCAACTTTGCGAACGTTGATGTGACCAAAGAGCCAATCCCTGTGGTGCCAACGATTCACTATCAGATGGGTGGTATTCCAACCAATATTCATGGCCAAGTGGTGGCTCCTAAGAACGGTAACCCCAATGAAGTCATCAATGGTTTCTACGCCATGGGTGAGTGTTCATGCGTGTCAGTTCACGGTGCAAACCGTTTAGGCACTAACTCATTGCTAGACTTATTGGTGTTTGGTCGTGCGGCGGGTAACCATGTCGTGGCCACAGCGTTGAAGCAAAAAGAACACAAGCCATTGCCAGCTGATGCGGGTGACTTCTCTATGTCACGTTTGGCCAAATTGGATAGCTCAACAGCCGGCGAGTACACGCAAGACGTGGCGAATGACATTCGCAGCACCATGCAAAAGCATTGTGGCGTGTTCCGTACGCAAGAGCTCATGGATGCAGGTGTTTCGAAGATTGCTGAAATCACCCAACGTGCTAAAAACATTCATCTCAAAGACAAGTCCAAGGTATTCAACACAGCTCGTATTGAAGCCCTTGAATTAGAGAACTTGGTTGAGGCTGCCAATGCCACGATGGTTTCTGCCGCAGCACGCAAAGAAAGTCGTGGAGCACATGCGCACAATGACCATCCAGAGCGTGATGATCAGCAATGGATGAAGCACACACTTTGGTACAGCGAAGGCAACAAGCTTGATTACAAGCCAGTGAAGTTGTCTCCGTTAACCGTTGAATCCATTCCACCAAAAGTTCGTACTTTCTAAAAGTATTAAGGAAGAAACATGAGCGATACACGTATATTTGAAGTCTACCGTTACGATCCAGATACTGATGCGGCGCCTCGCATGCAGACGTATGAGGTTCAGTTGGATGGTTCTGAGCGCATGCTTTTAGATGCTTTGATGAAACTCAAAAAGATGGATGAGACTTTGTCATTCCGTCGTTCTTGCCGTGAGGGTGTGTGTGGTTCAGATGCCATGAACATCAACGGTAAAAATGGTTTGGCTTGTTTGACCAATATGTTGACCTTGCCAAAGAAAATCTCCTTGCGCCCATTGCCAGGTTTACCTGTGGTGCGTGATTTGATTGTGGACATGACTCAGTTCTTTAAGCAATACCACTCGATTCGTCCTTATTTGGTGAACGAAACTCCACCTCCAGAAAAAGAGCGTCTACAAAGCCCTGAAGAGCGTGAAGAGTTAGACGGTTTGTATGAGTGCATTTTGTGTGCATCATGCTCAACTTCATGCCCATCATTCTGGTGGAACCCAGATAAGTTTGTAGGTCCAGCTGGTTTGTTACAGGCTTATCGTTTTATTGCTGACAGTCGTGATCAAGTGACATCAGAGCGTTTGGATAACTTAGAAGATCCATATCGTTTGTTCCGTTGCCACACCATCATGAACTGTGTGGATGTTTGTCCGAAAGGATTAAACCCAACCAAGGCCATTGGTAAGATCAAAGAGTTGATGGTTCGTCGGGCTGTTTGATGCCGATATCATCAGAAACCTTGTCGCTCTTGCGTTGGCGTGCGCGGCGAGGTTTGTTAGAGAATGATTTGATCATGGAGCGTTTTTTTGAACGCTTTCATGATCAGATTGAAGAGAGTGACTTAGAGCCACTCAATTGCTTGTTGGATTTAAGTGACAATGACTTGATGGATTTGTTACTGCGTCGCAAAGAACCGGAGGGGGATCTTGCGAATGAAGGAGTGCAACGTGTCCTGGCCATGTTGCGCCCCACTAGAAAACAATGATTTCTAGTAAAAGTATTTGCCTGGAATAGAACTTGCTTGTTTGCTAAGACCTAAAACGCGTATAAGGATTGAAAAATGAACGCCACAAATGAAAAAGCCACGTTATCGTTCTCAGATGGCACGCCTGCCATTGAGCTACCTATTTATAAGGGCGTTGTCGGTCCTGACGTGATTGATATTCGCAAACTATATGGTCAGACTGGCAAGTTCACTTATGACCCAGGTTTCATGTCGACTGCATCTTGCAACTCAAAAATCACTTACATTGACGGTGATAAAGGTGAGTTGCTTTATCGCGGTTACCAAATTCAAGATTTGGCGACCAACTGTGACTTCTTAGAGACATGTTTCTTGTTGCTCAAGGGCGAGTTGCCAAATGCCAAAGAAAAGAAAGAGTTTGATGATTTGGTGATGCACCACACCATGGTGCACGAGCAAATGCAATTCTTCTTGCGCGGTTTCCGTCGTGATGCTCACCCAATGGCTGTGTTAACCGGTTTGGTGGGTGCGATGGCCGCTTTCTACCACGATGGTTTAGACATCAATGATGCTCACCAGCGTGAGATTGCTCAGATTCGTTTGATTGCCAAAATGCCTACATTGGTGGCCATGGCTTATAAGTATTCAGTCGGTCAGCCAATGATCTATCCAAAGAACAATCTTTCCTACACGGCCAACTTCATGCAAATGATGTTTGCCACACCTTGTGAAGAGTACAAAGTGAATGATGTATTGGTCAGAGCTTTGGACCGTATTTTCATTTTGCATGCAGACCATGAGCAAAACGCTTCAACTTCAACTGTGCGTTTGGCGGGTTCTTCAGGCACCAACCCATTTGCAGCGATTGCTGCGGGTGTGGCTTGTTTGTGGGGTCCAGCACACGGTGGTGCAAATGAAGCTTGCTTGCAAATGTTGGAAGAGATTCAGGCTAACGGTGGCGTGGACAAGATTGACGACTTCATTGCCAAAGTCAAAGACAAGAACTCTGGCGTGCGTTTGATGGGCTTTGGTCATCGCGTTTATAAAAACTTTGACCCACGTGCGAAATTGATGCGTGAAACCTGTCACGAAGTGTTGAAAGAATTAGGTCTTGAGAATGATCCATTGTTCAAGTTGGCCATGACTCTTGAGAAGATTGCTTTGGAAGACGAATACTTCGTAAGCCGCAAGCTTTATCCAAACGTTGACTTCTACTCAGGCATTGTTCAACGTGCTTTGGGTATCCCAACAGAAATGTTCACATGTATTTTTGCTTTGGCACGTACAGTGGGTTGGATTTCTCAATGGGAAGAAATGATCACTGATTCAGAGTACAAGATTGGTCGTCCACGTCAGTTGTTCGTGGGTAGCCCAACACGTGCTGTTTCACCAATCGCCAAGCGTTAATTTAGGAATTTTCATGGCTCGTACGTTGTATGACAAATTATGGGATGACCATGTTGTTCATGTAGAAGAGGACGGAACCACCGTCCTCTACATCGACAGACAGTTGTTGCATGAAGTAACCAGCCCTCAAGCCTTTGAGGGTTTGTCTTTAGCAAAGCGCCCAGTTTGGAGAAACTCTGCCAACTTGGCTGTGTCTGATCACAACGTTCCGACGACCGATCGTTCAGAGGGCATCAAGGATCCTGTTTCAAGATTACAAATCGAGACCTTGGACCAAAACTGTGATTCTTTTGGCATCACGCAATACAAAATGCACGATAAGCGTCAAGGCATTGTGCATGTGATTGGCCCTGAGCAGGGCGCCACTTTGCCTGGCATGACGGTGGTGTGTGGAGACTCTCATACCAGCACGCATGGTGCATTTGGTGCTTTGGCCTTTGGTATTGGTACTTCAGAAGTTGAGCACGTCTTGGCCACACAAACTTTGCTCATGAAAAAAAGCAAAAACATGTTGGTCAAGGTCGATGGTCAATTGCCTTTGGGTTGTTCTGCGAAAGACATTGTGTTGGCCATTATTGGCAAGATTGGTACGGCGGGTGGCACGGGATACACCATTGAGTTTGCGGGTGAGGCGATTCGTGCGCTGTCCATGGAAGGTCGCATGACGGTATGCAACATGGCCATCGAGGCCGGCGCAAGAGCAGGCATTGTGGGTGTGGATGAAACCACCATCAATTATGTGAAGGGCCGCCCTTATGCGCCAGCGCAAGGTGAGGCATGGCGTCAAGCTTTGCAGTATTGGAGAACTTTGCATACCGATGAGGGTGCTAGCTTTGACCGAGTGGTTGAATTGCGTGCTGAAGACATCAAACCTCAAGTGACTTGGGGCACATCACCCGAGATGGTGTTGTCGATTGAAGACCGCGTGCCAGATCCTGATCGTGAGAAAGATCCTGTCAAGCGTGAAGCCATGGAGCGGGCCTTGGCCTATATGGCTTTAACACCCAATACCGCCATCGAATCCATTTCAGTGGACAAGGTATTCATTGGTTCATGCACCAACAGTCGCATCGAAGATATTCGTGCCGCGGCTCGAGTGGTGGAGCGCATTGCCAAAAAAGTTTCCCCGACAGTCAAGTTAGCCATGGTCGTACCAGGTTCTGGTTTGGTCAAAGAGCAAGCAGAGCGTGAAGGTTTGGATCGTGTTTTCAAGGCCGCTGGTTTTGAGTGGCGTGAACCTGGTTGCTCCATGTGCTTGGCCATGAACGCAGATCGTTTGGAACCCGGTGAGCGTTGCGCATCGACTTCCAATCGTAACTTTGAAGGTCGCCAGGGCAACGGTGGCAGAACACATTTGGTGAGTCCTGCAATGGCTGCAGCCGCAGCACTCGAGGGCCACTTTGTAGACGTTCGTAAAATAGCTTAAATAATGGAGACTCTAATGAAACAGCTTTTGAAAATAAGTACAGCTATTTTGATGGTGTTTTCTTTGAGTGCTTGCAATACGATTTCTGGTATTGGTCAAGATTTGCAGAACTTAGGTACTGTGGTCGATAAAAACATTTCGAAGAAATCTGATTCAAACAATGACGCCTCTAATTCAGGCGTGGTCGTGACACCGGTTAAATAATGAATAAGTTCACAGTTCACCAAGGTGTGGTTGTTCCACTTGATCGTGAGAACGTCGACACCGATGCCATCATTCCAAAACAATTCTTGAAGTCCATCAAGCGCACAGGTTTTGGTCAAAACCTATTTGATGAATGGCGTTATTTGGATCACGGTGAACCTGGACAAGATTGCTCAACACGCCCCTTAAACCCTGACTTTGTCTTGAATCAAAGTCGTTATCAGGGTGGCAGTATTTTGTTGGCACGTCAAAACTTTGGTTGTGGCAGTTCGCGTGAGCATGCACCATGGGCTCTTGAGCAGTATGGCTTTAGAGCGGTGATTGCGCCAAGTTTTGCAGATATTTTCTTTAACAACTGTTACAAAAATGGTTTGTTGCCGATCGTTTTGTCTGCGCAGCAGGTAGACCATTTGTTCAATGAAACATTTGCGTTTAATGGTTATCAATTGACCATTGATCTAGAAAAGCAACAAGTGATTGCCCCAGATGGCCGAGCTTATGATTTTGACATTGCTCCCTTTAGAAAATATTGCATGATCAATGGTTTGGATGACATTGGTTTGACTTTGCGTCATGCCGATAAAATCAAAGCCTATGAAGCTGAGCGCATTTTGCGCATGCCTTGGTTAGGCACAAAGCTCCCTTAATTTTCCTGTTAGAAGGTTTCAAATGAAGATAGCAGTTTTGCCAGGCGATGGCATTGGTCCAGAAATCATCGCTGAGGCGGTCAAGGTATTGAATGCTTTGGGTGAGTCCTATGAGATGGAAACTGCCCCTGTTGGGGGAGCTGGTTATGAAGCCAAAGGTCATCCATTGCCAGAAGAAACTCTCAAGTTGGCCAAAGAAGCCGATGCCATTTTGTTTGGTGCTGTGGGTGATTGGAAATATGACACCTTGGCGCGTGAACTTAGACCCGAACAAGCTATTTTGGGATTGCGCAAGCACTTAAGTTTGTTCGCCAATTTAAGACCCGCGATTTGTTATCCAGAGTTGACTGAAGCGTCTAGCTTGAAGCCAGAAATTGTGGCTGGCTTGAATATTTTGATCGTGCGCGAACTCAATGGCGACATTTACTTTGGTTCTCCCAAGGGGATACGCACGGCGACCGATGGTTTGTTCCCAGGCGCGCGCGAAGGTTTTGACACCATGCGTTATAGCGAGCCTGAGGTTGAGCGCATTGCTCACGTGGCTTTCCAAGCAGCACAAAAACGTCAAAAGCGGGTGTGCAGTGTCGATAAGGCCAATGTTTTAGAAACATCACAGTTGTGGAAAGAGGTGATGACACGCATTGGCCAAGATTATCCCGATGTTGAGTTGACTCACATGTATGTCGATAACGCAGCCATGCAGTTGGTCAAAGCCCCGAAAGCTTTTGATGTGGTGGTCACTGGTAACTTATTTGGCGATATTTTGTCGGATGAGGCTGCTATGTTGACCGGTTCAATTGGCATGTTGCCTTCAGCCTCTTTGGATAAGAACAATAAAGGTTTGTATGAGCCCAGTCATGGTTCGGCTCCTGATATTGCTGGTAAGGGTGTGGCCAATCCATTGGCAACGATTTTGTCGGCAGCCATGATGTTGCGTTATTCCCTAGGGCAAGCTGAGCAAGCAGACCGCATTGAGGCGGCTGTGCAAAAGGTTTTGGCTCAGGGTTATCGCACGGGCGACATCAAAACGGTAGGCTGCCAATTGGTGGGTACGCGTGAAATGGGTGAAGCCGTTTTAAAAGCTCTGTAAGATAGATACCCCAGATTTAGAAACAATTAACGAATCATTTTTAGACATAGGTGCAGTGATGGCAACTCCATTGGTTGGATTAGTAGGTTGGCGAGGTATGGTGGGCAGCGTCTTGATGCAACGCATGCAAGACGAAGGTGACTTTGCATTGATTGAACCCGTATTCTTCAGCACGAGCAATGCGGGTGGCGCAGCACCTGCCATGGCTAAAAATGAAAAGAAACTTTACTCAGCCGATGACATCGATGCTTTGAAGCGTTGCGACATCATCATTACCTGTCAAGGTGGCGACTACACCAAAGAAATTTATCCAAAGATTCGTGCTGCGGGCTGGAAAGGTCACTGGATTGATGCGGCAAGTTCATTGCGCATGGTCGATGAGTCAGTGATTATTTTGGATCCTGTCAACCGTCCTGTGATTGACTCTGCCTTGCAAAAGGGTGGCAATTTATGGGTAGGCGGAAACTGCACCGTGAGTTTGATGTTGATGGCCATGGGGGGCTTGTTCCGCGAAGGCATGATTGAATGGGTCAGTGCCATGACTTATCAAGCGGCTTCAGGTGCGGGTGCACAAAACATGCGTGAGTTGTTGTCGCAAATGGGCGCTTTGCACGATGCGGTCAAAGCTGAGTTGGCTGATCCTGCATCTGCCATTTTAGATATTGATCGCAAAGTAGCTGAAACCATGCGTTCAGCTGATTTTCCGAAAAAGAATTTCCGCAACACCGCCTTGGCCGGTAGCTTGATTCCGTGGATTGATGTGCCAGTTGAGCATGGTCAAACCAAAGAAGAATGGAAGGGTGGCTCAGAGTGCAACAAGATTTTAGGCAATGCCCCATTCCGTTCTGCTGGCAGCATTCCAATTGACGGTTTGTGCGTCAGAATCGGTGCGATGCGTTGTCATTCTCAGGGCTTGACCATCAAGTTGAAAAAAGATGTGCCATTGAATGAAATCGAGAGCATCTTAGCAAGCGCCAATGACTGGGTCAAAGTGGTGCCCAATGATCGTGAAACAACGGAAAGAGATCTCACGCCTGCTGCCGTGACAGGCACGCTCACCGTGCCTGTGGGGCGCGTGCATAAATTGGCGATGGGCCCTGATTATGTGGGCGCGTTCACAGTGGGTGACCAGTTGTTGTGGGGTGCTGCTGAGCCGTTGCGCCGCATGTTGCGCATTTTGTTGGAGCGTTGATTTGTCATTCATCAAGATTTGTTGGGGTTTTGCCATGGCATTGTTTGCCGGGCAGGCCCTTGCCTTGAGTTTGGGGAACTTAAGTGTTCAATCCAAAATTGGTGAGCCCTTGGTGGCGCAAATCAATATTCAAATCAATCCTGAAGAGCAAAATTCAGTGAAAGACATTCAGGCAGCTTTGGCGGCGCCTGAAATGTATCAACGCTTAGGTATTTCTTCTTCTGCAACGCAAGCTCAACTCAAAGTTAGCTTGATCAAAGATGCCAATCAACAAGCCGTGGCCGTCAAGATCACTTCTGATGAAACTCTTAAACTTGCTGCCAATGAAATCTTTCTAGATGCCTTGATTGAAGTGCGTTGGTCGGCTGGTTTGGTGCGCCGTGTCTATACCTTGATGGTGGGTGATCAAGCCAAAGTAGAAGTCAAAGCTGGAGAAACACTCACAGGCATCGCCGAGAAAGTCATTGCAGGATTTGATGATGCCACGCTTGATCAAGCTCTGATTGCTTTATATCGCGCCAATCCTCAAGCATTTGCTGGGGGCAGCATTCATCGTTTGATGGCCGGTACTGAAATTCAGTTGCCTAGTCGCGCGATGATTCAAAGTGTGCCAAAAGCAGAAGCCAAAGAGATCGCTACATCCGCTGATGCAGCGTATCGATCAGGACAAGCCAATTTATCTCTCAGTGAAGTGGTCAAAACTCCAAAAACACTCTCAGAGTCTGCCAAAGATCGTTTGAAGGTCGGCCCCGCTGCAGGTTTGGAAGGTGAAGCCAAGCGACGCATGGAAGAGTTGTTGGTCCAAGAGAAAGCCTTGGCTGACGCAAAGCTCAGAATTGTGGAGTTAGAAAAAAACATTGCAGATTTAAAGCGTTTGATTCAGAACCCAGGCTCCGATAAAACGGAGGCCGTCGATTGGAAAAACTACTCAGGTCCTTTGGTGATTGGTGTTTTGGTGCTCTTGGCGATTGTTGTTTTGCTCAAACTTTCGAAAAGTGAAGCAAAAAAATCTCAAGAGCCAGCTCCGATGCCTGAGCAGGCTGCCAAGTTATTTGCCTCATTGGATTTGAGTCTAGATACAGTCCAATCAAGCGCAGCTCCAAATTCAACTCCAAATTCAGCTTCAGCCATGTCTCCTGCGGATTTGCCGACGGCTGATAGTTTGCGCGTGAAACTTAATTTAATTCGTGCTTACATCACGATTGAAGATTTCAATGCGGCTCGCACAGCCATTCAAGAAGTGTTGGCGGTGAGCAATCAGGTGGATCCAGAGTTGACCATTCAAGCCAAATCCCTAATGGCTGAAGTCAATCAGCGCTCGTCTTAAGCCCATGCGCATCGCTCTGGGTTTGCAATACGATGGCACCCCATATTCTGGGTGGCAGACTCAAGCGAGTGGCCAGACCATTCAAGATCACATCGAACGTGCCTTGACTCAGTTCATGGGTGAGGGCGTTCATGGACCTGTTAAAACAGTGACTGCAGGTAGAACCGATACAGGCGTTCATGCTTTAGGGCAGGTGATTCATTTTGATACGGATCTGGTGCGTCCTGATCACTCCTGGGTCAAGGGCGTGAATGCTTTTCTACCACCCACCATTGCCGTGCAGTGGGCCAAACCAGTGCCTGAACATTTTGACGCTCGGTATTTGGCATTTGAGCGCACTTACTGTTACGCCTTATTCACAGGTTCGTTTGCTCCCCCTTTACTCCAGGGCAAGGTGGGGTTTTTCCCCGTGGCGCCAGGTAAAGGTTTGAATCTTCAAGCCATGCAAGAAGCTGCGACATGTTTGGTGGGGGAGCATGATTTCAGCTCCTTTCGGTCCTCTGAGTGTCAGAGTAAAACGCCCGTCAAAACACTGTATCAAGTCACCATTCTTGAAAATGGTCCTTGGATTTATTTTGTATTGCGAGGCAATGCCTTTTTGCATCACATGGTGCGCAATTTGGTCGGCAGTTTATTGCTGGTGGGTTCAGGTAAAGAAACGCCTAACTGGTTGAAAATGGTTCTTGAAGCAAAAAATCGCTCCATGGCAGGGGCTACCTTCATGGCGGATGGGCTTTATCTCCTTAGGGTAGGATACCCAGAACATTTTGAAATTCCAGAGCCTCAATTGGCTGGCAGTTGTTTGCCAATCGATCTTTTGAGCCGAATTGAATGACTGTGGGATGATTGAACTATGGGACTACTCAAACACACCCCCGGTAAAACCAGAATCAAATTCTGTGGCTTGACGCGCGCCAGCGATGTGGATGCTGCTGTGCAATTGGGGGTAGATGCCCTGGGTTTTGTCTTTTATGAGCCCAGTCCTCGCTGTGTTAGCCCTGAGACAGCCGCTGCTTTGATTGGACGGATGCCAGGTGGTATGGATGCTGTGGCCTTGGTGGTCAACCCAACGGATGAGGAAGTTCAACGCATTCAAGACCGTGTGCCGCTCACTTTGTGGCAGTTTCATGGGGACGAGTCCCCAGCGCGTTGCCAAGAGATTGCCGCGGGGATGCCATGGGTCAAAGCTGCCAGAATTCAGCCAGGATTCAACTTAAGCGATTTTTCTCTACAATATAGTCAAGCAGCCGGTTTTTTACTGGATGCCTTCGTTGAAGGCTATGGTGGGGGCGGGCATGTATTTGATTGGTCTTTGATACCGGATATATGGGCAAAAGAAAACGCGCATCGGGTCGTTTTGAGTGGTGGATTGAACACGCACAACGTGGGCGAGGGAATATCGCACCTTAAACCTTGTGCTGTCGATGTTTCTAGTGGAATAGAAATAGCCAAGGGACAAAAGAGCCCTGAACAAATGAAGGCGTTTATTGAAGCAGTTCGCGGTGCTGATCACAGTGCCGCATCCGAGTAGAGGTCCGACTATGTATGATTTTCCAGATGTAAGAGGCCATTTTGGTCCGTACGGTGGTGTATTTGTTTCTGAGACATTGATGTATGCCCTCAATGAGTTGAAAGAAACTTATGCCAAATATCAACATGATCCCGAGTTTTTGGCTGAGTTTCACTCAGAGCTTAAGCACTTTGTAGGTCGTCCATCGCCTGTGTATCACGCCAAACGTTGGAGTGAAATGCTAGGGGGTGCGCAAATTTATCTCAAGCGTGAAGACCTCAATCACACGGGCGCACACAAAATCAATAACGTGATTGGTCAAGCCATGTTGGCTAAGCGCATGGGTAAAAAACGCATCATCGCTGAAACCGGTGCCGGGCAGCACGGCGTGGCCACGGCCACCATTTGTGCACGCATGGGTTTGGAGTGTGTGGTTTATCAAGGTTCTGTCGATGTGGCGCGTCAGGCGCAGAACGTCTATCGCATGAAGCTCTTGGGGGCAACAGTGGTTCCTGTGGAATCAGGTACCAAAACTCTCAAAGATGCTTTGAATGAAGCCATGCGTGATTGGGTCACCAATGTGGAAACCACCTTTTACATCATTGGCACAGTGGCTGGACCTCACCCTTATCCCATGATGGTGCGAGATTTCCAGAGCGTGATCGGCGAAGAGTGCAAAGTTCAAATGCCAGAAATGATTGGGCGCCAACCTGATTATGTGATGGCGTGTGTGGGCGGTGGTTCAAATGCCATGGGGATTTTCTATCCCTACATTGATGTCCCCAATGTGAAATTAGTGGGTGTTGAAGCAGCTGGTCATGGCTTGAACACCAAAGAACACTCCGCAGCTTTGGTGGCTGGCACACCGGGTGTTTTACACGGCAATCGCACCTATTTATTGCAAGATGAAAACGGTCAAATTGCTGAAACTCATTCTGTTTCTGCAGGCATGGATTACCCAGGTGTGGGTCCTGAGCATGCATGGTTAAAAGATTCAAAGCGTGCTGAGTATGTGGCCGTGACCGATGACGAAGCCTTGAAAGCATTCCATGACTGTTGTCGCATTGAAGGCATCATCCCCGCGTTAGAAAGTAGCCATGCGATTGCCTATGCGTGCAAATTGGCGGCCACCTTGCCCAAAGATAAAACCATTTTGGTGAACTTATCCGGTCGTGGTGACAAGGACATGCACACCGTGGCTCAAGAATCAGGATTGAAGTTTTAGGAATTTAGATGTCAACAATAGCTCAAGTATTTGCAGATTTAAAAGCCCAGGGTCGCAAGGGTTTGGTGCCTTTCATCACCGCAGGTGATCCGGATCCATCCCAAACATTGGATTTAATGCATGCGCTCGTGAGAGGTGGGGCGGATGTGATTGAGTTGGGGGTGCCTTTTTCTGATCCGATGGCCGATGGTCCTGTGATTCAGAGGGCTTCAGAACGAGCTTTGGCGCATGGCATGACCTTGAAGCATTGCATTGCGCTGGTCAAAGAATTTCGTCAAACCAATGCCAAGACGCCGATTGTTTTGATGGGTTACGCCAATCCGATTGAACACATGGGCACTGAAACATTTGTCAAAACTGCCAAAGAAGCCGGTGTGGATGGTGTCTTGGTGGTGGACTACCCACCCGAAGAGTGTGAAGATTTTGCCCAGCAATGCAAGGTGGCGGGCATTGACCCGATTTTCTTATTGGCGCCAACGTCCTCTCAGGAACGCATCAATCAAGTGGGTCAGGTTGCCGTTGGTTATATTTACTACGTTTCTCTCAAAGGTGTCACGGGCGCAGCGAACTTGGATACTCAAGCAGTGGCTGGCATCATTCCACAAATTCGGGCGGTTTCTACGGTGCCCATTGCGGTGGGTTTCGGTATTCGGGATGCCCAATCGGCCGTGGCCATTGGCAAAACAGCTGATGCAGTGGTGATTGGTAGTCGGATTGTGCAACTCTTAGAGGAAACCCCAGCTGCGCAAAGAGTACAATCCCTAGAGACATTCTTAAAAGAGATCCGTGAGGCTTTGGACCAATCAAAATGAGCTGGCTCGATAAACTTTTACCCCCCAGTATTCAACACACTGACCCTGCGCATCGCAAAAGCGTGCCAGAAGGTTTATGGGTTAAATGCCCTTCATGCGAAGCTGTTTTATATCGCAATGACATTGAATCCAATTTACATGTTTGCCCAAAATGTGATCATCACATGCGCATCAATGCGCGCGAGCGTTTAGATAAATTATTGGATCAAGAAGGGCGCCATGAGATTGGTCAAGAAGTTTTGCCAGTCGATGCTCTGAAGTTCAAAGACACCAAAAAATATCCTGATCGTTTAAAAGATGCGATTGATACCACGGGTGAAACCGATGCGATGGTGGTGATGGCTGGTGCCATTCATACCATTCCGGTGGTGGTCGCTTGTTTTGAGTTTGAGTTCATGGGTGGATCCATGGGTTCAGTGGTGGGTGAGCGTTTTGTGCGAGGCGCACAAATGGCTCTTGAGCAAAAAGTCCCCTTTATTTGTATCAGCGCCACGGGTGGTGCACGCATGCAAGAGAGCTTGCTCTCATTGATGCAGATGGCCAAAACCAATGCGATGTTGGTGAAGTTGGCGCAAGCCAAGCTTCCATACATCAGTGTTTTAACGGATCCGACCATGGGTGGTATTTCAGCCAGTTTCGCTTTCATGGGTGATGTGGTGATGGCTGAGCCCAAAGCCTTGATTGGTTTTGCAGGCCCACGCGTGATTGAACAAACCGTGCGTGAAAAATTACCAGAAGGTTTCCAAAGATCCGAGTTCTTGATGCAAAAGGGTGGCATCGACATGATTGTTGACCGTCGCCAGATGCGCAAAGAAATTGCTGAGTTGTTGGCGCTCTTACTCAAGCAGCCCACAGACTCAGTGGCTTAATTCCGATACTGCTTTGCCCGCCACCTTCTCTTCTCTAGATGATTGGCTCAATCACCTAGAGTCAGCACATCCTGTGGGGATTGACATGGGCTTGGAGCGCATCACGCGCGTCAAGAATGCCCTCAATCTCAGTTTCAAATCATTGGTCTTCACGGTTGGGGGTACCAATGGCAAAGGTTCTACTTGTGCTTTATTGGAAAGCATTCTTTTGGCCGCTTCTTATAAAGTGGCTTGTCATACCTCACCGCATTTCTTGAGATTCAATGAGCGTGCTCGCATCAATGGTCAAGAGGTCAGTGATGAAGATTTATTGATTCATTTTGAAAAAGTAGAGCAAGCGAGAGCTGCATTGCCAGATGCACCCAGCTTGACCTATTTTGAGTTCACCACTTTGGCAATCATGAGTTTGTTTGCCCATTCAGAGCTAGATGCTGTGATTTTGGAAGTGGGCTTGGGGGGTCGTTTGGATGCCGTGAATATCATTGATCCAGATTGTGCGATTGTGACCAGCATTGATTTGGATCACATGGAGTATCTCGGAGACACCCGAGAAAAAATTGGCTTTGAAAAAGCGGGTATTTTCCGTGCGCAACGTCCTGCCATTTGTGCCGACCCTGTGCCACCACAATCTTTGATTGAGCATGCTGAAAAGATTGGAGCTGATTTGTGGTTATTGGGTAGGGATTACAACTTCCAAGGGGATAAGCAACAGTGGGGATGGGCTGGGAGAAATAAACGTTTTTCCGGGCTTGGTTATCCAGCATTGCGAGGTGCCAATCAATTGCTCAACGCCAGTGCCGTGATTGCGGCTTTGATGGCGGTCAGACAGCGTTTGCCCGTGGGTGCTCAAGAAATCAGAAATGGCATGGCTTGGGTCGAGTTGCCCGGACGTTTTCAGGTTTTGCCGGGGCAACCCACCATCATCTTAGATGTCGCTCACAATCCTCATGCCAGTGCGACCTTGGCACAAAATCTCGACAACATGGCTTATCACCCGTACACCATCGGAGTATTCGGAGCCATGGCCGATAAAGACATTGATGGCGTCCTTAAACCAATGCTGGATAAGATTGATTTTTGGTATTTCACGGATTTACCCACAGCACGAGCTGCTAAAGCCAGTGCCTTAGCCAAGCGCTTGAGAGCCTTGGGTTTCAAAGAAAGCTCGGATACAGGCATTGAAGAGTTTGCAGAGCCAGCCAAAGCCTATGAAGCAGCACTAAAAAAGGCAGGTGAGGGTGATAGAATAGCGGTATTCGGATCCTTTTACACCGTTGCTGGTGTATTGGCCTATCGAAATGCAAAAGCTCATTAACCATGACACAACTTTGACCTGACAACTTAGCTGATGCGCCTACCTTTCTTCAATCGCTCCAGTAGTAAAAACAACGCACCCGTTGAGGATCATTTAACGGAAGATCCAGAGCGTCAGCGTGCCAGACATCGTTTGATTGGAGCTGTTTTTTTAGTGACAGTTGCTGTTGCTGGACTTCCCATTATTTTTGATTCAAAGCCGAAGAACTACCACAACGATGTGGCGATTCAGATCATTCAGCCTGGCGCTAAAGAAACGAAGCAAGAAGCCAAGCAAGAATCCAAAGAAGAAGCTAAGGCTGATACCAAGCCAGAATCCAAGGAAGAAAATCCTACCAATTCTTCTAAGCCCAGTGATGCAGCCAAAAAAGAAGAACCAAAGTCAGATAAAACACCCCCCGTGGCTAAAACTTTAGATAAGGGTGAAGAAGTGTTATCGATTTTGGAGAATCGATCCGCTTCTTCCGCCGCTGTTCCTGCTACCACTCCTGGCGGCAAATACATTGTTCAAATTGGAGCCTTTTCTTCGGAAGACCGTGTCAAAAATTGGCAGAAGAAATTAACCGAGCAAAAAGTCACCAGTTATATTGAAATCAGAACCAACAAAGAAGGCGTCAAACTTCACTTGTTGAGATCTGGACCCTACGCCGACAAAGCCAGTGCAGAAGCAGCTGAGAAAAAAATCAAGTACGTTGGCTTGAGCCCGAAAATTGTTGAAACCAAATCCGAGTGATTTCAAAGGCTGAACTGCAATGAACCTTCACTTCACTCTTGTTGATATTGCGTTCTTTGCAATTTTGGTTATCTCAGCCTTATTAGGTATTTGGCGAGGGCTGATCAGAGAAGTCTTTGCTTTGATTGCTTGGGTGGCCGCCTCATGGATTTCCTATCACTATGCCACTTGGTTGGCCAAGGAATGGTTGGGCGGCGTACCCGGTGGTGAGATGACTCAATTGGCGCTTGGTTTTGTGATTTTGTTCATTGTGACCATGATCATTTGTGCATTGATTGGGCGTTTTCTATCCAAGTTGATGCAGCAGGCGGGCTTAAGTCCGATGGATCGTTTTTTGGGTTTTGCGTTTGGTTCCTTGCGTGGTTTATTGGTGGTGGTCGTGATCAGCAGTTTGTTGACCTTGACATCGATCACACAAACCACTGAATGGCGTAAAGCATGGTCTTTGCCGGCCATTGAGTTGTTGACTGGCATGGCGCGTGCTTGGTTACCCGATGAATGGGCTGCTCAGGTGTCTGAGCAGTTAAAGAAGTAGTTTTAAAAGATAGAGGTCTTTATGTGTGGAATTGTCGGTGCAGTAGGCAATAGTCCAGTCAACCAGTTGCTATACGACGCTTTGTTGTTATTACAACATCGCGGTCAGGATGCCGCTGGTATTGCCACGATGAATGGCAGTTCATTTAGCATGCATAAAGCCAACGGCATGGTGCGTGATGTCTTTCGAACCAGAAACATGCGCAGCCTTCCTGGTAATGCCGGCATTGGCCAGGTGCGTTATCCCACCGCAGGATCAGCCAGCAGTGAAGAAGAGGCGCAACCGTTTTATGTGAACGCACCTTTTGGCATTATCTTGGCGCACAACGGCAATTTGACCAATGCGCAAGTGTTGCGTGATGAGATGTTCTACCGAGACCGTCGTCACATCAACACCAATTCTGATACGGAAGTTTTACTCAACGTCTTGGCCGATGAGTTGCAACGAGCCACCAATAGCATCGCTTTGGATGCAGCATCTGCATTTGCCGCAGTGACCAAAGTACAAGAGCGTTTAAAAGGCTCTTATGCGGTGGTTTCTTTGATTGCTGGATATGGTTTGTTGGCTTTCCGCGATCCATTTGGTATTCGTCCTTTGTGCATTGGGCGTTTGGACACAGCCAATGGTCCTGAGTGGATGATTGCTTCAGAGTCTGTGACTTTAGAAGGTCTGGGCTTTAAGTTTGTGAGAGACGTAGCTCCTGGTGAAGCTGTGTTCATTACTCAGGATGGTCAGTTCCAAAGTAAGTTGTGCAATGACAAAGCGCAACTCAACCCATGTATTTTTGAATACGTCTATTTGGCCCGACCCGATTCATGCATCGATGGCGTGACAGTTTATGACGTGCGTTTATTGATGGGTAATTATTTGGCAGAAAAGATTGCCCGTGAGACAGATGTGTCTCAAATTGATGTGGTCATGCCGATTCCGGATTCAAGTCGTCCTGCAGCGATGCAAGTGGCTAAGTTATTGGGCGTGCCTTACCGTGAAGGATTCTTTAAGAACCGCTATGTGGGCCGCACTTTCATCATGCCAGGTCAGGCGATGCGCAAAAAATCGGTGCGTCAAAAACTCAACGCCATGCGTTTGGAGTTCAAAGACAAAAATGTTTTGATTGTGGATGACTCGATTGTGCGTGGCACCACTTCCTATGAGATTGTGCAGATGGCACGAGATGCAGGTGCCAAGAAAGTCATTTTTGCTTCTGCGGCGCCTCCTGTTCGCTTCCCAAATGTGTATGGCATTGATATGCCCACTCGCAGTGAGTTGGTGGCCTATGGTCGTACCCATGAGGAAATTACCAAATTGATTGGTGCCGATGAACTCATCTACCAGGATGTTGAAGATTTGAAAAAAGCCGTCAGAGACATCAATCCGGCCATCACCAATTTTGATGCTTCTTGTTTTGACGGCCACTACATCACTGGGGACATCACCGACTCTTATTTAGATGCCTTAGAAGCCGCTAGAAATACTCCCAAGGCCTTGGCTGATCGTCAGCAAGGGGATGGCACTGACCTGGCGCGATCACAATTACATTTACATTTGGCCTCGCAAGAGTAGTATTGAGTCATGAGCGATAAAAAACGAAACCCTGTTGATCTTAAAAATCTCTCTTCCGAAACTTTGGGGGTGAGGGCAGGCGTTCGTCGCACTGAGTTCAATGAACACTCTGAAGCCATGTTTTTAACTTCTAGTTTCTGTTTTGACAGTGCTGCTGATGCAGCCCATGGTTTTGCCAATGCAGAGAAAGGCTTTATCTATTCTCGTTTCACCAATCCGACAGTTGCGATGTTTCAAGATCGTTTAGCTGCTCTAGAGGGTGGTGAGGCATGTATCGCGACTGCATCAGGAATGTCAGCCATCATGACGGTGGCGATGGCGCATTTACAAGCGGGGGACCATGTGGTTTGCTCTCGCTCGGTGTTTGGAGCCACGATTCAGTTGTTCTCAGTGATTTTAGGTAAGTTTGGTATTGAAACCACTTACGTGGATATGTCTGATCTCAATTCTTGGCAATCGGCAGTCAAGCCCAATACCAAATTATTTTATTTAGAGACGCCTTCCAATCCACTCACTGAAGTTGGTGACATAGCAGCCATTTCTAAAATTGCAAAATCTGCCAATGCTTTGTGTGTGGTGGATAACTGTTTTTGCACATCCGCGCTTCAAAAACCCTTGGAATTGGGTGCAGATGTGGTGATTCATTCAGCGACCAAATACTTGGATGGTCAAGGCCGTGTGTTAGGTGGCGCCATTGTGGGTCGTGAAGATTTCATTTTGGGTAAAGTGTTCCCTTACGTGAGAACTGCGGGGCCAACGCTTTCAGCCTTCAATGCTTGGGTGATTCTGAAAGGTTTAGAAACTCTCAACTTGCGTTTGGAAAAGCAAAGTCAATCAGCGCTTGAGTTGGCGTCTTGGTTAGAACAACATCCTGCAGTGGAGCGTGTGTATCACCCAGGTTTGAAGTCTCATCCTCAGTATGAGTTGGCTAAGAAGCAACAAAAAATGGGCGGTCCAATCTTGTCATTTGTGTTGAAGGGTGGCAAAGACGCTGCCTGGAAAGTCATTGATGGCACGAAGCTCTTATCCATCACGGCCAATTTGGGCGATACGCGCACGACCATCACGCATCCAGCGACAACCACTCATGTGCGAGTCAGTCCAGAGGCACGAGCAGCGGCCGGTATCACCGATAGCTTGGTCAGAATTGCTGTGGGTCTTGAAAATATCGAAGACATCAAAAAAGACCTGAGCACAGGTCTTTAATAATCTCTTTTTTTAGAACGCTTCTTTTTCAGCTTCTAAATACGCCAAGCTGGTGTATTTGCCGATGTTGCCATCAAAGCCTTTGGTTCTTTTGGCATATTTCATGACGCGTGTGTCTTTGAGGACCAAGTTTTTAGCAGTGCTGGGATCAACACCATCTTGTACTGCTTTGACGCAAGTTTCATAGATGCCTGACATGAACTCTCCGTATTCTTGGAGCAATTCTTTTTTGGGTCGACCATGTCCTGGAACCCACAGTTGTTGACCTGCAGCAGCGGTGAGCGCTTTGTAGGTTTTGAGTGTCCCCACATAAGAGCCATCGTCCATATTTGCGATGCGCTCATCCATCGCCACATCCCCCACGTGCGTCACTTTATCCTCAACCACTTCCATGCAAATATCGCCTGGTGTATGAGCCACGCCATAGTGATGAATCTTAATCGTCACGTCGCCGTACTTGAAGACATCACCATGTTTGACAGGGTGGGTTGGTGGAATGACTTTGGTGCCAACAGTGCCTTGATTGGTCCACCGTTCCATGAGATTACGCCATGCATTTCCCTCAACTCCTTTAATTTGCTCTAGGCTATAAGGGTGAGCATAGATAGGCATCTTGCCGTAGGCTTCCACAAAAGCTTGATTGCCTAAGAAATGATCGCCGTGATAGTGAGAATTAAAAATAGCAATCACTGGTTTGTTACTGATGGTCTTCATCATGCGAATGGCCATCTCGCCAATCTGCACAGACGCACCTGAATCTAAGACCACAATACCTTTGGCAGTCACGACAAAGGTGATGTTAGCCATCATGCCTTGATTTTCTGCTGTCGGAAAACCATCTGGTGCATAGATCATCCAAACATGAGGGCTCAACTGTTGAATGGGGTGGTCTTTGACGCGCGGTCCTCGAATGAAATCTTCTGCCGCGCTTGCAAACTGAGTCAATTGAGGAAGAGTCAGAATGCCTGCAGCACCGAGTGAAAGCTTCAGTATTCGTCTACGATCTTGCATGCCCATAATCCCCCCACTTTTTTGGGTATTAATGATTGAGATGGAATTTGATGGGCATGATGTGAATTTGTTCGGGATCTAAATAAATCTTTTTTTCAACGCCCATGGCAATTCCTAATCGTCTTAATTCGCTGGAAGATGCCTGCCAAATAATTTGGTCATCACAATTTTTAACTTGCCAGTACACCACCGCAATTTGACCCAATTGTCTGACTCTTGCGACTTGGCAGTCAATTAGATTAATTTTGCAACTATCAGTTGCCGTTAGGTCATCCAAGACTTCAATGCTATGACTTGGAATGACCCAAGCTACTTCGGTGGGTTTCTTAATCTTGCCTTTATCTTTGATGGATAAGTTTAAACCGCGATTTCCCCAGCTGAGTTGACCATTTTCAAAAACACCCTCGAATAAATTGGGGCTACCCACCAAAGCGGCTACTCGGGCATTGCGTGGTTTATCAAGTAAATGTTGTGGCGTTGAAGTTTGCAGACTTTTGCCATTGTCGATGACCGTGATGCGATCTCCTAAGCGAATGGCCTCATTCAAATCATGTGTGACCAATACAATTGGCAATGACACCGCTTGGCGTAGTTCTGAAAGTGCTTCATATAAATTTTGACGAGTCGGAGCATCGACTGCGGAGAAAGGTTCATCTAGTAGCAGTGCTTGAGGATCTCGGGCCAATGCCCTTGCAAGAGCCACACGTTGCTGTTGCCCACCCGAAATCTCATGTGGATAGCGATTGGCCAAATCTGCAATGCGCAAGCGCTCTAACCAACGTTGCGCCTCTTCACGACCTCTTTGCTTGCGTGCCAACAAAGGTATGCAGACGTTTTCTAAAACACTCAGGTGCGGAAATAGAGCGTAATTCTGAAAAAGAAATCCCACGGAGCGTTGGTGTGTTGGCACGAAAATTTCATGGGCGCTATCAAGCCAAATCTTGTCTTGGCATTGAATAAATCCTGTGACATCTGATAAACCTGCAATGCTGCGTAAGCTGGTGGTTTTGCCACTGCCAGAGGGGCCTACCAAAACATGAAGCTCACCGGGGGCACATTCAAATTCAATCTTGATCGGGAAATCATTTTCGCGTTGAAGCCGTACTTTTAACATCACGCCACTCGCTTTTTAGCAGTCAATTGATAGCTCCACGTGATTGCTACCAATGAAATGATAAGTAAGACAAAAGACATGCCGCTAGCGCTTGCATGATCCATATTTTGGACGCTGTCGTAGATTGAAATTGCGATTGTTTGTGTTTCTCCAGGTATCGAGCCACCAATCATCAAAATGACGCCGAACTCACCAAGGGTATGAGCAAATGTAATCACGGCAGCGCTGATGACGCCTTTCCAAGCCAAGGGAAATTCAATTAACTTGAACGATTGCCAGGGTGTTAAGCCACTGCATTGAGCTGCCTCTTTGATGTTTTGAGGAATCGCTTCGAAAGCCCGTTGAATGGGTTGAATTGCAAAGGGCAAATTAAAAATAATCGATGCAATCACCAAACCTGTAAAACTAAAAGTAAGGGCTTGACCGAATAACTCAAGGTTCGTAAAACTCACCAATAGGTAATAACCTAAAACCGTGGGGGGGAGGACCAAAGGTAAAGCCAAGACTGCTTCACAGAAAGACTTTCCTTTTTTCATTCGAGCTAACTGATACGCTGCCCAAATGCCAAATGGAATTAAAAAAAGCAGAGTGAATAACGCAAGCTTTAAAGATAAAAGTAATGCTTGGGTATCGATCGTCATGATTAGGAATTAAGGATAAGTGTTTTAAAAATTAGTCAAAATAGTTAGTTAAATTTATTAGATGTTTAATTTTTTTTCTCGGTAAATACCCTAAAAATCCAATTAAAACCAACACTTTCATTATTTAGATATTCCAAAACAATCTATAAAAGAGAATAATGACACATCGCAGTTGAAAAAATATTCAACGCTTAAAAAAGATTTTTATTCAGTGTAAACGTTGGGGGGTCCTTGTGACAGTCAAAAAGAAATCTACACCGATTGGTAGATTGCGTCGTGCTCCAGAAAACTTCGTCACTCAGCAATTTGCTGATGAAGTGTATGAGCATGGTCTAAGTGAAGAGCGTCGTGGCTTTTTGCGTAAAAGTTTTGTGGCGGCTCTAGGGGCTACTGCTGCTGGTACAGCAATCGCTGCAGACGGCGAAAAAGTGATTTTGGAAAAGCAACCCTGGCAGACCACTTTGGGTCAACCAGTGGCAGCTCGTCCATACGGCATGCCTTCACAATGGGAAGCTGCTTTGCAGCGTCGCGAGTCTCCAGGTTTGACGCGCGTCTCGGCAGCTTCTGTTGCTTTTGCTCCTTTGCAAGGCTTCTTTGGCATCATCACTCCTAACGGTTTGCACTTCGAGCGTCATCACCAAGGTTGGTACGACATCGATCCTGCCCAGCATCGTTTGATGATTAATGGTTTGGTGAAACAGCAAAAAGTATTCACGATGGATGACTTGATGCGTTTACCTAGCGTGTCACGCATTCACTTTATTGAGTGTGGCGCCAACACAGGTCTTGAGTGGGGTAACGTGGCTGTGCCAAGCGTGCAGTACACCCACGGCATGTTGTCTTGCTGCGAATTCACAGGAGTGCCCTTATCAGTCTTGTTAGACATGTGTGGCGCTGACCTGAAAAAAGGTAAATACATCTTGGCTGAAGGTGGTGACGGTTCAGGTATGACCAGAACCATTCCAATGGATGCCGCCTTGAAAGACGTATTGGTGGTTTGGGGTATGAACGGTGAAATGTTGCGTCCTGAAAACGGATACCCATTGCGCTTGTTGGTGCCAGGTGTTCAGGGCGTGAGCTCTGTGAAGTGGTTGCGTCGTATTGAGGTGGGTGACATGCCCTATGCGACCAAAGATGAAGCGGTTCACTACATTGACTTGTTGCCCAATGGTTTGCATCGTCAATACACCACGATTCAAGAATGTAAGTCAGTGATTACGACACCATCGGGTGGTCAGCAATTGCTCGACAAAGGTTTCTACAACATCAGTGGTATGGCATGGTCAGGCCGCGGCAAGATCAAGCACGTAGACATTTCTGTGGATGGTGGTAATAACTGGCGCAGAGCTCGTTTAGAGTCACCTGTTTTATCTAAGTGCGTGACTCGTTTCAACATGGATTGGGTGTGGGATGGTTCACCAGCCATCTTGATGTCACGTGCCACCGATGAAACTGGTTACGTACAACCAATGATCAAACAATTAAGAGAAGTTCGTGGTACACGTTCTATCTATCACAACAATGCAATCCAAGCATGGAAGCTTGATGCGAACGGGGAGTTGAGTAATGTTCAAGTTGGCTAATTTAACTAAAACTTTCGTTCTTGCTGGCCTCGTGTTGGGTTTTTCAGCAGAAGGCATTGCGCAATCTAAATATGAAGGTATCGGTCGTCCTGCGACCAATGCGGAAGTGGCCGCTTGGGACATTGACGTTCGTCCAGACTTCAAGGGTTTGCCAAAGGGATCTGGTAACACGGTGCGTGGTCAGGAAGTGTGGGAAGGTCGTTGTGCATCTTGTCACGGTACTTTTGGTGAATCTAACGAAGTATTCACTCCGATTGTGGGTGGTACGACCAAAGAAGACATCAAAACTGGTCGTGTGGCGTCATTGACGAGTGAAAAGCAGCCTCAGCGTACAACCTTGATGAAGGTGGCCACTGTTTCTACTTTGTGGGACTATATTTACCGTGCGATGCCTTGGAATGCACCAAGAACTTTGAGCGTGGATGACACCTATGCGGTATTGGGTTACATCCTTTCAATGGCTGAAATCGTGCCAGAAGACTTTACCTTGAGCGATAAAAACATTGCTGACGTGCAAAAGTTGATGCCTAACCGCAATGGTATGACCCAAGCCCACGGTATGTGGAATGAAGGTGGTAAGCCAGACGTGAAGGCCACAGCTTGCATGAGCAATTGCAGCAAACACGTGACCATTGGTTCGACTTTGCCTGACTATGCCCGTAACGCTCATGAAAATCTTGCACAGCAAAATAGACCGTTTGGGCCATTTCGTGGTGTAGATACCACCAAGCCACCTGTGTCTAAATTGCCAGGTAAAGGCACGATGACTGTGAGCATGTCTGCTGCTGACTCAATCACACCAGAAGGTCTATTCAAGAAGCACAATTGTTCTACTTGTCATGCGCCTGCAAGCCGTGCCATTGGACCAGCGATTTCTGAAGTGGCTGCCAAGTACAAAGGTCAAGCTGATGCTGTGAACAAGCTACACAAGAAAGTTAAAGTGGGTGGTGCCGGTGTTTGGGGTGCGATTCCAATGCCTCCACATGCACATGTGTCTGATGGTGACATTGATGTGATGGTGAAATGGATGCTTACTGGCAAATAAAGAGTTAATATTGCTATTGAGTTATTTGTAATTTTTGATACTTAGTTTTTTTAGAAGGAGTTCGTATGAACCTAAAACGTCGTGAAGCACTGCGATTAACAGCAGTAATCGGTTTGATGGCTGCAACAGGCCTCATTTCTCA
>JACCDI010037877.1_pt1 | contig 25374 bp, 14 predicted proteins | sample 7442791 | NCBI WGS metagenome assembly JACCDI01 (sample SAMN15323434, study PRJNA562643) | freshwater metagenome | isolation source: river surface water | place: USA:Blue River Watershed | collected 2017-08-15
ACTTCCGAAAACGCCTTTAGCCTGATAGGATACAAGTCCGCATAACATATTTAAGTCGCCTTCTGTATAAAGGCGATGCATGGTATTCAGGCATTGTTTTCCCATACGACAATCGGCATCGATGGTATGGATGACAGGGTATTTGGCTGCTTGTATGCCCGTTAGCAATGCTGCTTTTTTCCCCTCACCTTCCGATATGATGGTTTTGATGTCTAATGAGCTTTGATAATTACTAATCACCTGCAAGCTTTCGTCATCAGAATGGTCGTTAACCAGAATGAGTTCAAAAGGAAAATCGCAATTGATTTGCTGTGCGATGGCTTCGAGACAAGGCAACAGATTATCCGCTTCGTTGCGAAAAGGCACGATGATGCTGACGCCGGTATTGTTTGAGGTATGAACCTTTGAAAAGTTTAACCATTTGAAGGCTTTAAAAACATAGAAACAAAAACCAGCATAAATCAGCAGCACCAAACTTGCAAATGGAAAAAACACCGTCATCATTAGTATGGCCAAGGCGCGGTAGATCATCGTTTTAATTTTAAAGACAACAAAACGATGGCGCCAATACACATGGGCAACACCAGGTTAAAAATATAGATGATCATACCCGGCACGTATTCCATTCCGTAAGCATTATCGAGCGTACCATTCAACACAAGAGCCGGCACACTGACACGAATTGCCAGATCTGTAAGTATAAAATTAGGCGATACCGTTTGCAACAGGAAGATGCATGAAACAGCCAACATAGCATACCACACAGAACTTTGGGTGGTAAACGGAAAAACCTGAATCATCAAAGCATAGGGCAAGACAAAGAGTACATAACGCAGGCAAGAGAATCCAAGCAATCGCGCAAGATCCCCCTTCTTTAACAATTGTAAAGCTTCTTTGAGAGCCAATATTAATTTAGACTGACGAATGAATCTGAAATTGGGTAAAAATTTGTAACCAAATCCCACCAACACCAACAGCGCCAGCAATGACAGCACAAAACTTACGGGCACTTCAAAGGGTTGAATAACCAAGAAAGCGATGGTTCCGAAGAATAAGGTGATGAGCAATTGGGTAAAGCTACCGGCCACCGATAAGATACCGGCATTAATTTTATGTTGGTCTTTGACATAAGCCAAACGGCCCAGGTATTCTCCCGTGCGGTAAGGCAAAAGTTGAGACACTGCCACACCTGAGAGGACAGATTTAAAGGCTGTTTTAAACGACTGCAATTCCATTTTACAAATCAGGTATTGCCATTTGCGCGTTTCGACACCCCAGTTGAGCAGCGAAAAAAGTAGCAGTACAGGGTACCAGTACCATGGCAAACGCAGCATAGCTTCTTTGAGTGTTTCTAGTGAAACATTGGGGTTGTTGTAAAATTTCTTATAGAGAATAAGGACAATAAAAGCAGGGACCAGCCATTTAATCAGCTTAAAGACCGCTGGCCAATTAACATTTTTTAGTATCTTTGTTTTGTTTTGCAACGCGTATTACCAGAAAGTTTTGACAGGATTGTCATGGGCATCGACCCGGGTACAAATATAATGGGTTATGGTGTAGTTGGCTTAGTAGGTAAAGAATATTATTTGCTCAGCATTGGCATTATCCGATTGGATAAGTTAGAAGACCATGCCTTGAAATTGAAACATATTTTTGAACGCGTAACGGGCTTGATAGAGAGTTATAAACCCGACGAACTGGCCATCGAAGCGCCTTTTTATGGCAAGAACGTACAGTCGATGTTAAAACTGGGACGAGCCCAAGGCGTAGCCATTGCAGCTGCCTTGATGCGTCAAATACCCATTTACGAATACCAACCTAGAAAGATTAAATTAAGTATCACAGGATCGGGTAATGCTAGTAAAGAACAGGTAGCAGAGATGCTGCAGCGTTTGCTACATTTCAAAGACATGCCAACGCATTTGGATGCTACCGATGGATTGGCTGCGGCGATGTGCCATATCTTTCAATTCAGTCCACGTAGCTTTGGCGAAAAATCTTCTAAAACTTCACGCGCTAAAAAATCAGGCTCCTGGGAAAGCTTTGTCAATAATAACAAAGACAGAGTAAAGAAATAAAAGAAACCTATTTAAACGTGTAATTCAATCCGAAGCTTACACCATAATTAAGAAAATCGGCTTTGTAATAGTGTTTGATGAACGGTTTGTGGAAATAGTCGATAAAAGGAGCTGCTTCGAAATAGAGCTGATCAACTATTCGATAATTCATTGCCAGTCGTACTCTACTTGACAGCAAGTTTTTAAACACTATCCCTTTATCCAACTGAGTGAAAGGCACTGCCGCTTTATTGATACTATCATAAAAGAAAGTATTGGCTTTGGTCAGTAATTTATAGTTAGCCCCATAGCTCAAATCAAGTTTGAAATTATTTCTTTCAAGCAAAGCTCTAGAGACATTTAAAGACAGACCAAAGACTTTAAAATTTTGGTTTACTTTGTTATGATTGGTACCAGCGAGATACAAACTGGCAGTATCGTGTAGGCGCCCAACATATTCTGAAGGCAGAACAGTTTCGAAGTTTGGACGGAACACCTGCATATAGGTGGTATCATGCTGATCGCCCATAGAAGTTGTTTGTTTAAACTGGGCACTGTGGACCCCCAGCGACAATTTCCATTTTTTGATACTGAGACCACCGTATAGACTAATTTCTGAACCCTTCCCTTTCGGCAATTTCATTAGCTCAGGTTCGATGTAAATATTAGAAGCAAGAATACCATAGTTCAATCCTATAAAATAACGGAAGGTTTTAGCATTCGGTTTAATGCGAGGAATAATATCCTGATTAAAACTTAAAGATTTGAAATAACGCTGTATACGTGCCAGGGCAAGATAGCGAGGGTCGTTATTATCATAGTTTGATAAGTCTACAACACCGAGAGGGTTTTCAGTAAAAGGAGTAGTAATTTTAAGAGGACCGAGAGAAGAATTGACATCATCAGTGAAAGGCGTTTTATTAAGAATTGGTTTTGAGTTAAGTCTTAACTTTAAAGAGCTCTTTGCAGCAAGCTTTTTGGTTGAAAGTTTTACTACAGGAGTAAGAAGCGTTGAAGATTGAGTAGAAACATCGCCAGATTTTTCTGAGTCATTAGAAAGTGTGTTATTGGCACTACCAACTGTAGCATGATTCGTCAATTTAGTTGACGAATTATGAGAATCTGAGTAACTGTTTAAATACCACAATCCCGTAGTGGCAAGCAACAGCAAGAGGGCTCCACTGAAAAATCTCCAGAAGAGGATCCATCGCCTGCGGTAAGGGTACACAGGTATCTGAGCTTCAATAAACTCCCATGCCCCTTCTTTGAGAGGCAATTCCATTTTATCAGCCATATCTTTTAATTCATTATCATCAAGCATTGTTACACTTTAGTTTTAGCTGTTAAAATTTCGGTTAGTTGTTTTCGCGCTCTATGGATATTTGACCGCACGCTCGACTCCTCCAGTCCGAGCTGACCAGCGATATCTGTGTAGCTATACCCCTCTATAGCAAAGAGATTTAGCACAGTTCGCATGGTTGCGGGCAGTTGAGTGATAGCGGCCATTACTCTATCCATTTCTAAAAAATCCTGGTACACAGGTTCGTCATAAGCGATGTGTTCGGCATCTTCAAGCGATGTTTTTATTTTATTTTTTTCTCTTCTTATATGTTCCAGACAGGTATTGACCATTATTCTTCGAATCCACGATTTAAGGGTACTTTCAGCTCTATAGCTTTCGAGTTTTTTAAATACTTTAATGAAGCCATCTTGCATCAGATCATGAGCAATATCGTAGTCGTTCACATACCTGTAGCAGAGACCCAACATTTGTTTGGCGTAAGATTCAAACAAACGTTTCTGGGCCGACTTGTCATTTTTGAGACAAGCTTTTACCAGGTCGCTATCAGATTCTAAATGGATCAATATTTTTAAAACAACTCAGAAGAAATTTAGTTTTAACAATAATGTGTGTCGCGATCAAAGCCACGACACACATTATATTGATTTATTTTATTAATGTTGTGTTATACAAGCCATTATCAGAGAAAATTGCTATCATATAAAGACCTTTACTTAATGATTCGATGTTAACAAATGTTGAGTTAGTCGTTTCAGAAACTGTTTTACCATCTGGTGTCATCACCACTACTTTATTCACTCTATACGGAGATTCGATTTCGAAATAAGAACTGGCAGGATTAGGGAATACTCTGAAATCATTGCCAGTTGACACTGTATTAACTGAAGTGGTATTAACCGGCAACTGAATCACTCTACCAGCAGCTGTTACAACAAACAGACCGAAAGCCTGACCAGCATCTTTACCTGCAGGTACGTTAGGTGATAAGAAGCCAGAAGCAATAACGGTGATGGCACTGTCTCTGAAAGCTGAAAGTGGTGCACTGTAAGAGGCAACAATATCAGAACCACCAGCAGGCAAAATACTAACAACAATATCAGAAGCATTTGTTGTGATCAAATCTGTTCCATCTGTAAATTCAATACCTTCTGCCAGTAAAGCACCATTAGCACCACCAGCTCTAACGTCTACAGCAGGTGCATCAGTGCTACCGTGTATGATACCCAGAGTTACTTTTCCAGACTCTAGTGCAGACACTGAACCCACATAACCAGTGATATCAAATACCACACTGCTACCATTTTCGTATTTAGCAGTATCGATTACACCCTGAGCAGTAGCGATAATTTCGGCACCACCTGGAAGGTTAAGATCGAGGTTGTAGATGCTTTGAGCAATAGAGGTACTACTTGCAGGAGCCACCCACACATTAAAAGCTTTGTTAGCTGGAATACTCAAGAAAGGAGTAGCTTTTCTGAAAGCGAAATTATCTAAGAGAATAGCAGGCGTTCCTGACAAATCGGTATAAATATCGACAGAAGCAGCCAAGGCATCTGGAGCATTGTGAATGATTTGAAGTTTTGCAGTTGTTTGCAATGGCAGTTCAATTACTGAACCACCAGACAATACCGCAAATAATCCAAAGCCTTTACCATTCAGATTTGTTGACGGACTCAGGAAACCAGACGCAAAAGCAATGATAGGCTCGCCAGCAGCATTTAAAGTTTTAAGCGGTGCAGCATAGGTAAACAGCGCTGCTTCCTGGCCAGGTAAACTCACATTGATAAGATAATCAGCATTTGGCACTGTGATGTAAGCTGTATTATCACCATAGGCAGCAGCCTCAGCCAGATAGAGCGGATCGCCAACAGTGGTTTTTTGGAAAGCACTGATATCTACGGCAGGTGCATCGGTAGAACCATGGTACACCATTAGTTTGTTATCGCTACCAGATTTACTGTCGATGGCATTGGCAATCACTTTTAGTTCAAAGGTTTTTTGAGGATTGAAACCATTTTGAAAATGGCCTTGAGCGATGAGAACAAATTTTCCGTTAGCTGGCAGGTTATAACCAAAACCAATGACAGAATCGGCGATAGAGCTACTGTTCTTTCCGGCGAAAACTATTCTAATCGGACGTTCAGCAGGCGCAGAAATAAACGGAGTCGCTGTTCTGAAGGCAAAATTATCTCTTAACAGCGTTGAAGTTCCATTGTCCAGCAAATACATATCTACTGAATCTAGTGCAGGGTCGGCACTGTTGTGAATCGCCATAACACTGGCAGTTTGTGCTTTAGAAGCAAACATTGCAAAAGCAACACAGAGGGTACTAATTATTTTTTTCATATTTTTATTCATTACTACTACTATGATGCAGTGTGTTTAATTTTTGTTGCACAAAAAATCAAAAAAAATCAAAAAAAAAGTGCGGGTAAAAACCCACACCTTTTTTTATCATATAGCAATATGTCAGTTTAATTTTTGATGAGCTTTTCTACTTTGACCAGATCGCCCTTGTCATTCTTCACCTTTAATATGTACATACCTTGACTAAGTTCAGAAAGATTAACACTTACCTGCTCTTTGAAATTGCCGTTTAAAATTTCAGAACCTGTAATATCACTAATGGTGTACAGCAGATTTTCCACTGATTCAGCAGCAATTTTCAAATGATCATTAACCGGATTAGGGTACACATTTATCTGAACCTCTTTAATAGCGTTAAAACTGCTATTGAAACGCGACTTCACCTGAACATAGAAGGTATCGATATTACAAGCACCATATTGGTCGCAGACAGTTGAATAGAATTTCAAATTACCAGTAAAATTCTGGCAAGATTCTATGCTGATAGAATTCAGCAATTTATTGTGTTTTAATTTAAAGCAATCTTCGTTGCTATTACTATAATCTGCTACAAGTTCCACTTCCAGATTTTTCTTTTCAACGCCAGGCACAGTATAACCCATCTCCTTCACTTCGTCGTTGTACATTGAAATCATAGAAGAAGACTGGTTGAGGTTGACACCTGGAATGTAGTTACTGCATGGACCGTTAAGATAGAATCCGACACCACCTTTGGTGAAAGCTTCGCAGGAATTCAAATACTCGACCCCATTGCAACCACAAACTGGCATGCTAAAATTTCCACAGTCATATGAGGTATCAATGAATGTAGAATCGACGCACCAGAGTCCCAGATCATCAAAACAAATATAAACAACTGCTGTATCTGATACACTGTTATTACTTCTGTCATACACCGCATATACCAATGTATCACAACCCAGATAAGCGGAATCTGGCAACCACATTAAATGGCCCAATGTATCAAAAAGCGTGATACCATGGTTAAAATCTTTCACTAATGTAGTGTAAGCATTTTTGAAATTCAGATTAACATCATTGTAAAGAACATTGTATCGATTGGACAGACTAAAGAAGTTGGTAGTGAATTCATCATCAACAGCCAAGACATTCCCATTATTAATACTTGAATCTACAATACAAAACACCTCAAAAGCATAGGCAGCTTTTCCGAATGTATCAAACGCAGTTAAATTAGCATAGTGCAAACCTGGACGTTTAAAATCATGCACAGCTTGTTTCTGCATGGCTGTATCGCCATCGCTGAAAGTCCAGTAGAAGGCCAACAGACTGTCATTACTACCGCAGTTGGCAAGCACATTAAATGTCACATTAGTGCCATTAATAGTATAATTAATATCTGGCTGACAAGAAGACAAACCGCTACCACCTTCGAGACTAACATAGACTATTGCAGTATCGCAAACGCCTCCTCTGCAAATCGAATAGACTAATTGATCAAAACCTGTAAACTGATAGCGCTTATTTTTAATAAAGATACTATTACCACTTGTTCTGGCATCCAGCAGGCTTGGTTGAACAATTATAGAAAGACTCGCGTTGTTATAGACAATATCATTGACCATTACTTTCAATTCAACTTCACTGAGAGAATAAGATTGCAACACATAATCGTCTTGAGCCACCACCGAATTGGTATCCAGAACTGTTACAGATTTACATACAGTGGTAGTATCATTTAGTCCATACTTTGTCAGGCACACATTATAGGTACCGGTGCTAGCATATTGATGCACAGGATACATTTCTGAAGACGTTGAACTATCGCCAAAATCCCACTCGTATGCTAAAGCATCAGGACAATTCCCAAAAGGATGTAAGCTTACCTGATTGATCCCAACGACATACCCAAATTCAGGCTGACATCGATTATCATACACATAAATAAATTTGCAGGTTCTTAATTTTACATCAAATGAATCTGTTGTTTCAATACAAACATTGTAAGTTCCATAACTAGAGTATGTATGAACAGGATTTTTCTGTGTTGAGAAGGTACTATCTCCGAAGTCCCATTGGTATGACTTAGCACTATTATTACCAGCGCATTTTGTAGCATTGCTAAAGTTAACAGTAGACAAAGAATTTGAATAGTTAAAATCAGGTTGACAGAAGGCGTAATCCTGACGGAGATAGTGGTAAATATAGACCACACCTGTGTCTGTTACTGTCCCATTATTTAACACATATTCAAGCATGTCGTATGTATAATTCACAAAAGAATCGACAGTATATTTAAGAACTCCATTTGATATAGAAGCTTGTCCGAATACACCTTGCCTGGATATAGAAACAGAGGCATTGCCGTAATACTGATCATTATCTTTTAGAGCTGTGTAAGCAGCACTATCCGGGTAGTAATAATAAAGTACATCAGGATTGGCCTGTATATAGGTAGAGTCAAAAACAGTGATCGACTCGCAATAGCGATTTGAATCAATAGAAGAATAAGTAGTCAGGCAGACATTGTAGGTACCAGCGCTCGTAAACTGGTGTTTTGGATTAAACTGGGTAGAACTGGATGAATCATCGAAATCCCAGTAATAGGTCAGTTTAGTAGAATCGCTACTGGAGGCGTTAAAAAACTCAGCAGAAAGCGGACCAGGGATTGCGTAAAAAGAGGCTATGGTATTGGCTCTTCCAAGAACATCCAGGTAAAATTCTATGGTATCAGAATAAGTAGTATTGGTTGTATCATAAGGATTACTGTATAGCAACGCAATTGAAATTGTGTCGATGATACTATAATTCTGTGTTGTGTACTCGAGTATAGAGCGGTTAGAAACATTCAAGGTTCCAAGAGATGGATTCCTCAGAACAACTATAGTATCCAACTGATAGCCATAGTTAGCATAGTCGATACTAAAATATCGATCTCTTACAGGCACTTTAGATGTTCCATAAAATGCTTTTAGATCGGAAGTCGAAAACAGAAAGAGAACAAAAAGAAGTTTAAAAAAGGATTTATACATAAACAATTAATTTCCCTTAGGATGAGAAATTGAAACAATTTGTTGCAAGTTTAGTTCTACAAAAAGAAGAAATATTATTAAACAGCTATTATTCTGCTTAATAGAATTGAGCGAGAGAAATTAAAGGACTTAAGAAACAATTTTGATTACTTCACAATCAGCTTCCTACCCAATTTTAGAATGGTAGTTTCTTTCATGTGATTGAGTTTGCAAAGTTTAGCGACAGTGGTTTTGTTCTTTCTGGCAATAGCGCTTAGGGTATCACCTTGTTTTACCACATGGTATTTCTTTGTTACCTTCTTAACTGATTTGTAGTGATCTTCAGAAAAAGTCTGATCCTCCGCTTTTTGTTTTTTAACCAGTTTATGGTTATCAAAAGTGGTACTGTCAATCATCACTTCATTGTTCAACAATGAGAAAGTTTCGAACGCTATAAATTTAGAAGGATCAATAGGCTGACCCATGAAACGAATTTCGAAGTGGAGGTGAGAGCCGAAACTATGACCGGTATTACCACCTAAGCCGATACTTTGACCCGCTTTTACGGTTGTACCTGGTTCAACCAAAACTTTAGAAAGGTGACCGTATAGGGTTTCCAATCCATTATGATGTCTTACTACAACCATATTACCGTAGCCATAATAGTAGCGCGACATTCTAACAACACCATCGAAAGCAGAAACAACTGTATCGCCTGTTTCCAGATCGATATCGACACCTTGGTGGGCTCTGCCATGTCTAGGACCGTAGTTAGAGGTTACAATATTGGCAACTGGCATCACGAAACCAAGAGAATCGCCAGCCAGGCATAGACTTACAGGCTGTCTGAAACTATTAAAATCGTATACATAAGGATTCAATATTTCGGTGTTCCAGGTGTTCATGTAAACATCCCAGGCAGAACTGAAGGTAGAATCGAAATTAGAACCCATCTTAATACCCTCGTCAGACACCTCTTTTCCTTCATTAATGGTCGCGGTAAAGATTCCGTTGAGGTTGTGCGCGTCGATATAGCCTGTTCCCAAGAAGAACAAACCAATGAAAAAGAGGAACTTATATATTCTTGACTTTGTCACGTGCGCTTTTTTCGTCGAGGCGCAAATTTAGTGATAATTCTTCAATATTTTCAAACTTTTTTTCATCTCTTAAACGTTCAATAACAGAGATTTCGACTAATTTACCGTATATATCTTCAGAAAAGTCAAATATATGGGCTTCAATGCTGAAAGATTTTCCAGGCACGGTAGGGTTATTTCCGATATTCATCATGCCGCCATAGGTGCGACCCTCAACCATACATTTCACGGCATAGACGCCAATGGCCGGAATGAGTTTATATGGTTCATTAAGTTCTAAATTGGCAGTTGGATACCCTATTGTCCGTCCGAGTTGCATCCCTTTAACAACGACACCTGAAAAGGAATAAGGGCGACCCAGATATTTGTTGGCAGTACTCACTTCTCCTGCCAGCAGGGCATTTCTAATTTTTGTACTACTGATGGTGATTTCGTCGATATCTTCAGCCGCAATTTCCATCACTTCGTAATGATATTGTTGCTGAAAAGCTTGTAGTAATTTAATATCTCCCTCACGATTACGACCAAACCTGTGGTCGTACCCCACGATGGCAACTGCAACATTCAAGCGGTTAACCAGAATTTCGCGAATATAATCTTCGGGCATAATATTGCTAAGTTCCTTGGTAAATGGGAGTACCACAACATTATCAATCTGACAGCGTGCAAACAATTCTAGCTTTTCTTCCAGCGTTTGCAGGAGTTTCAGCTGATTATCTTCAGGAAAAAGGAAAAGTCGAGGGTGTGGCCAGAAGGTAAGAACAACAGTTTCTCCCCCTGTCTTTTGTGCCACCTCAGTCATTTGAGCTAAAATTTGCTGATGACCAAGATGAACCCCATCAAAGGTTCCCTGAGTAAAAACCGTGTTTTTAAATTCTGGTAATTGATCAATTGAATGAAATACTCTCATTGTTTAGAAACCACAGATTTGCTGAAATTCGTCTATACCAAAAGCTTTATCAATTGTAAAATCGCCTATTGCTGTTCTTCTTAAATCCGTCAGATAACAACCACTGTTTAGATCCTGAGCAAAATCGTGAGCCAGTGTCCTGATATAAGTTCCTTTGCTGCACTTCACTTCGAAAGCAATCTCAGGCAATTTACCAGAGATGGTAAAATCATAAACATGAATTTTGCGACTTTTAATTTCGACTTCTGTACCATTTCGGGCATGTTTGTAGGCACGGGTTCCATTAATTTTAATAGCCGAATACACAGGAGGTGTTTGTTCTACTTCACCCGTCATGTGTTTAACTTCAGCATTGAGCATGTCCTGAGTGATGTGCAAATAAGGATATTCTGCATCAAAATCAGTTTCAAGGTCAAAAGAAGGTGTGGTTTTACCGAAGTTAAAAACACCTGTATAGATTTTGAACATATCTTGAATTTGCTCTATCATTTTAGTACATTTTCCAGTACAAATAATCATTAAACCAGTAGCAAGTGGATCCAGTGTTCCGGCATGCCCTACCCTGGCGGCTTTAGTAAAATACTTAACTTTCTTTACAAGTTTGAAAGACGACCAGTGTTCCGGTTTATCAAACAACAGTACTGCACCGCTCTTTAATTTCTCTGCATCAAAATTATCTTTGGTCATCAGAAAGCTGGCAATATCTGCCCTTTCCTCATTGTTTGCTGAAACTTCCATTGCTCTTAATCTTCCCTTCTATGCTTACTGTATAAAAATAAATACCACTCTGAAATTCTGAAACATTAATGATGGCTTTTTGTTTACCAGCCTGTTGGAATTCGTTTAACTGAAATACCTGTCTTCCAGCTGCATCAGTAATCACAACACTAATAAATGCGGCTGTTTCAGTTTCGAAAGGCACTGTCATAACATCAGTCACCGGATTTGGATAGGCATCATACTGTGATGTATTGGTAGTTTTTGTTTGAATTCCAACAGTTGGATCATTCATTACAACTTTATTAATCCAGGTACCAACGGTGTTATTGCTTTTTCCATAAGAACCAACCAACCAGAACTCGTTCGGATTGTTATATCTGCGTTGTATTGAAGTATAATCTCCCCATCTTTCAACAGAATCGGCGATAAAACTATTGATGTATCCATCGCCTTTACGAGCAGTCACCACATTTGAATACGCCCCATTATTATCGAAATATATGACCGAAGTACCTGGTAAAACAGTTTCACCAGAATGCGAGAAAGTGATTAAACTTTGTCTACCGAAAACATTATTGCCTGCATGCACAATTGTAGGATAAGCAATATCCATACTATCATAAGAGATAATATTAGATGTAATACTTGGTGTTGTAGAAGCTGGAAACTGAATCACACCATGGAAGACCGAAGAGCGGCCGTTGATGGCATTGTTACAAGTTTGCACATATTGAATTTTATTATTGACATAGAAAGCACCGAGCACACGGGCATCATTGGTTTGCAGACGGAAGCCAGCTTGCTTTTGAGGCGCTGCAGGAGGTAAACCATATTGTTTATCGGCCTTTAGAATTTTGTAGGAATATTGGGCATTCCCCTGAGAGTAGTTATTGCTGATACGGTGCAGAAACACGGTATCGTTGCTGGCATCACCTGGGCGAACAGAGAGAAAATACAAACCAGGTTCACCAGGCTGATAGGCATCTTGCACCGGACAGATGCTCCAGATAGATTTACCATTGTGTTTAAGATTGCTCCACAGATTGTACTGCAGAGTATCGGCAGCATAGCCGCGTGCTTTAGGCATTTGCCAGATGATAGACTGTTGGAAACCATCACGCCAGTCGGTATTGTCTTTAAGGATATTAACGGTAATAAATAAATCTTCGTTATTAATGGCGATCATAGGATAATCGGTCCACTCAGTACCACCAAACGGTTTACCATTCAACTGATAAACATTCCAACCATCCAGAGGATTAGAAGTTTTGCTAAAACTAACGATGATGCGTGTATCAGAACTTTCAGAACCTTCCAGGAAGACGATGATAAATCGGTTAGAGACAGGATCGAATACTACTTTAGGATCATAGGAACGATTGAGAGAAGAGACACCAGAGCCAGGTTTAGTCGCTTTTGGATCGGAAGGGAAAAACTCCAGACCCCAGTTCTTTCTAAGCACCCCGTTGGTATTGTATACACGGATATAAGTATTCCAAACACTAACCACCATACTATCATTGTTAATGGCCATGTTATTATCATTGGGTGTTCCGGGTACGTGTGCACCAGCAAAACCAGAGACTATTTGTGGCGAAAGACCAGCGCGTTTATTACCAGAAGAAACTGGAGGATAAGGTGTATTTTTAAGACGTTCACGAAGAGCATTTGCCTGTTGTTTGATAGCAGGATCGTAAATAGCTGGCGAAGGCATTGCCTTAGCAATGGTATAGATACCACTTTGGAAGCTGTGCAAACTATCTGGTTCAAAAACATTGTGCAAAGGAACAAAGCCCTTGGTAAGCACTGCCGATTCCTGAGCCTGCAAATTCAGACCGGCAAATAATACGATGAGTAACAGATAAATTCTCATGCTTCAAAAATAGTATAAGTCGGGCTAAAATCCACACTTTAAAACACAGATCCTGCAATAGAAGACATAGTCGTTGCGTTAGAGATATAAAACACATCGCAAAAACAACAAAAAACACCTTAAAATCATTAAATAAAAGCCTATGAAATTCTGAGTACACTATGTTTAAAACTCCTTTTGTTAAGCTTACGGGCATTGGTTTACTTTGCATTAGATATACCAATAGAATGCAGCTAAGAATATTATTGTTTTTCATGATTTTGTCGGCAGGCAGCATCTTTGCACAAAAGACAGCCGCTAACGATGACAAGATTAAGATCTATAACACCGCACTCGAACTTTACGACAAACAGTTGTACAATGCCGCGATTTCAAATTTCATGGAATACATGCCTTATGCAGTCGACGCTGTCAACATCAGTGATGTGGAATACTACATTGCCAGTTGTAAATTAAAATTGCTGCACAACAATGCTTTGTCGAATATGCTCGACTTCATGGAGCGTTATCCAAACAGCAGAAAACTGAACAATGCCAATCTTGAAGTTGGCGATTACCATTTCAATATTGCTAAATACAAAGCAGCATTAGGTTACTACAAAAAAGTTGCGGCGGCCAATCTTAAAAACGACGAAAAAGAACGTTTATCCTATCGCATGGGCTATTGTCTTTTCAAAGCCGGCAAATTAAAAGAAGCTAAAGAATCATTAAAGCCACTAACCAATACCGACAATCCTTACCGCAAAGAAGCCACCTATTACTACGGCTATGTTTGTTATCTCGACAAAGACTATAAAGAAGCGCTTAAAGCATTTAAACAAGTTGATGATGAGAACCTGGGAGCTGTCAAACTTTACATCGCAGAAATCTATTACCTAACAGACGAGTATCAGAAATCCATTGATTATGCCTCTGGAAAAGACTTTGCCGAATTAAATGACAAACGTGATTTATTGATTGGCAAATGTCAGTACCGTTTGGGCAACTACGAGAAAGCACAGGAATATTTCGAAAAATGCCATTACAAAATTGATGAATTAAGCAATTCTGAAGCTTATGAAATTGGTTACACTTACTACTCTAATAAAAATTGCATCAAGTCATCTCAGTTATTTGAAAAAATTGCTAACACTGGCGATGCGATGGCTCAGAGTGCCTCTTACCATTTAGGAGATTGTTTCTTAAAAACAGGCAAAAAACAGAATGCTTTCAATGCGTTTTATGAAGCTCAAAGAACAGAGTTTAACAAAGCGATACAAGAGGAAGCGATGTTTGCCTATGCCAAGTTGGCTCAGGAATTAGGATATCCCAGTAAAGCAGTTACAGCCTATCAGAAATTTATCGAGTATTTTCCAAAATCGGCTTACAAAAACGAAGCGAGTAAGTTGTTAGCTACCTTGCTGTATTCTTCGAGCGACTATAAAGCTGCCATTGCCATTCTCGAAGACATGAACATCAGCGATGAAACGACCAAAGAATTGTATCAGAAGATCTTATTTTTAAGAGCAGAAGAATTGTATCTGCAAAAAGAACTGGTCAACGCCGAAGCGATGTTTAAAAAGTCGATGACCTATAAAATCGACAACAATATCTACGGTCAGTGTCAATACTGGTTAGGAGAGATAGAGTACAACAAAGGCAATAACGACAATGCAAGATCATACTATCAAAAGTTTATTGACAACGCAGAATCAAAAAACACTCAGTTCTATCCTCAGGCCTTGTATGGCATTGCTTACACGTATTACAACCAGAAAAAATATGCTGAAGCTGCCAACTATTTCAATCGCTACAAAACCAGCATTGGCTACACCTTGCCAGAGAATATGTTTCACGATGCTACTCTGAGACTGGGCGATTGTTATTTTGCCATTGCCAACTATAACGCCGCATTAGATGCCTATACTTATATTATCAGCAACCGTAAGAGTGGCGCCGACTATGCCATGTACCAGCAAGGTATGATTTACGGTTTACAAGGTAAGCAAAGTAATAAAATTAATATCCTTAAGAAGATATCGCGCGACTTCCCTACCTCGCCCTATATACCTGATGCAATTTATCAGACAGCAGACGTGTATCTGAACCAGGATAATTACATTGAAGCTGAAAGACAATTAAGATATCTAATAGAAGATTATCCTACCAGTCAGTGGGTGAAAGATTGCCATGTAAGATTAGCCAGTATCTATTACAGACAAAACGACTACGACAAGGCTATAGCTGAATATAAATACATTGTCAAAACTTACCCAGGAACAGCTGAGTCGCAAAAGGCGATGAAAAATGCCGAAACAACTTACAAAAAACAAGGTCAAATTAAAGAATATCTTGAATGGGCTAAGTCGGTACCAAATGTCAACATCAGCACCAGCAAAGAAGATTCTTTGTATTATGATGTAGCCAACAGAAAATATGAAGCAGGTGATTGCAGTGGTGCCATCAAAGATTTTAAAGAATACCTGAACAATTTCAATAATGGTTTCTTTGTATTGAATGCTAACTACTGCATTGGAATGTGTTATTTCACGCAGAAAGATACCAATTCAGCCATTCCATACATTAAATTTGTGGCAGACAATCAGAACTCAGAATATAAAGAAGAGTGCATTTTAAAACTCTGCAATATTTACATCAACAGAAAAGACTGCAACAGTGGTTTGCCTTATTACGAACTACTTGAGAAATATGCAACCAACGCATTATCTGTACGTAAATCATTATACCACCAGATATTGTGTTACAATGCCAGCAACAATTTAGCAAAGGCTGCTGAAAAGTCTAAACAATTATTAAAATACGAATCACTAAGTAATGCTGAAAAAGGCTTAAGTAACAATACCATTGGTCGCAATTTATTATTAGACAGTGCGTATCTGAATACTGCTAAAATGTACTTTGCCAAGACCTTAAAAAACCAGCAGGATGAGTATGCCGCTGAAGCTAAATATTACGAAGCCTACATCCGTTACAGTCAGGATAGTTTAGACAAATGTAAGAAGAGCATCATGGAGTTCAACCACCAATTTTCAAACTATGATTTCTGGCTAGGTAAAACTTTCATTTTATTCTCTGATTACTATTTAAAGAAAGGCGATCAGTTCCAGGCCAAAGCCACTCTGAACAGTGTATTGGAGAACTTTGACAATCCTGAAATCCTTGCCATAGCCAGAGAAAAACTGCAGGCATTAGAAGGCAAGAAAGAAGAAAGCAGTTCCGACGAATAACATCGGCATGGCGCACGAGTTAGAATTAAAAATCAGTCCTGAAAAGGCATACGACCAGACATATATTTATGCTCAGTGTGCAAGAACTTTGCAACTTGATGAAAACGATATCCAAGCCATTAGTTTTTTAAAACGGTCTATTGACGCCAGAAAGAAACCTGTCATATATATATTACGTGTTAAGGTCTTTTTAAAAGGAGAAGCAGTTGACCCTGAAGAAAAGGGTTTTGAACTAACACATCAGCCGTTAAAGAAAAGGATTGGGGTAGTAGGTTTCGGACCAGCGGGCATGTTTGCCGCCCTTCAACTTTTAGAAATGGGTTATCAGCTAGTGGTGTTTGAGCGCGGCAAAATGGTAAAAGAACGTAGACGCGATCTGGCACAACTCAACAAAGAACTTTTGGTAAATCCGGAGAGTAATTATTGTTTCGGAGAAGGTGGAGCAGGCACTTATAGCGATGGTAAATTATATACCCGAAGCAAAAAGCGTGGCGACATCAGGAAAGTCTTAAAAACCTTTGTCGACCATGGTGCACATCCTGATATCATGGTGAATGCACATCCACATATTGGCACCAATAAACTTCCGGGCATAATAGAGAACATTAGGGAAACCTTACTGGCTTATGGAGCCGAAATACGCTTCAACAGCAGAGTAAGCGATTTTATTATAGAAGATCAGACCATCAAAGCCGTTGAAATTAACGAAAAAGAACAGATCCCATTAGATGCTGTTATTTTAGCTACTGGTCATTCGGCCCGAGACATCTTTGAATTACTGGTAAGAAAAAATATTTACACTGAAGCAAAACCTTTTGCTTTGGGTGTTAGAATAGAGCATCCACAAAGTTTGATAGACAGCATTCAATACGGAGTGGCAGAGCGCGGAGAATACTTACCACCAGCATCCTATAGCCTGGTAACACAAGCAGCCGGCAATGGTGTTTTTTCTTTCTGCATGTGCCCGGGTGGCATTATCGCACCAGCGGCAACCGGACCAGGAGAAGTAGTAGTCAACGGTTGGAGTCCTAGTAAGCGCAACGGCAAATTTGCGAACAGTGGCATGGTGGTGACCGTTAATCCGGAGCACTGGCAGCAGCAGTTTGGCACCGGACCATTAGCTGCCTTAGAATTTCAGAAAAGAGTTGAGCAGAAAGCTTATGCCGTATTTAACAGCATCAAAGCACCAGCTCAGCGCATGGACGATTTCATACAGAAAAAATTATCTGCAGAATTACCAGAGTGTTCTTATTTACCTGGAGTAGGCAGTGCTGATTTACATCAGATATTACCTAAATTTATCGGGCATTCATTGTCTGAGGGTATGGCGCATTTTGGCAAGAGTATGCGTGGATACAGAAGTAATGATGCTTTGTTGGTTGGAGTAGAGAGCAGAACCTCCTCTCCTGTTCGTATTCCACGTGATCGCGAAACTTTAAGGCATCTGGAGATTAGCAATTTATTTCCATGTGGCGAAGGTGCGGGCTACGCTGGAGGAATTGTGAGCGCAGCCTTGGATGGAATGGCATGTGCAATGGCGGTGAGGTGAGTGTTAACCGTGGACCGTCCTTCGACGGAGCTCAGGAACCACAGGTCCGACGGTTATACGGTGGTCAAATCAAAGAGTATTCTCAGGCGCTGCGCCCCTATATCGCTGACCGCGGGTCCGACGTTTTATCCGTGGACCGTCCTTCGACGGAGCTCAGGAACCACAGGTCCGACGTTTTATCCGTGGACCGCGGGTCCGACGTTTTATCCGTGGACCGCGGGTCCGACGGTTATACGGTGGTATTGTTAGAGATTATTCATAGGCGTAAGCCTATTAATTCCTGGATCCCAAATTTCAATATTCGTCAACCCTGCCCTTAAGGTCGGCATACAGTCCTGCCAAACTGTGTCATTCAGGCGAATCTAAGAGTCTTTTGTTCTTCTACGATAATTGATTCTACAATATGGCTGATGCATTTCTAATTGAATTATACCACTAGTCCCATAGGGGCGTGCCGAAGGCCTTTATAGCCCAGTTCGTAAAATTTTCGAAGAAAATTTAAGGGCTGGGTTGGTGAACGAAAATTAAAAGCAGCCCCGTAGGTGGCGACCAGAAACCACTATATCCTAAATCCTCGTTCCTTGTTCCTATATCCTGTTCTCAGCGCAACAGATAGAACGTCTGTTCAAACGTTTTGAGGGTACCTTTGAATGGCACGATTTGGACACGACAGACATAGACATCCTGCATGCATAGTTCGCCCTGGTAATAGCCATCCCAGCCTTGGTTGATGTCTGTGCTTTCCCAAAGTTTTTCGCCCCAACGGTTGAAGATTTCCATTTTGAATTTATAGGCAAATAGACTACCCTCTCCGCGGTACAGGTTGTTGTGAACATCGCCGTTTGGAGAGAAAGCATTTGGAAGGTAGTAGGTGAAGTCAGGTAAAATGGCCCCAGTACCTAACTTAAAGGTATCCGAACAACCCTCGCTACTGAAAGACACTAATGTAACAATCCATCTACCGGTATCCTGGAACAATCCGATTGGATTCTGCAAGGTGCTATTGGTATTATTGCCAAAATCCCAGCTAAATCGAGTGGCATTGGCAGATGACTTATTGTTAAATTGCAATCTGGTTTGATCTCTTTGTATAGTACTCAGTTGATCGAAATCAAAGAAGGCTTTTGGTTTTTCCTGCACATTAGCGGCTCCGTTGACAACCAAAGTATCTCTACAACCATAATTGGAAACAGTTTGCAGACGTACATTGTACACACCTGATGATGGATATAAATGAGAAGGCGATGCAATAAATGCTTGCTTGTAATCTCCGAAATCCCATATAAACTCATCTATACTTCCTTTTTTAATGTTTGAAGTATTATTGAACACCACTGGTTCCGGATAACAAACAGGAGCAGCATTGAAAGCTGTAACAGGATGCGGATGCACTACAATTAGTTTTCTGATGGTATCAAAGCATCCTAATGCAGACTCAGTACATAGCAACATTGTAAATTCACCATCTTTATTATATTTCTGAGTACCTGGTGTATTCAGAGTAGATTCCTGACCATCACCATAAATCCATTTAGTGGCAGTATACGAAACACTTGGGTTGGTTTTTTGATTAACAAAATTAAAAGCATTGCCTTTCCAGCATTGTGAGTCTTTATCACTTAATAGTATTTTTGAATTTTTAATATTTTCGAGATATACTCTTTGTACGACAGTGTCCACACAAGCTTTATCCGTTATTACAGACAATCTCACCTGGTGAAATTCTGATGTGGCAAACGTTTTATTATTCACTGCAGATCCACCAGAAGTAGTATTATCATCGAACCACCAACTTGGGGTATAAGAACCTCTGCTTAGCGTAGTTTTATCTATAAAATTAAAGGCTTGCTTATTAAGACACTGTAAACTATCGTTGATACTAAACAAAGCCTTTGGAGTGGCATAAAACCCTATAATAGATGAACTGGAATCTGCACAGTCATAATTAGTAGTCGCCACCAGTTTTACGGTATAAGCACCTTGAACAGTGTATTTCTTAATTGGATTTTTTGCTGTATCGCTGGTATTATCTCCGAAAGTCCAGCGGTATTTCATTGTTCCAAATTGCACATTACAGTTATTACCAAAAATAAACTTATTATATCTGAAACATTGAGAATCATTATTAACTGTATACTTTACACTCGCATGTGGTGCAGGAATCACATTCTTATATAAAGTATCGAAGCAATTGGTAAGAGACGAATAAGAAATCAGGCGCACATTGTAAATATTAGGCTGCGCATAAACTGCGGTTTTAGGCGTCTTACCAATACTGGTATCACCGTTGTCATAATTCCACCAGTAAGACAGTGTATTCATAGCACTGAAGGTGGTGGTATTATTAAAACTAAACAAATGACCTCTGAAACACTGTATTGAATCGTTGATATCAAAATTAGAGATTGGACGCTCTAACAAAACGATGCGATGCTGTGCAGAATCAGAACAACCATGTTCAGAAACCGCTTTATAACGAATTATATAAGCAGCAGATTTATTGGCGTATTTCTTGGTACTGGGAGCATATTGGTTAGAGAAAGTATTATCCCCAAAATCCCATGAATTACTTAAAGTACCGTATTTCAGTTTGGTTTGGTTATTAAAATTAAAGTAGTTTTTCTGCCAGCACTGACTGTCGTTTGGAATTATAAACTTAACATTTGGCTGAGCAAAAGTAACAGCTGGTTTATAGAGGGTATCAAAACAATTTTTATCTGTCAGGGCAATGAGTTTTACATTGAAAGTATCTTCAGAAGCATATATGTAATTGCTCACTCCATTGCTATTTCTTGTGTTACCATCCCCCATTTTCCATTCATAGCTTATAATTGCACCCTTTTTGACTGAACTCTGATTGGTGAAATTAAAGTTGTTACCTCTAAAGCATTGTTTGTCTTTAGCGATTGTAAAGATGGCATCAGGACTAACATTAAGAACGACTGAAGAGAACAGTGTATCCTTACAATTGTGTTCGCTGGAAGCAATCAGACGAATGCTGTATGTAGAGTCTTTAAGGTAGGTTTTAGTAAAATTGGTATCGGTGGAAGAACTACCATCGCCAAAAGACCAGTTGTAGGTGAGCAAGCCACGTTTAATAACTGACTGGTTGGTAAACACAAATTTTTGCTGTTTGAAACACTGAACATTGTTATTAACGGCAAAGGCAGCTTTTGCTTGTGGGTGGACCACTACCTGCTGACCAATGGTATCGGCACAGTTCTGATCAGACACAACTATCAAGCGAGTGTTAAATGTATCTTCAGATGCGTATATATGTTGGGTGTTTCTTAATGTATCATTTTCGTTGTCACCGAAAGTCCATGAATATTTGACGATACTTCCAGAGGCTATAGTTGAAGACGAATTAAACAAAAACTGATTGCCTTTAAAACACTGTTTAGTGGCATTTAAAGCAATACCAGCTTTCGGACTGGCATTAACAGTGATTAATTCAACGGCGGTATCTCTGCAATTGTGCTCTGTATTACTGATTAGCAACACGTAGTATGAACCGAAATTACTGTAGGTCTTTGATGCATCTTTACTTGTTGCCGAAGTATTATCACCAAATCTCCAGGTATAGTTTAAAGTACCATATTTCAAACTAGATCCATTGGTAAAGTTAAACGCATTTTGATTAAGACACTGAACTGCATTATTAACTGCAAATCCAGATTTAGCTTGTGCAAAAGTAACCACGTTTTTGTAGGCTGTATCCAGGCAACCCAGATTGCTGCTACCTATCAAACGAACAGTAAATGTATCTTCAGAAACGTACTGATGGTTAATGATATCTTTATTGACAGAAGTCACCGAGTTACCCAAATCCCATTGATATGAAACAATACTACCTTTTGAAATCTGAGAAGTATTGGTAAAATTGAACAAGTTATTTCTGAAACATTGTGTATCCTTGTTGATGTTAAATTGAACATTAGGGTATTTACCCAGAAACACTGGTCGCGTTTTTTCGGCATTACAACCAACACTGGTGGTAGTAGACAGTTTTACAGAATAGACAGAGTCTTTAACATATTGCTTATTGAGCACATTGCTATCGGTAGAACTGCTGGCATCGCCAAGGGTCCACGAATAATTCAAAGCGCCTCCAGAGAACTTGGTGGTATTGATAAAATTAAAATTGTGACCATAAAAACACTGAGTATCTTTATTGATAGTAAAATCTACGATAGGTGTTTCATTAACAAAAAGTGTTTTAACAATGCTATCCCGGCAACCTGTAGGAGCAGTCACCATTAATTTTACAGCATTATTACCTTTAGTGGCAAAAGCCTTTTTACTGGCTGAATCGGTACTATTAGTAGTATCACTCCATGTCCATTTGTATTTAAGAGGCTGGATAGAGGAGCTCGAAGTACTGTTAAATAAAATAGTATCCAGAGTGCAATAGATAGCATTAGTGTAATTAAAACCTGCTACAGGATTTGGCACCACTTTAACATTCTGTTTCATGGTATCGATACACCCATTCCAGTTTTCATAAATCAGCATGACTTTATAGTCACCTGTTGCAGAGTATGAACGCGGACCCGGATTACTATTACTTTGAACATAGCCTTCAGTGAAGTACCATTTGTACCGACGGTGGTCATTTTTATTGATGACAGTATTGTTTTTCAGTTCAATCCCATTGGTATTGAAACAAGTATCTTTTTTAGTAAAAGTAAAATTCGCTTTAGGGGAAGGCAGAACATCCACAACCATAAATGTATCATGATAGCATCCAAATTTAGTTTCAGCTCTTAATACAATAGGATACATATTGGCCTTTTTGAATTTATGAAACAAAATGGTTGATGTATCAGTGGTATATATGATGGTATCGGCAAAATCCCAGCGGAAATGTTTGATACTATCTTGAAAAGTTGAGTGGTTGGTGTATTTAACGTTGATATTTCTGTTCAGACAGAAAGAATCATCAGACACTTCAAAGTTCGCTTTAGGAATGGAAGAATTCGTAACATTTAGCGTATCTCTAAACACACAGCCATTTCGTTCTTTGACTTCCAGCCAAAGCAGACCAGGATTTTTAACTGCGCGATAATAGACAGGATGTCCATCGTTCCACTTATATTCATTATCGACATTGAATCCCTTCGAGATAACAATCATATTTACCGGACCACAAATGGCGGTATCTTGATTGAAAAGTGACTTTATTTTAGTATCAGCTACATATAAAATTTTGGTAACAGAGTCTTTTGCATTGGTTCGTTTCTGGTAACAATACATTTTAACAGTATACCATCCCGTATCTGCATATTTATGTTGAACTTTTGTGCCTGTTGCAGTGCTGCCATCACCAAATTTCCAGGAGTAGTTTTGAAAACTATCATTGGTTATGGCATTGAACTTAACTGTATCCCGTTTGCATTGCGCATTTACAATTACGAAATTATTCTGAATCGGTCTGAAATTAGCTGCTGCTGCATAGGCATAGCCTTCATACCAGCCATAACCATAAACATACGACAAGAATCCCTTCGTACTTTTAATATAGTGACTTCCTGTATCGATTTGAATCTGGGCATAATGATATCCAGAGAAATTGGGTGCTGTTTTCCAGGCTGAATTCTTCAGTTTGACATTGTTGTGTTGAAAGAAAGAAGTATCAGGTGTTTTTGTCATTACATTAATGTAATGTTCTGGTGAGTTTTGTTGCCACCACCAGTTATTGTTCCACCACCACCAAGGAGTTTGCGAAACAGTATTAACTGTAGCACTGGTACCAAACTGTTCATCAGGGAACAACTGTACCTGAGCCGGATCGCCAATCCAGTATTTAGTTGGATGGTTCTGGCAAGAGTACCCACCGAGAGCAAACTGTGCCACTGAGATTCTGTTATTGGAGGTTACTCTTACTACAGTATCTTTATACACCTGATAAGTATAATATCCACCTTGATTCAGCTGGGTGAGATAGGACCCATTGATATAAATATTAGAATTGTTTTCAGCTGCAATAATTTTCAGAGTATACCCTTTAACATTATTTTTAAAAGGCAGGGCCGTGTAATTTTGACCCCAGTTCACGGTCGGCATCATTTGTTCATAGTCGTGATCCCAACTACTATAGCAAGTTTGGTTATTGATCACCCTATTAGTAAAAGTTTGCCTGTTACCAGCAAATACCGAAAACTTAGAGTAGATGTATTTCGACCGAACGATGGACCCTGTAAGATCACGGTCGGAAGTCATGTATTGAAACGTTTGTCCTTTTTTGAGGGTAATCTGAAAGGGTACTCCGGCCGGACTAAATCTACTGCTGGCTCCCGTGGGCACAACTTCAATTACCGATGAGTCTGCCACCCCTACGATGACAAATTCTGGAGATTGAATGGTTTTGCCATTACAGGTCCAGCCCCAGTTATAATTATCTTCGTTGGTCGTAACAAAATATTCGGGAGAATACACAATGGAAGTTGTAGGAATAACAACCGTTGCACCTTTAGACCACCAATAACGGTTAACGGCATACACATTTATAATGGTATCGGCCTGTATACGCACTCCGTTGGTTGTTACAGAATCGGAATAACGACAAACCACCTCACGAGGGAGTCTAACCATTTTAGTCACATTAGGTTGCAGTGTAACTGAGCGTGAAAAATTCTGCCCAGGAGCTGTAACAGTCACATTAGCGGCAAACTGAGAAGACAGAAAGAGTTCAGCTGTATCCTGATTGTAATAATTATTGTTGTAGTAGCAATACCAGTCCTGGGCCATAAACGCCACCCAGAAATCTTTCCCAGCAGTACCCTGAGCGCTTGATTTACTGATACTTAAGACAGCAAACAGACAAAATAGGAGTACGCGTTTCATGGTATTATTATCTTTGGAATTCTTGTTTTATCAATAAAATCTATTAACTTTGTCAAATATAGGTATTTTTACCTATAACAAAAATCTAAAATAAAAGTTTGACAAAAAAATGAAAACCGCAAGTTCGTATGCCAAACAAATCTTCTGTATTGAAGGCGACTGGCACCCAGATCTGCGTCAGAAAGACACTATTGAAAACGCATTAAAGTTTATGGAGACGGCGAGTGGCATGAAAATCAAGTATATCCACCGTCATTGCTCTACATCTGAAGAATTAAAAAACCGAATCGACGAATACAGCAAGCGTCGTTACAACCAATTTAGTATCTTTTATCTGGCTTTTCATGGTGTTCCAAATGGTTTAAAGCTTAGTCCGAAAAACATTTTATCTTTAGATGAATTGGCAGACATGGCAGAGAACAAACTTCAGAACAAAATTCTTCATCTTGGCAG
>JACCDI011502293.1_pt1 | contig 25370 bp, 29 predicted proteins | sample 7442791 | NCBI WGS metagenome assembly JACCDI01 (sample SAMN15323434, study PRJNA562643) | freshwater metagenome | isolation source: river surface water | place: USA:Blue River Watershed | collected 2017-08-15
GCGCGCACGCAAGACAAGCGTGGAGTGCGTAAACCGACTACTCATTAATTCAGTTTTTAAACGACAACGCAACTGTTGCGCCACCACCGGGTGTATCGGTGATCGTGATTACTGCATTGTGATCGTCTGCAAACTGTTTCACTATGGCAAGACCTAATCCCGAACCAGGAAGTGCACGAGTTGCGGTTGCACGATAGAAACGGTCAAACACCAGAGGTTTATCTGCATCGGCAATGCCCTGGCCATGGTCAATCACTTCTACGCGTGATCCAACAATGTTGATTTCAACGTTGTCGGGTGTTGGGCAGAACTTCAACGCGTTGTCAACCAGGTTTCCCACTGCGCGATCGAACTGCGAAGGGCGAACCTGCACAGATGCTGGATTTGTTGATGACACTGAAACTGTTCGACCAGTACGCCGCGATGCGCGTGTAGCAATGTCGTCGCAGGCTTCGCGAAGGTTAACTTTCTGTGGTTCCTCGACCAATCGTTGATCGCTAGCAAGCGCCGTGAGCTCGGAAGAAAGATCGGTAAGTTCATCGATTTCGGCTGCAATATCGCGCAATACAGCTCGCTTTGTTGTTTCATCCAAGTTGTCGCGCTGCAGCAACTCGGTATTGGCGCGTAATGAAGTAAGTGGCGTACGCAATTCATGGCTTGCGTCTTGGACAAGCCTCCTTTGCTGATCGCTGCTCGTTTGTAGTGCAGACAACATGGAGTTAAAACTGGAGGCAAGCTGTTCAATTTCGCGATCGCCATGAATGTCGAGTGTGGTGGAAAGGTCTCGAGTATGTGCGATTTCCTCTGCTGCACCTGCAAGTTGCTGAATTGGCTTTGTTGTTCGTCGGGCAACCCACCAGCCAGCAAGTCCGGCAAACACGATGCCAAGAGGTCCGAGTGCGAATTGCCAGCCACGCACTGCATTTTGAGCACGCTGAAGATCATTGATGTCTTTGGCTAACTGCAGAGCACCACCCCCAGTTAAAGGAACGGTGAGCATTCGATACTTGTCCCTACCAATGGTCACAGTCGTACGGAAAACTCTGCCCGATGGGTCGTTTGCAATTTGCAAGGTTTTCTTGGTAACGGGAAGTTCCACTTCGCCTATTGCTAACACCACGTTGCCAGCGGTATCCACAACCTGAGTCACAGTGTCGAATCGCGTTGGCAATAATGCCTCATTTAATGGATTGCGTTGTCTGCCAATATTTGGACGAATGCTTTCACGGCGTAACGAGTCGGCAATCATGACCACTCGGTCGTCAAGCGACTTATCAACTTGACGTACCAACTGGCGGGAAAACGTTGAGTAAATTCCAATACTCAAAACTCCAACTACAACCAAGACAATTGCGCTGGTCATGACCATCAAGCGCGTACGAATGCTCATGTTTGCCTCATGACATAGCCAACTCCGCGAACAGTGTGGAGGAGTTTCTCGTCACCGCTGTCATCAAGTTTGCGACGCAAGTATCCGATGTATACGTCTAGTGACTTTGAGTTGGTTTCAAAGCTGAAACCCCAAATGTGTTCATACAAATATTCGCGAGACAACACAATGTCTTTTTGTTCTAAAAGAATATGTAACAAATCAAATTCGGTTTTGGTCAAGTCAAGTACTTTTCCACCACGCTTCACTTCGCGCTTATTCACATCCATGGTGAGATCACTGATTGACATCACAGCAGCAGATGTGGGTGATTCGTAACGTCGAAGCAGAGCGCGCACACGAGCAAGTAACTCATCAACTGCAAATGGTTTTACCAAGTAATCGTCGGCTCCGGCATCAAGTCCTGCAACCCGGTCGCCGACTTCGTGGCGCGCCGTAAGCAATAACACTGGTGTGCGATTTCCTCGTTGGCGAAGTTCGCGGGTAACGGTAAGGCCGTCTATAAACGGCATCATCACATCCATCACCACTGCATGGGGTTTTGACGAAACGATGAGCTCAAGTGCTGAGTTTCCATCGTTGGCGGTCTGAACCTGGTATCCCTCAAGATCGAGCACTCGCTCCACTGCAGTTCGCACGGAGGGGTCGTCCTCAGCAACGACCACCAGAAATTCGGCATTGGCTGCAGACTTCACATCGTTGACGGTATCTGCAAGCAAACCCTTGTTAGGGCAGGCTTGGATGACTTCTTTATCCATTCTTACTTTGCTTTGTTCTAATCCTTACCTACACATCGCAAGATCTCTCTGCGCACGGATCCCCCTGGCGCATAGTGAAAGGAACACTGATGAATAAGAAAAAGATTCGGATAATTGGAGGTGCAGCAATTGTTGGGGCCCTCGCCCTTTCGGCTGCGACCGGCGTTGGTTCAGCAAGCGCAAAGTCTGTGTTGTCAAAGGTTGGAATTTCGAAACCAGCACATGATGGTCGTGGCCCTGCGAAGAGTTTGGCCAACGTTGCAACGGTGTTGAAATTGACTGAGGCAGAGTTGAAGACTCAGTTGGATAGCGGTAAGTCGTTGGCAGCGATTGCTACAGCTCAGAATGTCAATGTTCAGTTGGTCATTGATGCTGTTGCTGCTGAGATGAGGGCTCACATTGCAGAAGAAGTTGCTTCAGGTGAAATTACTCAGGCACAGGCTGATGCGAAGTTGACTGAAGTTACGTCTCGTGCAACTGACATCGTGAATCGTGTTCGTCCTGCGGGAATGGGCGAGGGCAAGCATGATGGAAGAGGTGGCCGCGGTGGTCATGGCCGACATGGAGTTGAAGACAACCACGCTTAAAACCTCCCGTTAGGCGTTGTACAGCGACCGGTGCCGATTTATTCGAAGGCACCGGTCGTTTTGTATTTCAACACAAGTTGTTACGTGTCTTGAATATGAATAGTGACGTCTGCGTGCAATTTGAATGCGTTAATTGACCAACCAAAAATCAACAGAGGAAAGTTTTGAGACTTGGAAACTGACACGGTGATGTACGGATCGTTTCGAGTTGTAGAGACTGTTACGGCGGAAAGCCCCGATTCAGATTCGACGGCCTGCTGAATTGCCTCAGCATTATCTGGCTCAATTGCTGCCGCATATGCACCGGCGTACGCGCCGTGCCATAACGCAAGTTGGTCACTAATTACCCGAGCAGCCACAAACAGTGAAGCCACAGCAAGAATGACAAATGGTAGAACTAACGCAAATTCAACTGCGGCCTGACCACTTTCAGTGTGTGCTGGTTTAGCCAAACGACTGAGCGCGACCCATGATGTTGTCGAACACTTGATTGAACATGTCGCCAATACGGCTGGCACCTTCGCCATTTGTTGCCCATGCAATAACCAGCAATGCAATGACTGCTGCAGCAAGCAGCACTAATGCGTATTCGGTGGTCGCTTGACCAGATTCATGCTTTTGCGCGTTCATAACTACATGTGTGCGCCAAGATCGTTGAGTGAACCTGCAAAAAGCGGAATTACGCCCAAGAGAACGAACGATGGAAGTACACAGACGACCAACGGAATTGCCATGCGAACAGGAAGTTGTCTAGCGGCGGCATCCAGTTCTTGCCGGCGCTGTTGCCGGGTTACCGCGCTTAGGCGCTCAAGCAAAGGGCCAACAGCAATTCCATCTCGTTCGCTGGCAAGCAGTGCTTCACACAGTGCAAATGCGGGATTGCCAAATGTGGAAGAGAGTTGTCGAACAACATCTTGGAACCGTGAACCATGAAGAAGTAATTGACTGCAATCGTGAAAAACCGTGCGACTGGGCTCATCAAGGTAGTGATGTAACTGATGCAATGCTTGAGGGGTTGTCATTCCGGATAACAGCAACACCGACAGCATGTCTGTTGCAGCATTGAGCTGTGTTGTTGCAGTTAGCGCAGATTTGCGCTTCTGACGAGAACGGTGGACTTTGAAGAAAGCAAGCGCTAGTCCAACTAACCAAATGATGGTCATGTGCCGGCTCGCGCAATCCGAGATATCCAGTTCCTACCAACGATGTTAAGGAGCAGACCGAGAGCAATGCAGAGCAAACCAAGTGGTGAGTGCAAAAGAAATGTTCTGGTGTGTGATTGTCGTGTAATGACCCAAGCACAGATAACGAGCGGAATCCAGGAAAGCACTGCAGTAGAAAGCCGGATCTGTGCGGTCTGTGCACGGCGCTCAAGCGCCACGTGTTCTCGCTCACGCAGTATTGATGCACTTTTCTCAAGTGCATTGACAATGCCGTAGCCACCGTTACTGGAAACCGACAATGTTCGCGTTGCTAACGCAACTTCAGCAGTCCAATTGTGTTGCGCAGTGTCGGCAATAGCGGTTGCAAGTGAATGACCTCGCATGCACTGCAGCGAAATGGGCTCTGTCCACCATGCAAGGTTTGGGAAGCGTTCGGCAGTATTAACAAATGCCAATGCGAGTGAATACCCACTGTGAACCTCTCGAGCGATCGCATCTAGGAAGTCAGAAACCGAACTCTGTTGATACTGCTTTGGCAGAGGAACTTGATGTGATGTTCCACCGAAGCGGGAAAGCACCCATTGACGAGTCCACCACTGTGACAGCGTGAGATGCGCAATGAACCACACTGCTGTGCCGAGACTGAGTGACCCCAGCAACATGAAGAGCGTGTCAATGAGTTTGTTCATCGCAAGCTCGACCGAGATCGAGTACTCGGAACTACTTCGTTGCCATTAAAGAGATGCCGAACCTCTCCCAAAAACGGCAATGGAATCTCAATAACTTCGCTGATGTAGCGACGACCTGAAGTATCTCGCGAAACATGCACCACCATGTCAATTGCTGAGCCAATGTGGTCGCGAATGGTTTCTCGTTTCCACTGAGGGCAATGCTGCAATACGAGAGATTCAATGCGCAGTAAAGCTTGTTGGGCAGTGTGTGCGTGGCACGTTGATAGCGAACCAGCGTGCCCAGTGTTTAATGCCGACAACATGTCCACTACTTCGACACCACGAATTTCTCCAATGATGATGCGGTCTGGGCGCAGACGAAGTGCGGTGCGCACCAGATCGGTCATGGTTACCCCAGGGAGTCCCTCTGGAGTATTGGGACGGGTTTCAAGTTGTACTGCGTTTGGTAATGCAAGTGTGAGCTCGCGTACGTCTTCAATGGAGACGATGCGTTCATTATTTCTCATGTGTGAACAGAGCACGTTGAGCAACGAGGTTTTGCCACTGCCTGCATTGCCCGACACCACAATGTTGCAGCGGTTGCGAACAGCATGCAACATCAATTCGGCTACGGGTTCTTCTGCAAAATGCTGCAGCGTGAGTGCCTGCTGTGTGAATCGTCGAATGCTGACACACATGCCCTGTGGGCTGACTGGTGGAATAACTGCGCACAATCGCGAACCATCACGTAAACGTGCATCAACAATTGGCGAAGTTCGGTCTAGACGTTTGCCAAGTGGAAGCAAAATGCGTTCCACAATGGCGTGCAATTCACCATGGTGCAGTTCACCTACGTAATGCATGGCTTCGCTGTCTTCAATGAATACGGAGGTTTCGTTATTCACCATCACTTCGGTGATGTGTGGAGAAGCAAAGTGTTTTGCTAATGAACCAAGTTCGTCATGCAACATGAGCAAGGTGTTGAGACAACAATGTGGGAATGCGACTAGCAAGCAAGCCTGCATCAACACACCGAGCAATGGTTGGATCAAGTGGTAGTTCTACTAACACTGGTGCACCAACCACCGACTCAACATCACGCTTGCCGAGTGATCGGCCAGGTTCGTTTATGAGCACAATGCCATGGGGTTTTACGATAAGGTGCGCTGCTTTTCGTAATGCGAGATAACACGGCCGGATGACCAGCAACGACGTGGTGGCGTTGTTTACGAGCTGAGGAATGTGCCCACTTCCCGCATCGACCACAGTGAGTTCGTGTGATGTATCGAGTTCGGTGGCGAGTGTGTTGCAGTGCTCGGTGGTGAGGGCGTGATGCATGAGCGCGCCGTCACCACGAGGTATCAGTGACACTCGCGCGGTGACTGGAATTTGTAGCGACTGAATTGTTTGTGGCTGTTGCTGCTGCAACCAATTGGAAATACCTTCGCCTGACGGCTCGGCAATGCCGAGTGCCGATGGAATGTCGCCTGCCAAGTCCACAATGCGCACTGCAGCAGTGTTTCGTTGAGCCAGTGTGAGTGCAAGTGCTGCACTGACCACTGTGGTTCCACTGCCACCCTTTATTGACCAACAAACAATCACTGATCCCCCTTGTGCCGGCGCAAGCCGGACGTAGTGCGTACGCGGGGATGTGTGCGTTAGTTGCGCAGTTGGACAGCCAATTCTGCAGCAACACGTGCATTGTTTTCTGCAAGAGAAAGATTTGCCACCACGCTGGTACCAGACGTAGCTGAAGCAATTGCGCCAAGCACGTGTGGTGTTACTGCTGGTCCAACAATTCCGGCGCGTGCAGTTGCGGCGAGGGCCTCTTCAATGACGCTGTCGATCATGTTCTTGTCGAGTGAATCGGCAAGTGGTACCGGAACACAGGCGAGAATTCCGCCAGTGCGGCCAAGCGCGTGGTGTGCACGTGTGTAGCTGGCGAGTTGTTGCACCGTTTCGACACGGGCGGGAATTGGCAAACCACTTGAGTGCACGGTGAATGCAGGAAACTCATCGCAGGCCAAACCAACAACAGGAACACCAAGTGTTTCTAAGTATTCAAGTGTGCGCGGAAGGTCGAGAAATGATTTTGCACCAGCGCAAACGGTGACAACTGGGTGTGCTGCGAGTGCACCCAAGTCTGCGCTGATGTCGCCGTGCAATTGCACATCACGATGAACACCGCCAATACCACCCGTTGCGAACACACCAACTCCAGCACGAGCAGCAAGCAACAGTGAAGCCGACACTGTTGTTGCACCAACGCCCCACTTCTGTGCAATCGCCAAGGCAAGTTCGCGCTCACCGGCTTTTTTCGCTGGTCCAAGAATGCGCTCATGCTCGTTTTCGTTCAGGCCAACACGTGCAACACCGTCAATAACTGCAGTAATCGCGGGAACTGCGCCAGCATTGCGGATAGCTGCAATGCAACGCGAAAGCGCTTGTGCGTTTGCGGGCGATGGCAAACCAAGATTGGAAAAAATGGTGGACTCAAGTGCAACCACAGCACCATTGCTGGCAAGCGTGTCGCGAACTTCGGCGGAAATGGAAATAGTGGTCATGACGGTTCCTCTTGTTGAGAATTGTTTAATGTTGCGCCAGGTGACTGCAATACGCGTGATGCGACTGCATGACCCTGAGCAACTGCGTTCATTATTTCTTTGGTCTTTGCGAAATGCGGAAGGAATCCAGCGGCAAACGCATCACCTGCACCAGTTGTATCCACAATGTTTGCAACTGGCGTTACAGCAACTTCGGTTGTGGTGCCATCGTGCTGCACGGCAATCACTGGTAATGGACCTTGTTTGATAACTGTGAGTGCAGCGCCAGTCATAGGCCTTTTGGCACCCAAACCAAGTGTTGCTGCTTCGTCCTCATTGCAGAGAAACACTTCAGGCTTCAGAGATTCAATGAGCGCACGATAGCGATCGGTTCCGTATTGCTTGAGCACTGACGATGAAGACGCGTCAATAGAAATGAGTGCGCCGGTTGTGCGAGCCGTGTTGACGTATTGCACACATGTTGCTGCAAGGGGCTCATCGGCGAGTGAATATGTGGGTATGTGCAAAATGCTCACGTCGTTCATGAGTGTTGCGTCAAAGTGAGCAAGGTGCGATGCAACACCACGGTCAGTAAGAAATGAACGTTGACCATTTGGTTGCACCAGCACCACGATGCTTCCCGTGCGACCATCGGATATGACTTGCACATCGACACCTGAGTCACGCAGCACTTCACACAAATGTGAACCAAGGCGATCGTGTCCAACTTGGCCAATGAACCGTGACGGTGTTCCGGTAAGTGCAGCAAACATACTGACGTTTGCAGCGCTTCCACCGCGGGTACGACGAATGACCGATTCGGTATCGCTACCGAAATTCAATTCGGTGTTTAACCACACCACCACATCTTCAACGAGGTCACCAATCGTGCACAGCACGGGCGATGCAGTTCTTGCTTAAACCGAAAGCAGGTCGCGTGCGCCGGTGTCACTTGAAGGGTGACGCAACTTGCTCATTGCACGCGCTTCAATTTGACGAATGCGCTCACGGGTGAGGTTGAAAGCTTCGCCAACTTCTTCAAGTGTGCGCGGTTCGCCACGGTCAAGACCGAAACGAAGAGCAAGAATTTCACGTTCACGCTGATCGAGTGGAGCAAGCAGTCGCGAAATTTCTTCTGGCAATAACGCGGTTGCAGCAACTTCGAATGGCGACTCTGCTGCACGGTCTTCAACAACGTCGCCAAGTTCGGCGTCGCCGTCTTCGCGCAATGGTTCGGACAACGACAATGGCTCTGCAGCAAAGCGCAATGCTTCTGTCACTTTGTCTTCTGGCATTTCAACTTCAGCAGACAATTCGGCAAGTGTTGCTGGACGACCAAACTTCAGTTCGAGTCGTGAGCGCGCTTTTTGCAAACGAGCGAGAGTGTCGCCAGCGTGGACCGGAAGGCGAATGGTGCGGCCGGTGTTTGCAATGCCGCGCGTAATAGCCTGACGGATCCACCATGTTGCATAAGTTGAGAATTTGAAACCCTTACGCCAGTCAAACTTTTCAACGGCGTGCATCAGGCCAAGGTTGCCTTCTTGAATGAGGTCGAGCAGTGGAAGACCAGATGCCTGATACTTCTTGGCAATCGACACCACGAGGCGCAAGTTGCTTTGTACGAACTGGCGCTCTGCTTTTGTTCCATCGCGTTGTTCTTTGCGAAGTTCGCGTCGGCGGTTTGGAGTAATGGTCTTGTCGTTGGCTTCGAGCTCGGCAGTTGCTTGCTTGCCGGTTTCAATTGCCTTCGCCAAACGAACTTCGTCGTCCTTCGTGAGGAGGGCGTACTGGCCGATGTCGGTGAGATAGAGACGGACTAGGTCTTCTTCGTCACGATCGATACGGTCTTTTGCCACAGTGACTCCTTATAGGCGGGAACGGGGTAACGATACCGACAGGGTCAAGCACCGACACCACGAAACCCCAAAAAACACAGCAGTTTTTATGGAGCACCTGACGGACATTTTTCACAGGGGTGCCCTAATATTTGCTCATGGCAAACCCTCTGTTAAATGACAAAGCATTCTCCAAGGCAGTAGAACGAACCCCTGATCAGGCAGGTTGGGCGGCTCCAAAGGGCGGCTCGGCAGCCGAAACCCCAACCACGTGGAACGCCCCAATTACGGATGGCCCGGTTTCACCATGGCGCTCCGCTAACCCAATGACCGCCAATGGCGCAATGAGCGCAACCCTGTTTCTCATGGTTCTCCTGGTTGCAGCAGCAACCTTTGGTTGGAGCTCGGTAGAAACCATCGGCGTAGGCGAAGCAGTCTCTTTCCCAAGTTGGGCAATGATCGCATTCATAGTTGGCTTCGTCAGCGTGTTGGTGGCCACATTTAAGCCAACCACTGCTCGCTTCCTTGCACCGGTGTACGCGCTTGCTCAAGGTGCAGTTGTTGGCGCAATTTCAAAGGTGTTCAACATTCAATACCCAGGCATTGTGTTGCAGGCTGTTGGAGCAACCATCGGCGTATTCGTGGTGATGCTCACGCTGTACCGCACTGGCGTGTTGCGAGTAACCGACAAGTTCCGTCGCATTGTGATTGGCGCAACGCTAGGACTCGCAGTGTTTTACCTGTTCTCCTTCATTGCTGGTTTCTTTGGTGTAAACCTGATTCCAAGTGGATCAAGCACCATGAGCATTGGATTCAGCGTTTTGGTTGCTGGTCTTGCAGCAATGAACTTAGCTCTTGACTTTGACTTCATTGACAAGGCCGAGGCAGCCGGTGCACCGAAACACATGGAGTGGTTCGCTGCGCTTGGCATCATGGTCACACTCGTGTGGCTGTACCTCGAAATTTTGCGCTTGCTCGCAAAAATGCGCGACCGCTAAGCGTGACGTGCAGTTGGGTTGGCGCTGAGCACTTCTTCGCTCAGTGCTGAACCCGAAATTTCATCAGTGAAATAGGTGCCCGACTCGAGGCGTTCGAGGGCAACTTCAACATCATTCAAGTTGGCTTCAATGGCGTCGAGGTCTAGTGCATCACTCATGTGCACCAGCATATGCGATGAGGCTAAATCCACCGCTAGGGTTTTGCCCTATGTCGAACTTCCCACCACTTGATGGATCAGCACCTAAGAAGCAAAAATTTGACGCAGCGCCAGAGATGGGCATTGACCCGTCGAAGCGTTACACAGCCACCATGGAAACCAGCATGGGCACATTGGTTATTGCGCTCGACCCAATTGCTGCGCCAATCACGGTAAACAACTTCGTGTTCTTGGCAGCACAGCATTATTACGACGGCGTTATCTTCCACCGCATCATTAACGGATTCGTTTGCCAAGGTGGAGACCCAGACGGCAACGGCCGCGGTGGTCCTGGCTACCGATTTGTTGACGAGTTGCCAAAGCCAGGCAAGTATCAAATTGGTTCGCTTGCAATGGCGAATGCCGGACCAAACACCAACGGTTCGCAATTCTTCATTATCAGTGGACCAAGCGGCGTGCAATTGCCACCTGCATATTCGTTGTTTGGTCAGGTCGTAAAGGGCCTCGACATTGTGGAGATGATGCAGAACGTGCCAACGGGTCCTGGCGATCGTCCGAAGGATGACGTAGTCATTCGTTCGGTCACCATCACTGTCGCCGACTAGTTCTTCATGGCCAAGCGGCTCGACACGCTGTCGATCGCTGATGCGCGACATATTGCACTAGCGGCACAGGGTTTTGATACTGCGCGTCCAAAAACCAAAGCTACACAGCGTCATGTTGACGCGCTCATTTCACGACTTGGTGTTATTCAAATTGATTCAGTGAATGTGCTGGTGCGCAGTCAGGAACTACCGCTGTTTGCACGACTTGGCAATCACGATCGCAATGCGATTCCCAAAGCAACTGAAGCGCAAAAGTTATTTGAATACTGGGGACACGAAGCAGCGCACCTACCAGTTGATATACATCCGTTGTTCCGCTGGAAAATGGATGCAGCAAGAACCGGTCGTGTTACGCACTGGGGTCTCACCAGTTTTTATGAAGAGAACAAAGCGTTTGTGAAGCGAACGCTAAAACATGTTGAGAAAAACGGCCCAACAACTTCGCGCGAGCTAAGTACTCGCACCGAAAAAAAGGGCACGTGGTGGGATTGGGACGAAGCCAAAGTTGCTCTTGAGTACTTGTTCTTAACAGGTGAGCTGATGTCGCGTGGACGTGGCTCTGACTTCGCGCGCATATATGACATACCTGAGCGAGTGTTGCCGCAGTGGATCATTGATGCACCAACACCGAGTGAGCACGATGCACGCAAACAATTGTTGGTGCGTTCAGCAATTGCACAAGGCGTAGCAACTGCAAGTGACTTGGCCGACTATTACCGACAAAAACTGGCAACGGTGAAGCCTTTGATTGCTGAATTAATTGAGGAAGGCGAGTTGCTCACTGTTTCTGTTGATGGTTGGTCAGAGAAAGCATTTGTGCACCGCGATGCCAAGCTTCCAAAGCAACTACACGCCACTGCGTTGTTGTCGCCGTTTGATTCGCTTGTGTGGTGTCGACCACGCAACGAGCGACTGTTTAGTTTTCATTACCGAATCGAGATTTACACGCCAAAGGAAAAGCGAAAGTATGGCTACTACGTGCTGCCATTCATGATGAATGGCGAAATGGTGGGCCGGGTGGACTTGAAAGCTGACCGCGCCAACGGCGTGTTGCAAGCGCACAGTGTGCATGCTGAAAAAGGCGTGAAACGCTCGTCAATGAACGAGGCACTGAATGCCGAACTTGATGCAATGGCAACTTGGCTTGGACTTGAACAAGTGCAAATCGGTCGTAGGTAGCCTGTAACGCGTGAAACCAATCATCGCCATTGCCGGTCGTGTTGGCCCTGCCAGCCGCGTGTCGCGCAGTGCCGTTCATTTCGCAGGAGACGTATATACGAATGCAGTCTTGCGCGCCGGTGGTGAGCCGGCTGTTGTGGTGCCACAAGAGTTGACTGATGAAGATGCCGATGAATTGATGTCGCGTTTTGATGGCCTTGTGCTTATGGGTGGCGGTGACGTTGACCCAAAGTTGTATGGCCAAGAACCAAGTGTGTATGTGTATGGCATTTTGACTGAGCAAGACATCTTTGAGTCCACCATGGTGAAGGCAGCCATTCGCATGGGTAAACCGGTGTTGGCAATTTGTCGAGGGTTGCAGATCACCAACGTTGCGTTAGGTGGAACTTTGGTGCAGGAAATTGCAACGTTGCCAAACGCCGATTCGCAGGTGTTGCATAAGCCCGATAACTTTCCAGAAGGCGCACCATTTGCAGTGCACCAAGTGAGGATTGCCGAAGACAGCAGGTTGGCAAAAGCGCTAGGTACAACTTCGTTACGTGGCGCATCGTTCCATCACCAAATTGTCGACAAGGTTGCGCCAGGTTGTGTTGCTGTTGCGTGGGCTGAAGACGGGTTGCTTGAAGGCATAGAACACACTGATCACTGGTTAGTTGGAGTGCAGTGGCACCCGGAAGACACCGCACACACGGATTCAGTTCAACAGAACTTGTACAACGAGTTTGTTGCTCAGGCTAAATCTGTTGCGTCGTTGCGCTGATACGGCGACGTTGGCGCAGTAATCCAGCGAAGCCCACGGGTGAACAACCCACCGAGTGGACGAAGCGCAAAACGTTCGCTCACCGGTAGATACGGAATGCGTAACAAATCTCGCGACCAAACAGGCAGTGTCGCAACAGTTGCAGCAACGAGCGAGTAGTACGCAGCACGCGCAGGGTATGGAAGCGGTGGATTAAACATGAGGTACTTAATGGCGTCGCGGCTTTCGGCAGTGCTGTGCAGTTCGTTCTTAAACGACTTCATCTGGTCGCGCAGTGCGCGTTCTGTTTTCGGAGGTGCGGTTACTCCAAGTTTTGCTGCAATTACTGACATGTCTTCGACGTAACCATCACGTTGATTTTGCGTCAAAGCCTGTTCACCAAAACGAGTGTGTGCAGTTAGGAAACTATCCACTTCAACGACGTGCACCCAACGAAGCAGATGCGGATCATTGGCCGAATAGGGGCGACCATCACTTGCAGTTCCCACTACAAAACTATGCACATGCAAAATGCGATCAATGATTCGCTGTGCTTCATCTGCGGGGCCAAAAGTTGTTGCGGCAAGAAAGTCAGCTGTGCGTTGCAATCTTCCCCACGGGTCAGTTTTGTAATCAGAATGTTGAGCGACACCCGCCATTGCGAGAGGATGCAGGGTTTGCAGCAACAGCGCACGCAATCCGCCTATAAACATTGAAGCATCGGCGTGAACGATGCGAATTGGGCGGTCATCTGCAAACCAGCGAGGACCATCAACGTCCATAATCTGCTGAACTCGGGTGTCGGCATTTGGTCCAACTACACGATCACGAAGCGCCTCACCAAGAGAATCACGCAGATCATTCAGGCGTGATTCAAGGTTGAGCGACTTAGCAATGTCCATTGGTTAATGGTGCCATGGTGAGGGTCAATTTATGCAGTCACGCCGACAACTACTGTGATTATGTGACAACGAACCAAATGCCAAAGTGGGTCCCACGAGCGATTGTCTTGTTTTGGCTTGCATTTCTTGCTGCCCTCGTTACGCGGGAGCTGTTTCATCAGCTATCCAATTTTTTGCTGCTTGTACTGATTTCAATATTTTTGGCGTTCGCCATTGAGCCAGGCGTCAATCGATTGGCCAAACGTGGATGGCGACGTGGTTCAGGAACTTTGCTCATCATCTTTGGTGTAATCACATTTATTGGCGTGTTTCTTGGTGCGGTAGGAACCCTTGTGGGCAGCCAGGTTGCTGATGTATTGAAGAATTCGGAAATGTATGTCAACGACACTGTCGATTTTGTGAATGACACCTTCAGCGCCAACATTGATCCAGCAGAAGTGAATGCATCAATTGCCGACCCAAAAGGCCCGGTGCAGAAGTTCATTAAGAATCAACAGGGCAAAGTTATTTCGCTGTCCGTAAACGCGCTTGGTGCAGCGTTGCAATTGCTCACGATTGTGTTATTTACGTTTTACTTTGTCGCCGATGGCCCTCGATTAAGACGAGTGATTTGCAGCCGATTGCCCGAAGACAAGCAACGGGCAGTATTACGAACGTGGGATCTTGCAATTGCAAAAACTGGTGGGTATCTGTACTCGCGTGCACTACTGGCGTTAGTTTCTGCATTTTTCCACTGGATTGCATTCCAAGCGATTGGTACGCCCGCACCAATCGCTATGGCGCTGTGGGTTGGAATCGTTTCGCAGTTCTTGCCGGTTGTTGGAACGTATCTCGCAGGTGTGTTGCCACTGCTTCTCACATTCTTCGATTCACCAATTAAAGCCTTGCTTGTTGTGGGATTTGTGTTGGTGTATCAGCAATTGGAGAACTACCTCATTTCGCCACGAATAACCGCGCGAACATTGCACGTGCATGCAGCAGTTGCTTTCGGTTCGGCAATTGTTGGCGGCGCAATTCTTGGGCCAGTTGGTGCGGTTCTTGCATTGCCAGCGGCGGCAATGGCTCAAGCGCTCATTGGCAGTTGGGGCCCGCGACACGATGTTGTTGATGACGACTTAGTTCGCATGCCAGCCCCGCGTGTGAAAAGAGCTATGCGCAATAAGTAAATGGTGTTGCTAAGCACCAACTGACACAACGCTTGAAATACCTTCAAGCGTGCGGAGTTTGTTCATTACGTCAAGCGACACCGCCGTTGTCGTTGCGATACACATCAGTGCGCTGCCTTCGGTTTCAGTGGTTCCCACATCCATGTTGGCAATGTTGATTCCCGCATCTCCGAGCGCGGTGGCAACACGGCCAATCGCGCCTGGTCTGTCATCGTTTTTCACCACCAGCATGTGCTCCGAAGGAGGAATGTCGGTGAGGTGATCATCAATCATCACGATGCGCCCTTGGCGACGTCGACCAGTAAGGGTTGCCGAAAGGTTGCGATCACCAGAGCGCAATGTGATGAGGTTTACGTAGTCGCGATGGGTGGTGTTGGTTGAAGCAACACTCTCAATAGCTATTCCCATATTTCGCGCAATGGTCGGCGCGTTCACCAGGCTGACTGGCTCATTTGTCCAACGTGACAACATGCCTTTCAACGCGCTGATGGTGATGAGGCCTGGATCGTATGCACCGATTTCTCCAATTGTGGAAATCTCAATTGAAGTAGGAGCGGTTTCAATGAGTGAAGCAAAGACTCGTCCCAGTCGGTCGGCGAGAGGAATGAATGGTTTCAGCGTTTCGTTGGCATCACCGGCTTCAAGGTTGACGGCAAACGGAACGAACTCACCTTTCAGCGCAAGCTGCACCATGTCTGCAACAACTTCACCAGCTCGGTCTTGTGCCTCGCGAGTGCTTGCACCTAAGTGAGGAGTTGCAACAACGTTGCTCAGCGCGAATAGAGGAGAGTCAGTTGTTGGCTCTTTAACAAAGACATCAAGCGCCGCACCCGCGATGGTGCCATTACGCAGTGCATCTGCAAGGTGGTCTTCGTTCACGATTCCACCGCGCGCAACGTTGACGATGCGAAGCGATGGCTTTGCGCGCTTCAACATTTCTGCATCGATTATTCCGTTGGTCTCTTTTGTCTTCGGAAGGTGAATAGTCAGAATGTCTGCCTGTTCCACCACACGTTCAAGCGTGGTCATGTCAACACCCAATTCGCGTCCGCGTTCCGCGGAGACGAAGGGATCAAATGCAATCAGTCGCATGTCGAATGCTCGAGCGCGTTGCGCAACAAGCGTGCCAATTCGACCAAGCCCCAGAATGCCGAGCGTTTTTCCTGCGAGTTCAATACCTTCCCATTTGCTACGTTCCCAGCGACCGTCCATTAAGGATCGATGTGCCTGAGGAACATTGCGAGCAATAGCCATGATCAGAGCCATGGTGTGTTCAGCCGCAGATAACACGTTTGACTGCGGTGCGTTCACCACCATTACTCCTTGAACGGTTGCAGCCTCAACGTCAATATTGTCGAGGCCGACGCCGGCACGAGCCACTACCACTAGGTCGCTTCCGGCCTTCAACATTGCAGCATCAACCATGGTTGCTGAACGCACGATGAGGCCTTGTGCACCACGCAGGATTTCACGCAATTCTTCAGGCGTTTTGTCTAATTGAACATCCACTTCGAAGCCGGCAGCACGTAGTCGATCAAGACCCGATTCAGCAATGGTTTCGGCAATCACGATTCGCTTGCTGGTCATGACAGATGCTCCACGATGTAGTCAATGCATTTAGTGAGTTGTTGAATGTCTGCTGGCTCAACTGAGGGAAACATTGATACACGAATCTGATTGCGACCAAGTTTGCGATAGGAATCGGTGTCAACTATGCCGTTTTCGCGCAGTATTGAGTTAACTGCACTCGCATCAACTCCGTCTAAATCAATTGTGCCAACTACTGGCGACCGGTAAGCCGGGTTGTGAACGAATGGTGCTGCAAAACTTTGCCGCGTTGCCCAGTCGTATAGGTATTGCGAACTCTGTGTTGTTCGCTGAGCGCACCACTCAAGCCCACCGTTTTCCAACATCCATTGCAATTGATTGTTTAACAAGACGAAAGTAGAAATTGAGGGAGTGTTGTAGGTCTGGTTGGCGCGGGAGTTTTCAAGCGCAACCGCTAAGTTGAGCGAAGTAGGACACCAACGTTTGGTTGCAGCTATTGAATTGATTCGTTCCAATGCTCGTGGTGAACACAGCGCAATCCACGTTCCGCCTTCGGAACCGAAACCTTTCTGTGGCGAAAAGTAATAGACGTCTACTTCTTTTGTCGACCAGACGATTCCACCAGCGGCAGAAGTTGCATCCACCACTACAAGTGCATCTTGTGGAGAGGTTGGGCGAACGAGTGGCATTGTCGCACCAGTGCTGGTTTCATTATGCGTAAAGCAATACGTGTCAACGTCGGCAAGTTCAACTTCTGCAATGGTGCCTGGAGGGGCATCAACCACAACTGGTTCTTGTAAATGTGGTGCTTTGCGTGCAGCGTCAGCAAACTTTGACGAAAACTCGCCGAACACCAAATGCTCGCTGCGATTGTTTATGAGACCAAATGTTGCAGCATCCCAAAACATGCTTGCTCCGCCGTTGCCAAATACCACTTCCCAATCCTGCGGCAAAGCAAACAGTTGACTCAGTTGTTCCCGAACTGATCCGAGCAAGTTCTTAACAGGTGCCTGCCGATGCGAGGTACCCATGGTGTGTTTACTCGCGGCCACAAGTGCATCGATTTGAGCTTCGCGAATCTTTGAAGGTCCGCTACCAAAGCGCCCATCAGAAGGAAGAAGTTCTGCGGGAATCAACATCTTTGCTGGGGTGGGACTCGACATTCATTCAGTTTCGCTGGTGCTTCCAGCGTTCGTGCAGTCGTTTACAAAAAATTAGTGGCTTGCTGAAGATGCGCCAGCAGTAGTGCCTTCGTGCCAGGAGTCCCCAGCAACAAGGGCACGAATTGCGCGCTGAATTCGCAATGCATCGAGTGGCTTCACGAGCCAACCTTCGGCTCCACTACGTTTTGCCAAATGCACATCTGCATCACGATCAAGCAACATCAAAACTGGAATGTGTGGAATGCGGTGATCGCTGTGATCGAGACGCAAATTCATGGTCACAGCCATTCCGCCCATAGTCCCAAATTGAAGATCAAGAATTGCTATATCTGGCGTGCGCGTTTTAATTGCTTCTGGAACGTCGCGACCGTTGCTGCAGACAGTGAAGGAATTTTCTGGAGAACTCAGGGCAGCAAGCACTTCATCAAGTACCCATTGGGCGTCGGTTCCAACCAAAATATGCACGTCTTGAGCATAACTCGGCAGGCATAGCGCGGATACCGTAAAGGTGCAGTTCTGCTTACCCCGGAGGTTTTCGTGCATAAGTTCTCGCGTGTTTCACGGCTTGCAATTGCCGCATTGGCCGTTGGGGCGGTGTTGTGTTCCTTCAATGGAAATGCAGGAGCCGAATCGGCAGAAGATTTGGCGCCCGTAGACATCGTTGCGGTGAGCGGTCTAATTGACAAGGTTGTGGTTGCAAATATTGAACATGCGCTTGATCGTTCGCAAAAAAATGGAGCTCAAGCAGTGGTGTTGCAGGTGAACTCGCGCGGAGCCGTTGTCTCGGCAGAGCGAATGACTCAACTGCTCACGAAAATTTCGGAAGCTGACATTCCAGTTGCCGTATGGGTTGGCCCAACTGGCGCGCGTGCATTTGGGCTATCGGCGCAATTGCTGGCTGTTGCCGATGTACGAGCGATGGCACCAGGTGCACGAATTGGGTACACCGGTCAAGCATTGAAGGTGAACGGAACGGAGGTTTCATTCGGAACTATTGGTGCAGTGCTCCGAACTTCAACAATCGGTTTCACAGAAGCACGCAAAGAAGGTGTGTTGAATTACGCGGGAGACGATCAAGGTGTTCCAGTGGTGCGCAACATGTTGCTCGCCCTCGATGGAATAAAAGTTGGCAACACTGAATTGAACACCGTTGTTGAAAAAGTAGACAGCAGTGGTCAAATCGTTCGCGATGCAACAGCCGCACGCTTCTTTAAGTTGGAGCTCACAGGCCAATTGATGCACACGGTCGCAAGTCCGCCCGTTGCGTACTTGTTGTTTGCCATTGGATTGGCGTTGCTGGTGTTTGAGTTCTTTACCGCCGGAATTGGAATTGCGGGTGTTGTCGGTGCAATTTGCTCACTGCTCGGAACATACGGCCTTGCTTCATTGCCAGTGCGCGGATGGGCAGTTGCACTCATCATCCTTTCATTGCTCGCATTTGCAGTTGATGTTCAAGTTGGAGTGCCACGCTTTTGGACTGGAGTAGGTCTTGTCATGTTTGTGGTTGCTTCATTTGCGCTCTATCGACCGATAGATGGCAGCAATATGCGCATGTCCTGGATCACGCTGGTGTCAGGGATTGCGATGATGGCACTGGCATTCATTGTTGGAATGCCAAGCATGGTGCGCACTCGTTTTGCAACACCAACAATTGGTCGCGAATGGTTGATAGGCACTGAAGGTGTGGCAGTGAGTGATGTGAACCCTGAAGGGATTGTCAATCTTCACAATGCCCAGTGGCGCGCACGCACCAACCGTTCAACACCAATTACTTCTGGTACCTCCTTTCGCGTTGCCGCAATAGATGGCATCACACTAGAAATCGAACCGTTGGAAGGCGCTGCGCGCGACTATCGCGAGAAGCGATCTGGCGCGAGTGAATAACGCAGCAACACAACGTCGCGAGGCATCGGAAACAGCCCCCTTACAGCCAATTGATTGGTTGTTACTCGTCATTCCAGGGGTGATCTGGGGATCATCGTTTTACTTCATTGATGTGGGGTTGGATTCATTTGCGCCAGGCATGATTACCCCAATGCGTGTGTTGTTTGGCTGCATCACACTCAGCATGATTCCAAAAGCTCGCCAACCAGTTCCAAAAGCGGCATGGCCAAACATCATTGTGTTGTCTTTAGTGTGGTTGGTGATTCCGCTCACGGTGTTTCCCTTTGCTGAACAGCATGTTTCGAGCAGCGTGACAGGAATGTTGAATGGTGGAACACCATTGTTTGTTGCGGTAGTGGCATCAGTGATAGCGCGAAAGCTGCCGCCACGAGGTCAGGTATTGGGTTTAACCATTGGAGTGTGTGGAGTAGTACTCATTGCATTGCCATCAATTCGCGAAAGTTCGTCGAGCATGTTTGGAGTTGTGCTCATTTTGATAGCACTTGTTATGTATGGGTTCTCGCTAAACATTGCCTCACCTTTGCAGCAACAGTACGGATCGCTTCCTGTTTTGTTGCGTGCAGAAGTTGTTGCAGTAATTCTTCTTGCACCACTTGGTATTTACTCCCTTATCAATAACGATCGTCCGTTTGCATGGGGTCCATTTGCCGCGATACTCGCTTTAGGCGTACTTGGCACAGCCATGGCGCATTATGCAATGGTGACGCTCTCGGGTCGAATTGGTTCAACTCGCGCCGCTGCAAGTTTGTATTTGATGCCGGCTGTTTCACTTGCGGTTGGCGTGCTAATAAATCATGAAACCGTTGCGCCACTGGCAGTTTTAGGAAGTGTTGTTGCAGTAGTTGGCGCGTATGTATTAAGTCGAAGCAAGCGAGCTGTGAGTACCGTCAAGGAAGCATGACAACAGGCGATTTTGATCCGGCGATGGTGCCAATTCGGCCCGCGGCAACGGTGATGTTGCTGCGTGATCACCCGTTGAATGGTGTTGAAGTGTTTATGTTGCAACGCACGTTGAATGCCGCGTTCGCAAAAGGTATGTATGTGTTTCCTGGTGGTCGTGTAGATGCCAACGATGCAGAGTCCACGCTTGAAGCGCATTGCGATGGAATGACCGACGAAGAAGCCAGTGCGCTACTAGGTATTCCACACGGCGGGCTTTCGTATTGGGTGGCAGTTATTCGCGAATGTTTTGAAGAGGCGGGGGTATTGCTTGCCCGACCTGCCGATGGACAGGAAATGATTCGCTTTGAAGACGAAGAAGTGATCGACCGGTTTTCAAAAGCTCGTCATCAGGTGCACGAAGGAAACACCTCGATGATGCAGCTGTGTGATGACGAGCGGCTGCGACTCATTACCGACAACATTCATTATGTAAGTCACTGGATAACTCCACTTGGCGAGGCGCGTCGTTTTGACACGCGATTCTTTGTAGCAAGGGCGCCAGAAGGCCAGGAACCATTGCATGATGACAGCGAAACCATTGCCAGTTTGTGGGTTTCGCCGGCAGACGCATTGGCCCGTCAGCAAAGTGGTGATTTGGCCATGATGCCACCAACCATTCGCAACTTAGAGTTCTTGCTTCCACATGCAACTACCGATGACGCCCTTGTTGCAGCAAAGAAGATCGGCACGCCAACGGCGATTATTCCTCAACTCAAAGTTGATGCTGAAGGTCGAGTGGTGGGCATTGCACTACCCGGCGACACTGACTACAAAAACTAGCGACGCTGAGAAACAGAAACTTGCACAACTTCTTCGTTGCGCGCTGAACAGCCCACCATGTCTTGCATGGAGACGGTTTCACGAATGATGCGCTGAGCAATTTCAGCAAATGCTTCAGCAGCCGCACCAACCTTGCTGAGCACTATTGGTTCGCCTGTGTCACTTCCGTGAGCAACCGCAGCCTCAATAGGAATGTTTCCAAGCAACGGTGAACCAATTTCGGTAGCTAATGCTTGGCCGCCACCGTTTCCGAACAGTTCGTATGTATTTCCATGATCACAGGTGAATGTGCTCATGTTTTCAATGACGCCTGCAACGCGCAAGAAACTGCGTCGTGCCATATCGGCTGCACGTATGGCAACTTTCTGCGCCGACACTGCAGGCGTAGTGACAATGACCAAGTCGGTGCGTGGCAACATGCGAGCGAGTCCCATTTGCACATCACCAGTTCCGGGTGGCATGTCAATGAGCAAGTAGTCAAGTTCGCCCCACTGAACATCGTTTAAGAATTGTTCAACGGCTTTCGTCAACATGAGTCCGCGCCACATCAATGCTGTGCCTTCGTCCTCGACCAACATTCCTGTTGACACCACTTTCAGCAAACCACTTCCAACTTTGCGCTCATTAGGAATAATGCGCGGCTTGTCGCTTCCCTCAACTCGTTGTGCTTCAAGTCGGTCGGGCATGTTCAACATGCGCGGAATTGAAAACCCCCAAATGTCTGCATCGAGCACACCAACGATGTTTCCCTGTTCAGCAATTGCTGCAGCAAGGTTTACGGTGACCGAACTTTTTCCAACTCCACCCTTGCCACTGGCAATGGCAAGTACACGTGCATTAATGGGAACTTGAGTATCGCTTGCCTGCTCTTTTGCGTTCCATCGTGCGCGAGTCATCACTGCTGATCGTTCATCGGCGGTCATCTCGCCCCAGTCGATAGTCACTTTGGAAACGCCTGGGTGCACCAGAACCCTCGACTCAATGTCGTTCTTAATCTGCACTCGCAACGGGCAACCCTTGATGGTGAGCTTCATTGCGATTGCCACTAAGCCATCTGGGCTAACGGTGACGTCACCTGCCATACCCAGATCCACAATGTTGTCGCCCAATTCAGGGTCCATAACCGCGCGCAGAAGCTCGGTTACTTCACCTGCGGTTGGAGGTGCCACAAGGGGGCTGGACATGGTTAAAACCTATCGTGCAACCTGAAATTTTGTAACGCTGCGCCCTTTACCTTGCACTAGGTCAGGGGTATCATGAACATCATGATCACACTTACCGACAATGCAGCATCAAAGGTTAAGCAATTGCTCGAAGCAGAAGGCGCAACTGATTTGGCTTTGCGCGTTGCAGTGCGACCTGGTGGTTGTTCTGGGTTTTCATACGAAATGTTTTTTGACGGTGACTTCACCGCTGACGATCAGCAGTTGACTTTCGGTGATGTGAAGGTTGTTGTTGACCAAGCATCGTCACAGTTGCTCGTTGGAGCAAGCCTTGATTACCAAGACGGTCTGCAAGACGCTGGTTTCAAGATCAACAACCCAAATGCATCACGCACTTGTGGTTGTGGCAACAGCTTTAGCTGATCTCGCTACAACACACCAAGCGTGGTAAACGCCTCGGTGATTTCTACTGCATCAAAGATTGCATCGAATCGTTCTACTAACACGCCCTTGGCGTCGGTAATAAACAGCGCTGGTTCGTACGTCATGTTCAGTGCTTCAACAGCTGGAGCAACAATTGTTGCGGTGTCATCGGTGTAAATCTCGGTGTGCAACATGGTGATTCTGTCGCCAACTAATTCGCGCATTGATAACAACGCATCAAGTGCGGGTGAGCACGTGCCGGTTTGGCAGTGAGCGGGAGTGCCAACCAAATACGCAATCGGCTTGCCGAGCTTCAATGCTTCGTTCAGCGTGATGTCATGTAATGGACATGGTTCAGGATTTCGCGTGCACAGCGGATTTACACCGCGTGAGTTAGAAGTGGTTGGAGTATCAAAACCAGGAAGTGGTGTTCCAATGAGCGGAATGGAAACCGTTGTTGGATCCATGATCTGCACTCCCGCACCGTCTTGCGAGCCACCTTCAACTACAAGTGAGTAAATACCAGCAGCAGCAATTTCGGCACGAAACGGCCAGTACGGGGGATCGATATTGGCATCGTGTTTCTTAGCTATCAATTCGGCAATAACCACTTCGCCTGTTTCTGAATTCAACAACTGTGCGCGAAGCTGTGTTGGCAAGTCGACACCGCTAGTTTTTCCAAGGAGACCTGCTTGGTTGGCCAGTGAAATAGGAATGCGCACCGAGCCAGGCACTAACACCTGAGGGAATCGTTGGACCACTTGAAAAAGTTCGCTTCCCGCGCTCGATGACGAACTTCCACACGAGGCAAGGAAACTGAGCGATCCCCCAAAGCCAAAGGTGGCAAGTGTTCCGGTAACAAATTGGCGGCGAGTGATCATGCCTTCATCGTACGAGTCATTTTCGTTCAGAAGCCGTCGCCCTATACGCTGGAAGCATGGCTACTGCAAAGAAGACTGCGAAAAAGACAGTAAAGAAGTCTGCGAAAAAGACTTTGAAAAAGACTGTTAAGAAGTCACCACTGAAAGCGACGAAGAAGTCTTCGGCGCCAGCAAAATCCACCGCACCTCTTGGGCCATACACCCCAGTGGTTCGCGCAGGAGACTGGGTCATTGTTTCGGGTCAACTTGGTGTTGTTGATGGCAAAATCGTTTCAGGTGGCGTTGCCAAGCAAACGGCACAAGCAGTGGTCAACCTAAAGGCTCAACTGGCATCTGCGGGTTGCAGCATTCACGACGTCAAGAAAACATTGTGCTTCCTTACCGACATGGACACATTCTCTACCTTTAACACGGCTTACGTTGCCGGCTTCGACGGCAGCCGTCCAGCGCGAAGCACCATCGGCGTTGCCTCGCTGCCATTTGGCGGCGCGGTGGAGATCGAAGCCTGGGCTTTCAAGCCACTACGGTAATTGTCATGCCTGGAGCCATACTTCTCGTTCTTGCACTCATCGGTTTCCCCGTAGTGGTTGGCCTGTCCACAGCTGGACTTGCTGCACTCATTGGTTTCTTCCTGCAGAAGGATGCCGATAAGCGCCACGAGGGCAGTGAACTCATTGACGTCAACATCTGATCTTCTCATCCGAAATGCGGCGTTAGTCGCAACAGTTGACAATCAACGCAGAGAAATTTCTGGTGGATGGGTAGCCATCACCAACGGTCTTGTTTCTGGAGTTGGAACCGCAGGCAGTGAGCCGGTTGCTGCTCGAACTATTGATGCAACAGATTGTTTAGTGACACCTGGTTTGGTGAACACACACCATCATCTATATCAAAACCTCACGCGCGCATTTCCCCCAATGACCAATGCCGCGTTATTTGGTTGGTTAAAAACTTTGTATCCATTGTGGAGCACATTGAACGAAGAGTCTGCACATGTTTCGGCGTGGGTTGGACTTGCCGAATTGGCATTGTCGGGTTGTACAACTTCGACCGATCATCTCTACGTGCACCCTGCTGGTGCAGGAGATTTATTGAGTGCAGAAATTTCTGCAGCACAAGACATTGGAATGCGATTCCATCCAACGCGCGGGTCAATGTCGCTATCAGAAAAAGATGGCGGCTTACCGCCCGACAACGTGGTGCAAGATCATGATGTGATTTTGGCGGAGTCACAGCGCATGGTGGAGTTGCATCACGATCGCAGCCACGGCGCAATGGTTCGCATAGCGCTTGCCCCATGCTCACCATTTAGCGTGACAAAAAAATTAATGATTGAATCGGCTGAACTTGCTGCGAAATTAGATGTGCGTCTGCACACACACTTTGCAGAAAACTCTGAAGACGACGATTTCTCAATTGCCACCTTTGGCTGCCGACCAACGCAGTATTTGGAAGAGGTTGGTTGGCTCAGCAATCGCACATGGGTGGCGCATTGCGTGATGCCAAATCATGACGAGATTCACAAACTTGGTGCAGCAGGAATTGGTGCAGCACACTGTCCAAGCAGCAATCTAATTTTGTCTTCCGGTATTTCTCCAGTAGTGCAACTTCGTGAAGCAGGCGTACATGTTGGTATTGGAGTAGACGGTTCTTCATCTGCCGACTCCGCATCACTGTGGCTCGAAGCACGACAAGCAATGTTGCTCGCGAAGCTGCACAGCGGCGCTGCTGCAGGAACTGCGCGGATGGCACTGGAGATTGCTACCCGTGGAGGCGCTGGGTGTCTTGGTCGCATCGGCGAAATTGGCGAAATTTCAATTGGTGCTGTGGGCGATATTGCCGTGTGGTCATTAACTGGACCAGCGTTTGCC
>JACCDI010594002.1_pt1 | contig 25362 bp, 22 predicted proteins | sample 7442791 | NCBI WGS metagenome assembly JACCDI01 (sample SAMN15323434, study PRJNA562643) | freshwater metagenome | isolation source: river surface water | place: USA:Blue River Watershed | collected 2017-08-15
GCAAAACAGTTACAATCCCTGACTTTCGCCCAACCAGATCAAGCATTTAACTAAAAAGAAACAGAGAAAAAATATGAGTCATCACGCTATTGTTACAGAACTCAGGGACTGGCTTTCGCAGCAGATCATCGGGCAGGAGCGACTGGTTGACCGACTGCTGATCGCACTGCTGGCCGATGGACACCTGCTTGTCGAGGGCGCACCCGGCCTTGCGAAAACCAAGGCAATCAAGGACTTGTCCAGAGCAATCGAAGGGGATTTCCACCGCATCCAGTTCACCCCTGACCTGCTTCCCAGCGATATCACCGGCACCGAGATTTTCCGTCCGGAAGATGGCTCCTTCCGCTTCCAGCCCGGCCCCATTTTCCACAACCTGGTGCTTGCCGACGAGATCAACCGCGCACCGGCCAAGGTGCAATCCGCCCTTCTGGAAGCGATGGCCGAGCATCAGGTGAGCGTGGGACGCGAGTCCTTCCAGCTGCCGCCGCTGTTCCTCGTCATGGCCACTCAAAACCCCATCGAGCAGGAAGGCACCTACCCGCTGCCGGAAGCGCAGCTCGACCGTTTCCTGATGCATGTGTCCATCGGCTATCCCTCCACCGAGGCCGAACGCCGCATCCTCCAGCTCGTGCGCAACGAGGCCCAGAACAAGGCACCCGCGGCGCCCAGCATCATCAGCCAGGCCGATCTGTTCGCCGCCCGCCAGGAGATCCTGGCCATGCACATGGCCCCGGCTGTCGAGGAGTACATCATTCAACTGATCATGGCCACGCGTCACCCTGAGCTTTACGGGGATGACCTGGCGACCTGGCTCGAATTCGGCGCCAGCCCCCGCGGCACGATCTCCCTGGATCGCTGTGCCCGTGCGCACGCGTGGATTCTGGGCAAGGATTTCGTGAGCCCCGATGACATTCAGGCGGTCTTCTTCGACGTCCTGCGACACCGTGTGCTCCTGAGCTTCGAAGCCGAGGCCAGCGGTATCACCCCGGACAAGGTTCTGACCACGATCCTCGAGCGGGTTCCTGCGGCCTGAAAGGCGCTTCACGCAGAGAACATCCACAAGAAGGCACCCTGAGTGCCGTGCACCGAGTCCGTCATCACCATGTCCATTGCCATGCAGAGTGATCAACAGCAGGCGTTGTACCAGAGCAGAGGCGCAGTCATCAGCCTGCAGCAACTGCTCATCCAGCGCCACGCGGCCAAGATCGTGGAATACGTTTCCTACGCGCGTTCGATCGCCGGCATTTCCGGCCTGCACATGTCGAAGATGCGTGGCCGCGGCATCGACTTCGAGGAGTTCCGTCCCTACCAGCAGGGCGACGACATCCGCACCATCGACTGGCGGGTCACCGCGCGCACGGGCACGCCTTTCACCAAGGTGTTCCGGGAGGAACGCGAGCGTCCGGTCATCATCGCCATCGACCAGTCCAGCAGCATGTTCTTCGGCTCCCAGGTGGCGTTCAAATCGGTGATTGCGGCCCAGGCAGCGGCAATTTTTTGCTGGATGGCCATCGACAATGGCGATCGCGTGGGCGGACTGGTGTTCTCGGACACAGAGGAATCGCTGGTGCGTCCCAAGCGCAGCCGACGTTCGGCGCTGCACCTGCTGAATCAACTGCAAACTTTCAATGCCCGGCTGGCCGACAAGGAAGCGCGGCTGGCGGCAGCTCAGTCTGGCACCACGCCCGGCGGCCTGACCAAGGCCCTGGCGGACATCCGTCGCATCGCCAAGCCTGGCAGCACCCTCTATGTCCTGAGTGACTTCAGCACTCTGGACGATACAGGCATCCAGTACCTCAACCAGCTCTCGCGCCACAACAACGTGGTGTGCTGCGTCATTTACGATGCGCTGGAGGAAAACCTGCCGGTGCCGGGCTACTACACGATCACCGACGGCATGAGCAAAGGCACGCTGAACTCCTACAGCCCCACGGCACGACGCGATTACCACACGCTGTTCAAGAACCGGATGGAAGCATTGCAGGCCGAATTCACGCGTCTGCAGATTCCCCATCTGAAAATCCGAACCAATCAGTACGTAGTTGAGCAGATCCGACAATGGACAGTGCAGACCCTCTAAGCCAGCTTGCAGACATTCACCTGCCGGAACCGGTGGGCTTCTGGCCGCCGGCACCGGGCTGGTGGATTCTGTTCTTCCTTCTGTGTGCCGCGGCCGTCTGGTTCGCACGTCGCTACTACGCCGGCTGGAAGCTGGCGCGCGCACGGCAGTTCGCCATTGCCGAGCTGGACAAGCAGTTGGCGGCCCTGCAGCAGCACTCCGAGGGACGGTCGCCCGAGGACATCGCTGCCCTGAACCTGGTCTTCGTGAGCGATGTCAATGCGGTGCTGCGCCGAGTCGCCATGAAGAACTTCCCGCACGAGAACTTTGCCAGCCTCGGCGGCGCCGCCTGGATCAGCTTTTTGCGGAATCACGGCGATGCCTCGCTGCTCGATGACGGCCTCGCCCGAACCTTGAGCGAGGGCCGTTTCGCAAGAGAATGGGAGGTTGACACGGACCGCCTCTACAAGATGGCCCATCAATGGATCAGCAGCCTCTATTTGGCTAGAATCGCCCCGGACAAGTCCCCCAAGAATGCGTCGTCGTCGACGCCGGTGTCTGACCATGCTTGAGTTCACCTGGCCCTGGGCCCTGCTGGCACTGCCCCTCCCCCTGCTGGTGTACCGCTTCTTCGGGCGGGCGGCGCGCCAGGATGCCGCCCTGTATGTCCCCTTCTTCCAGCGCATGTCGCAATTGCAGGGCGACTCGGTGCGCTCCGACACCAATCGACTCATCAAGCTGATCCTGCTGTGTCTGATCTGGATCGCGCTGGTCATCGCCGCCACCCGGCCGCAATGGGTGGGCGAACCCATCGAGCTGCCGTCCACAGGACGCGACCTGATGCTGGTGGTGGACATCTCCGGCAGCATGGAGGCACGCGACATGGTGCTGAACAACGCCCAACTGTCCCGCTTCGAAGTGATGAAGGCCGTGGTCAGTGACTTTGCCGAACGCCGCGAAGGCGATCGCCTCGGCCTGATTCTCTTCGCCGCCCACGCCTACATCCAGACACCGCTGACCTTCGACCGCAGCACCGTCGCCAAGCTGATCGCGGAACTGGAGATCGGCATGATCGAGGAATCCGCCACGGCCATCGGTGACGCCATCGGGCTGGGCGTGAAGCATCTGCGCGAGCGCCCGGCCGACAGCCGGGTGATGATCATGCTCACCGACGGCGTGAACAATGCCGGCGCGGTGACGCCGCTGCAGGCCGGCCAGCTGGCCCAGACCGAGAACATCAAGATCTACACGATCGGCATGGGTGCCGACAATCTCGTGCAGCGCTCCTTCCAGGGCGCGCGGGCGATCAACCCGTCTGCCGAGCTGGATGAAGAGAACCTCACGCAGATCGCCGAATCCACCGGCGGCCGCTACTTCCGTGCGCGCGATGTGCAGGACCTGATCGACATCTATGCCGAGCTCGACACCCTGGAAGCCATCGAACAGGACCAGCAGACTTTCCGCCCCATCAACGTCCTGTTCTACTGGCCTCTGGGGCTGGCCGTGCTGCTCAGCTTCCTGCTCGCCATCCTGAGTTTCCCCTGGGCCATCCTCTTCAGTCGCTCCGCCACGGCGCCGACCGGCACGAATGCCGGACAGACCGCAACGGGAGGTCAGTGATGCCAGATTCCGGTCCGCTTGCGCTCTTCCTGAACGAGTTCCACTTCCTGAGGCCCCTGTGGCTGCTGGCCCTGATTCCTGCCCTGCTGTTCGTGGTGTATCTGTGGCGCCTGAACGAAACCGCCAGCGCCTGGGACAGAGCCATCGACAAGGAGCTGCTCCCCTATCTGCTGGACAACACCAAGAGCGCGGCCGAACGCACGCCGCTGGTGATTCTGCTCTCGCTCTGGGTGCTGTCCATCCTGGCCCTGGCCGGGCCGGTCTGGGAGAAGATCCCGCAACCGGTGCAGGCACGGCAGGACGCCATGGTCATTGTCTACGACCAGTCCCTGTCCATGTACGCCACTGACTACGAACCCAACCGCCAGACCATCAGCAAGCGCAAGATCATCGATGTGCTTGACCGTCGCGTGGAAGGCCAGACCGCCCTGATCGTCTATGCAGGGGATGCCCATGTGGTGACCCCACTGACCGAGGACTCGGTGACGATCCGCTCCCTGGTGCCCTCGATCAACCCCAACATGATGCCGGCTTTCGGCAGCAACACCGTGGCCGCCATCGAACAGGCGCGGCAGCTGTTCGCGGATTCCGGAGCCACCTCCGGCACCATCCTTCTCGTGACCGACGGCGTCGAACGCAGTGATCACGCCGACCTGGAACTGATGCTGTCCCAGAGCGGTTATCGCCTGCTGATCCTGGGCGTGGGCACCGATGCCGGCGCCACCATTCCTGCCGCCGGTGGAGATTTCCTGCGCGATGCCAACGGCCAGATCGTCGTGGCGCGCCTGGACCGCACCAGCCTGCAGGACCTGGCGGAACGAACGGGCGGACGCTATGCCGATCTCGACCTCACCGGTAGAGACCTGGACTATCTGCTGGAAGACAATGGTTTCCTGGACGAAGACGAACTCAGCGCCGTGGAAGAGAACTTCGACATCTGGTTCGAGGCCGGCCCCTGGCTGCTGGTGCTCATCCTGCCGCTGGGAGCGATGGCTTTCCGCCGCGGCTGGCTGCTGAGCATCGCCCTGGTGCTGACTGGCGCGGGGGCCCTCTTCAGCCCCGCACAGCAAGCCCAGGCAGCGGAATGGACTGATCTGTGGAAGACCCGTGACCAGCAAGGTGCGGAAGCCTTTGCGCAGGAGGATGTGGTGGGCGCCGCCGGGCTGTTCGAGTCGCCCGAATGGCGAGGCACGGCTGCCTATCGGGCCGGGGATTTCGCCGGCGCCGTGCAGGCCTACAGCCTCGACCCGGGCACCAATCCCGACAATCACTACAACCTGGGCAATGCCTATGCGATGACACAGAACTTCGAGGCAGCCATTTCCGCCTACGACATCGCCATCGCGCTGGACCCTGAACACGCCGATGCCATCCACAATCGCGAGATCGTGGCGGCGCTGCTGGAACAGCAGCAGAACGAACAGAACGAGGAATCCAGTGACGACATGACCTCGCCACAGGATCAGAACGAGGAGCAGCAGGAAGAACAGCAGGAAGGCGAGCAGACCGAGCAGGAACAGGAGCAGCAACAGCAGGAAGAGCAACAGGACGGCGAGGAATCGGAAGAGCAGGAGCAGACCGAGCAGCAGCAGAATTCGGAACAGGAGCAGCAGGAAGAACAGCAGCCTGGTGAACAGCCGAATCAAAGCAATGCCGAAACGGAAAGCCAGGAGTCGCTGGAACAGTGGCTGCGCCGCATCGACGACGATCCGGGCGAGCTGATGCAGCGCAAGTTCCAGTTCGAGTACCGTCGTCGCCAGCTGGACAACCGCTCATCAACACAGACGGACGGGCAAATATGGTAATTCTGCGCACCGGCCTTCTGGCCGCCCTATTCTGCCTGTTCTCCACGCTGGTGCAGGCACAACCGGTCACCGCCACCCTTGATCGAACCGAGATCGTGCGCGGCGAGACGGTCATCCTGACCATTCGTGTCGAGGGGCAGTCCGGCGGCGTCGACATGGACCTGAGCCCGCTGGAAGCCGGCTTCCAGGTGATCTCCACCCGCACCTCGAGCCAGATCAGCAGTGTGAACAACAGCATGAACGCCCGGATCGACTATCACCTGACGCTGTTTCCACTGAACGAAGGCGAAGTCACCATTCCCCCGCTGGTCGTCGCCGGCGAAACCACGCCCGCCCTGACCATTCAGGTGGAACCGCGCTCCGCCACCGGCTTGTCCGGCCAGGAGCTGTTCATGGAGGCCGTGGTCAGCAAGGAAACGGTCTACGTGCAGGAGCAGCTGCTGTTCTCCATTCGGCTCTATTACACCATCAGCGGCATTCGCAACCCGATCTTCACCGATCTGGAATTGCCCGATGCCGTGGTGCAGACCATCGGCACGCCCAATCAGTACGAAACCCTCGTGGACGGCATGCGCTATGGAGTCTATGAGAAGCAGTACGCCATCTTCCCGCAGCGCAGCGGCACGCTGGAGATTCCGGACATCATGTTCCGCGGCGAAGTGACCGACAGCTCCAGCAACTACGTCTTCCGCAATCTGAACACCCGCACCGTGACCTCGTATGCCGAAGGCCACACCATCAACGTCACCGAGAAGCCCGCCAGCTATCCCGCGGACGCCCTCTGGCTGCCCGCCTCCGAGATCACCGTGCGCGAGCGCTGGGACAACGACTTCACCAATGTGCGGGTGGGCGACTCCGTCTACCGTGTCATCGAGATCGAGGCCCAGGGCCTGGACGGCGCCGCCCTGCCGCCGCTGGAGGCGCCACAGATCGACGGCGTCAACACCTATCCCGAGCCGGCCGCCATCGACCGCAGCTTCGTCGATGGCAGCATCGTGGGCAAGCGCGTGGAGTCGACGTCCTTCCTGATGACAGCGCCCGGCACCGTGCGTGTGCCTGGCGTCAGCATCCCGTGGTATGACATCGACACCGGCGAGGTCAAATATGCCACCCTGACCGACACCGCCATCAGCGTCGGAGGCGCGCGGTCAGGCAGCACGTCCGAAGCCCTGCTGCTCTCCAATGCCGACATGGAAGAGCCGACACGCGAGACCTTCGAGGCGTCCACGGCGGTTGCGCAGGCTGAGGCCGAGGCTGAAGCCCTGGTCAGTTCGCCCACCACCCCGCTGTGGATCCTGAGCCTGGCCGCTGCCCTGACCGCCCTGATTTTCGCGCTGACCTTCGTGCGCTTCAAACCGCGTGCGCCGCGACCGGCGCCGGTCAAGGTCTATCCGGTGGCAGCACCGATGTATCGCCAGAGCATCGCCCCCGAGGCCGAGAGCAAGGCGTTCAAGGATTTCGTCAGCAGCTGCTCAGGCAAGAACCTCCCTGCCCTGCGCCTGGCCCTCATCGGCTGGGGGCGTCAGTACTTCGTCGACGCCGATCTGCACACCCTCGATGCCGTGGCGCTGCGCACCGCAAACCCGGAGATTCGCGAGATCTGCCTGCGCCTGCAGCAGGCACTGTACGGCCAAGGCGGCACGGCGCTGGCCATCGACGCCGACATTCAGCGCCTGCAGCAGCTGATCACCGAACTGCGCAGTGCCCACCGGCAGCGGCAGACGCGCGACAGCAAGGATCAGGACTACATCATCCCGCCGCTCTACAAGGCCTGAGGCCATGGCACGCGGTTCTTCGCTGGTTTATTCCACGGATGCGGGGCGTCACTGCCCCGACTGCAGCCGCCCCGTGGCGGCATGCGAATGCAAGCGTCTCGCGCAGGCAGCGCGTCCCGCGGGCGATGGCATCGTGCGACTGAAACGGGAAACCAAGGGGCGTGGTGGCAAGGGCGTGACCCTCATCGACGGTCTACCCCTGCAGGAAGAGGCCCTGCTGGCACTGGCGAAGCAGTTGAAGAACAAGTGCGGCACCGGGGGCACCGTCAAGGATGGCGTGATCGAGATCCAGGGGGATCACCGCACCCAGCTGCAGAGCCTGCTCGAAGCCCAGGGGTACAAGGTCAAGCTCGCCGGAGGCTGACTTCCCGGGTCACGACACCACTCCGACATTCACCAGCAACCGGCGCCATGGCGACAGCAGACGCCTGCGCAACTGCCAGCTGGTCGTTTCCAGCGCCTTGAGCCGGGGCCCTGCCTCAGTACCTGTCACGGCTTGCGACGAACTCGGGACATAGGCGAGCGCCTCGAACTGTGCCGTCACCTGCCGCAGAGCCTCGGCGTACTCCGGACGCAGGCCGGCCACCCGCCGACAATAGTCCCCGGGCGCCTCGCCCCGTTGCCGCGGCAGTCCACAGACCGCCAGCTCCCGCAACAGGGTCAGATAGATTCGCGTGGCAGGATCATGCCGACCATGAGGCCCCTGACGCAGCAGCAGCCAGCCTGCCAGCACGAAGAACAGCACGATCACCGACCCAAGCGCCACCAGCAGCCCCTGACGGGCGTTCTCGCCGAACCAGCTGCCCAGCAACTGCATCTGCATGTCCTCGTCGTAGCTGACCACCCAGCGGTTCCAGGCGTAGTCCATGGCTTCCATTCGCAGACGCAGCGTGTTCAGCCATTGCGTGTCCCGAAAGCGCATCATCGAGAATCCGGCATCCTCCATGAAGCCCGGCTGATCGGCGAAGATCGACTCGACGCCCAAGGTGATGCGCTCCGGCGCCACCGCCGCCGTAGGGTCGAAGCGCACCCAGCCCTCCCCCTCGAACCAGACCTCGGCCCAGGCGTGCGCGTTGTACTGATACACCAGGGTGTAGTCCTCGTAGGGGTTGTATTCGCCGCCCTGATAGCCCACCACCACGCGGGCCGGAATGCCGGCCTCCCGCATCATGTAGACGAAGCTGCCGGCGTAGTGGCCGCAGAAGCCTTCCCGCGTCGTGAACATGAACTCGTCGATGCTCTCGTCGCCCAGGGCGGGCGGTGTCAGCGTGTAGTAGAACGGCTCCTCGCGGAACAGCCGCAGCACCGCCGTGGCATAGTCCATGTCGCTCGCGGCGGCGCCACGCATCTGCGCCGCCAGCGCTGCCGTGCGCGGATTCAGCTCGCCTTCGGGCAATTGCAGCGCTCGGGCGCGCAGGGGTGCCGACAATTCCAGATCGCTCTGGTGCTGCAAATAGGAGCGCACTTCGTAACGGTAACGCTGGTTGATGGGCTTGTCGGTGATCAGCGAATAATTGCGATCCTGCACCATGCCGTCCGTGCGGGTCTCGGCCAGTTGCAGCGCATAGACCCAACTCTGCTGCGTGGGCTCCAGAATCACGTCGTAGGCGACGGGTTCTCCCAGCGGCACGCCGCGGAAGGTGCTCGGGAAACGTTGAATCATCTGATAGGTCTGCAGGGTCGAGCCGGCCCGCCGCCAGGTGCGACCGTCGAAGAAGTCGAGCACCAGGCCGCGCCAGTAGAGGTCTTCGTGGGCCGGGGCCTCGCCGCTGAAGCTCACGCGGAAGGCCAGCTCACCGGAACGCCCGAGGTTCGTGATGTCACCGGGCGTCATCTCGTCCGACACGCCCATGTTGGTGGACGACGACACGGGCAGTGGCATCGACCACAGCGGTGAGATCCGCGGCACCAGGATGAAGAGCGCGATGGTCAGCGGGATGCTCTGCAACACCAGTTTCACTGCGAGCCGGCCATTGTCGCGCAGGGTGTTGCGGGCATTGTCCCGGTACAGCGACAGCATGGTGCCCGTGATCAGGATGAAGCAGACAATGGCATGCAGCGTGGCCAGGATGGTCTGGGTGTAGATGAAACCGAGCATGGCCAGCACATAGCTCAGGGCGATCACGATCTGGATGTCGCGCCGATCCCGCATCTCGAGCAGCTTGAAGACCACCCCGAGTATCAGCAGACAGACGGCGGTATCCAGCCCGATGCCCAGGGAACGGTACTGCACCACGGTCAGCGGCAGGGCCACCATCACGATCAGGATCTTCAACCAGCGCGCGGGGAAGCCGACGCGTCCGGCAAAGATCAGCAGACGCCAGCCCATGCAGGCCAGCAGCAGAAAGGTGACCCACACGGGCAGGCGCGCGACGTGCGGCAGGATCAGCAGCAACAGGCCGGACAACAGCCACAGCATCGAGATACGCGGGATCTGCTCACGGGCATCGCTCATGGCCCGGCTCCCTTGTGAGCGTTCCACAGTGCCAGGGCCGTCAGCACGCGCAGCCGGTGTTCGTCGCCGCGCGCCATGTCGATCTCGACACCCGGCAGGCGCAGGCCATAGTCGATGCCGCCACGATCCAGTTCCAGCACCCAGTGGCACAGACGCGAAAGACGCTCTTCCGGTTCCAGCCCCGGAAACATCGCCCAGTCCAGCATCAGACGATCATCCGCGTGGTCGACGAACTGCTTCACCTGCAACCCCTGGCCGCGGGCGTAGGACTTCCACGCCACCTGCTTCAACGAGTCGCCCGGCTGATACGGGCGCAGGCCATGGAAGTCCTCTGTGCCCGCCACAGTGGTTTCCGATTTGCCGGAGGCACTGGCGTTGACATGGCCGGCCAGCGGCCCGGCGACGGGTGTCGGGAACACGATGCACTGCTGGCTCAGATCGACGTACGACCACGCCCGCCAGAGCCCGAGCGGAAAGCGGGTCTGCACCCGCAGCCTGGGCGCCTTGAGCACACCGCGCTGCGGCGCCGGCAGGTACAGCGGCACGCGTGCTTCGGCGTTGTCCAGAAGATTGGCGTGGGAAACGCGCTGTCCCGGGAATCCGAGCTTGAGCATCTCGTGCGCCCGTTCGCCGTCGCGCTGCAGGAGCACCACGAACGCGGCTTCCTGACCGGCAAACACAGGCTCCGCCGGCAGCCGACGCAGGCTCAGGTGCTGCAGATTGCGAAAGGTGTAGAGGATCGACAGCAGGAACACGCTGACCATCAAAAAGGCCAGACCGAACGCCATGCTGAGGATGTAGTTGATGGCGGTGATGAAGATCAGCGTGGATGCCGCCAGAAACAGCAGGCCCGGCCCGGTGGGCAGGATGAAGATGTTGCGCCGATCGAGCCGGATCTGCGTGACGGCCGGCAGCCGGGCCGCAATCCAGCGCTGCATTCTCTGCGAAAACCAGTGATTCACGGCAGCAACGGGCGTCATGGCGACCTCAGAAGACATCCACCTCGGTCAACAGACGGTGAGCCAGTGCCGCGCCATGGCGGCCATCGCCATCGGCAGTGGCACGCAGGCGATGCTCCACCACGGCGGGCAGAATGGCCTGAACATCCTCGGGCACGGCATGCTGGCGCCCTGCCATCCAGGCCCAGGTGCGGGCAGCACGGACGATGGCGATGCTGCCGCGCGGCGACAGCCCGAAGTGGAAACCGGCACTCGTGCGCGTATGTGCCACCAGGCGCTGGACATAATCCAGCAGCAGCGGGCTCAGGGCGACAGTGCCGGCCGCCGCGCGCATGGCGCAAAGGTCGGCGACACCGAGCAATTGCGGGAGCATGGCGCCGCGATCGCTCTCCCCGCTGCGTTCCAGCAGGATGCGCTCCGCGCGCGGGTCCGGATAACCAATGCCGATCCGCATCAGGAAGCGGTCCAGCTGCGATTCGGGCAGTGGAAACGTCCCGGCCAGACTGACCGGGTTCTGGGTGGCAATCACGAAGAAGGGTGACGGCAGCGCACGAGTCTGGCCTTCCACGGACACCTGCCCTTCTTCCATGGCCTCCAGCAGCGCGCTCTGAGTCTTGGGCGTGCTGCGATTGATCTCGTCGGCCAGCACGAGCTGGCGGAAGATGGGGCCGGGATGAAAGCTGAAGTTGCCGCTGGCCTGATCGAAGACAGACACGCCGAGGATGTCGGCAGGCAGCAGATCACTGGTGAACTGGATGCGATTGAAGTCGAGCCCGAACACTCGGGCCAGCGCGTGGGCCAGCGTGGTCTTGCCCATGCCGGGCAGATCCTCGATGAGCAGATGCCCCCCCGACACCAGACAGCACAGGGCCAGTCGGATCTGCGTTTCCTTGCCCAGCAGCACCTTGCCGATCTCCTCGACCGCCGCTGCGATTCTGTCCTGCATGGTGTCCCCTGTCCTGCGATTCTTGTTGGTCTGGCGGCTCAGGCGATTGCGCGGCTGTCAGTCCCCTGACTTGCCGGCCTTGGCCAGGTCGTTGCGCGTGTCTTCCAGCCGCTTGAGGTAGCGGGCATCAACGTCGCCGGTGATGTATTTCCCGTCGAACACTGAACACTCGAAACGCTTGATGGCCGGGTTGCCTTCGGACGAGGCGGCAATCAGGTCTTCCAGATCCTGGAAGATCAGCCAGTCGGCGCCGATCAGCTCCTGCACCTCTTCATCGGTGCGGCCGTGGGCGATCAGCTCGCTGGCCGCCGGCATGTCGATGCCGTAGACATTGGGATAGCGCACCGCCGGCGCCGCCGAGGCGAAATACACCTTGCGTGCTCCGGCATCGCGCGCCATCTGGATGATCTGACGGCAGGTCGTGCCCCGGACGATGGAATCGTCCACCAGCAGGACCGTCTTGCCGCGGAATTCCAGTTCAATGGCATTGAGTTTCTGACGCACGGATTTCTTGCGCTGGCTTTGCCCCGGCATGATGAAGGTGCGACCGATGTAGCGGTTCTTGACGAAGCCCTCGCGGTACTTCACGCCGAGATGGTTGGCCAGTTCCAGCGCCGAGGTGCGGCTGGTGTCGGGAATGGGGATGACGACGTCGATGTCATGATCCGGACGCAGACGCTTGACCTTCTCGGCCAGTTTCTCGCCCATGCGCAGACGGGCCTTGTAGACGGAGATGCCGTCCATGAGCGAATCCGGGCGCGCGAAGTAGACATGTTCGAAGATGCAGGGGGTGTATTCCGCCGGCCCGGCGCAGACGCGCGTGTGCAGATTGCCGAGGATGTCCACGTAGACTGCCTCGCCCGGCGCCACATCGCGCACCAGGGTGAAGCCCTGGGAGTCCAGCGCCACACTCTCGGAGGCCAGCATGTACTCGGTGAAGCCGTCGCGCTCACGCTTGCCGAAGACCAGGGGACGGATGCCGTTGCGATCCCGGAAGCCGACGATGCCGTAGCCGCCCAGCATGACCAGCGCGGCGTAGCCGCCACGACAGCGACGATGCACGCCGCGCACCGCCGTGAAGACATCCTCGGGGCTCGGCACCATCTTGGCCAGCAGTTGCAGTTCATGGGCGAAGACGTTGAGCAGGACTTCGGAGTCGGAGTCGGTATTGATGTGCCGCAGGTCTTCCTTGAAGAGGTCGCGGCTGAGTTCGGCCGCGTTGGTCAGATTGCCGTTGTGCGCCAGGCTCAGGCCGTAGGGCGAATTCACGTAGAAGGGTTGGGCGAGCGCCGGGCTGGAGCTGCCCGCCGTGGGGTAGCGTACATGACCGATGCCCATGTTGCCGGCGAGGCGCTCCATGTGGCGCGTGCGGAACACGTCCTTGACCAGACCGTTGTCCTTGCGCAGGTTCAACTTGCCATTGTCACTCGTGGCGATGCCGGCCGCGTCCTGCCCGCGATGCTGCAGAACCGTCAACGTATCGTAAAGGCAGACCGCCACATCGGACTTGCCAACCACTCCAACCAGACCACACATAACACCTACTCCGAAAGTTCCTGCTTGCCAGCGACACAGGGCCCTAGAGGGACGCCTGCGTTGCCGGGACCATGTCCGTCACGAACATCCGTGACTTTTCAATCCATTCCTGTGCGTGCGGAATCGCTGCAGACTCCTGCCACCACGGCTCATCGGCAAAGAAGCTGCCGCCGAAATACACGAACACCATCACGATCACGGCGCCGCGCGCCACGCCGAACAGCGCACCGAGAAGCCGGTCAGTCAGCTTCAGGCCGGAGATGTCGATCAGCTTCGCCACCAGGTTGTTGATCAGTGCGCCAACCAGCAACGTGCCGATGAACAGAATCGCGAAGGCGAATGCCTGCTGCATCGCCGGGCTGTCCACCCAGCCGCCGAGCACGGGAGCCAGGGGCTCGCTGTAGAGGCGCGAGATCAGCAGGGCCGCAATCCAGGCCAGCAGGGACAGCACCTCGCGCACGAAGCCGCGCCAGAGACCGAAGAGGCTCGACACCACGGTCACCACCAGAAAACTCGCATCCAGCCAGTGCAACTGCATCATGACTCCCTTGCCGATTCAGGCCTCGCCCTCAGAGCGCCTCGATCTCGTAGCGCACGACAATGCCCGAGAGTTGAAATTCGTCCTGCAACTGGCGCTGCAGCTGCAGCATGGCGGCGCGATCCGCGCCCGGCCCGACGAACACGGCCGTCAACGGCCCCTGCGATGAGGTGATCTGTCGCACGTAAGCACGGTGCCCACGGGCCAGCAAGCGCTCGACCAGCGCCTGGGCGTTGGCGGCACTGGAGAAGGATGCGAGTCGCACGCTCCAGCCTTCGGGCAGACCGTCACTGTCGAGCACGGGCGGTGGCACTACAGGCAGTGTGGCAGCGGCAGCAGTCGTTGCATCGGGTTCGGTGTCAGCAGGAGGCGCTGTCGGCTCCGCAACGTCAGCGGGGGCATCGACAGACGGTGCGGGGGTTGCCACAACCACCGTGTCCACCGGTTCCGCATCCGGCTGAAAGCTCAGCTGATCGGAGTCGGCGGCAATCTCGGGGCGGACTGCCTCGATGCGAGGAACCTCGGGAAATGGCTGAGCAGCGGGGATGCGACTTTCCAGCGGAAGTTGGTAACTGCCCTGACCGTCGAACAGGATCGGCAGGATGACCACGGCCGCGATCAGCAACACGATGGCACCAACGACTCTTTGCTTTCTGCTCTGGTCCAAACCAGTAGTGCCCCTAGGTATCGACTGTCAGCAGCTCAGCGCAAGCTGTCAGACGGTGTTGGATTGCTGCCCGCTGCGTGCACATGCCGAACGACATCGGCAACTGTGACGAAGGACCCCGTCACCAGCACCAGATCAGACTCAGCGGCACAGGCCATGGCGTGTTCGTAGGCCTGCGCAACGCTGGCATGCGGCCCGAGCACTGGCGCGCCCTGCGCCTGCAGCAATTCGAACAGCGCTTGCGCACTCAGACCGCGGGTTTCAGCGAATGCGGCAATATACCAAAAGTCCACTGCGGATTCTAAGGCCTTGTGGAAGCCGAGCTGATCCTTGTCGGCCATCATGGCCAGCACGACATGGACGCGCGCGGCGGTGCCGGCCTGCTGCCTGAAGCGCTGCAGCTTCTCCAGCAGCAGTCCTGCCGCGTGGGGGTTGTGCGCCACGTCGACGCGCAGCTGGGCGCCGTGGCGCGAGTCTTCAATGCGCTGATAACGCCCCTGCAGGCCGAGGCCGTCGAGCGCCCTGCAGACGCAGTCGCGGGACGGCGGGAGTGGCAGGCGTTGGAGCGCCTGCAGCACGGTGGCCGCGTTGAGCAGGTCCAGTTCTGGCAGCGGCAGATCATGCCAGGTCAGCGGGGCACCGCCCCGCTCCCGCCCCCACCAGCGCCACGACGCAGCGTGCTTCTCGAAGCCGAAGTCCACCCCTTGCACCCACAGCGGTGCGCCCAGTCGCCGGGCTTCCTCCAGAACCGTCACGGGCGGGTCGAGATCGCCACACAAGGCCGGCGTGGCGGCGCGGAAAATGCCGGCCTTCTCGCGTCCGATGGCTTCGCGCGTATCCCCCAGCCACTCCATGTGGTCCAGCCCGATGCTGGTGATGATGGCGATGTCCGCGTCGACGAGATTGATGGCATCCAGGCGCCCTCCCAGACCGATCTCCAGCACGGCCACATCGACCTGCTCCTCGGCGATCAGCCAGAGACCGGCCAGGGTGCTGTACTCGAAATAGGTCAGGGAGATTTCGCCGCGCACGGCCTCGATCCGCTCGAAGGCGGCGCACAGTTGGGCGTCTGTCGCAGGCTGGCCGTGCAGGCCCACGCGTTCGTTGTAGACATGTAGATGAGGCGAGGTGCAGGTGCCGACGCGCCGGCCGCTGGCGCGCAGGATGGCATCCAGCATCGCCACCGTTGACCCCTTGCCGTTCGTGCCGGCCACGGTGATCACGAGCGGCGCGGGCTTGCACACGCCAAGCCGGCGTGCCACCTCGCGGACGCGCTGCAAGCCCAGGTCGATTTCCTTGGGATGCAGCGCCTGAATTCTGTCGAGCCACTGCGCTAGTGTCGGCATTTGCGTTCAGGCCACCCGCGGGGTGAGGCAGCGAATCAGGGGCATCCGCTTACAGATGCAGCAGTTTGGAAAGCAGTGAGGAGATGCGGTCACGCATTTCCTTGCGATGCACGATCATGTCGATGGCCCCGTGCTCCAGCAGGAACTCGCTGCGCTGGAAGCCCTCGGGAAGCTTCACTCGCACTGTCTGGCGAATCACGTCCGGGCCGGTGAAGCCGACCAGTGCATTGGGCTCCGCCACGTTGATGTCGCCCAGCATCGCCAGGCTGGCAGAGACGCCGCCATACACCGGATCCACCAGCACGGAGATGAACGGCAGGCCGTTCTCGCGCAGGCGGGCCAGGGCTGCCGACGTCTTGGCCATCTGCATCAAGGAGATCAAGGCTTCCTGCATGCGAGCCCCGCCGCTGGTGGAGAAACAGACAAGCGGCAGGCGCTTGTCGATGCACGTATTCACGGCCTGGGTGAATTTCTCGCCGACCACGGCGCCCATGGAGCCGCCGATGAAGGCGAATTCGAAGGCCGCGACAACCATCTCGACGCCGTTGACGCTGCCCTGCACCACGATCAGGGCGTCCTTCTCGCCCGTCGCCTTCTGGGCGGCTGACAGGCGATCCTTGTACTTCTTCAGATCACGAAACTTGAGGATGTCGACCGGTTCCATGTCGGCATTCAGTTCGACCTGGCCGGCCGGATCGAGAAACAGTTCCAGGCGGCGACGCGCCGTGATGCGCAGATGGTGGTCGCACTTGGGGCAGACCTCCAGATTGCGTTCCAGATCGGGCCGGTAGAGCACGGCCTCGCAGCGCGGGCACTTCTTCCACAGACCTTCGGGCACACTGGCGCGTTGCTTGCCGGGCGTTCCATCGGCAGCGCCAGAGCTGCGGATGGAAGGAAGAATTTTGTTGATCCAACTCATGACAGACTTCCGTGATTCACAATTTAAATATTCAAATCAATTGGATATAACGATTACTTGATGTTGTCTATGGCGCTGCGGATGGATGCGATGACCGCCACGGCGGCCGCCAGATCCTCAGGCGTTGACACGCCCTTGTGCAGACGCGAGATGGCGTCCACCAAGGCGCTGCCCACTATAACACCGTCACTGATGCTCGCCATGTCGACGGCAGAGGCTGCGTCCTTGATACCGAATCCCACCACGACTGGCAGGTCGGTCATGGTGCGCAGGTGTTGGATCTTGGACTTGATGTCACCTTTGTCGGTGATGGCGGCGCCTGTCACGCCCTTCAGCGAGACGTAATAGAGATAGCCGGTGGAACTGGCGCAGATCGACGCAAGGCGTGCCTCGGTCGTGGTCGGCGCCACCAGGAAAACCGTGTCCAGACCGCGTGGTCGCACCGCCTCGAACAGCTCCGCACATTCGTAGGCCGGCATGTCGACAATCAGCACGCCGTCGACGCCCACGGCCTGGGCAGCACTGGCAAAGGCCTCGTAGCCCATGATCTCGATGGGATTCAGATAGCCCATGAGCACGATCGGGGTCGTGGCGTCGTGCGCACGGAACTGCCGCACGATATCCATCACGTCGTGCAGTGTCGTGCCTTCACGCAACGCCCGCTCAGCGCCCTGCTGGATCACGGTGCCGTCGGAGGAAGGGTCGCTGAAGGGAATGCCCAGCTCGATGATGTCGGCGCCGGCAGCCACCAGCGCGTGCATCAGGCCCAGCGTGGTGCCCTTGTCGGGATCACCCGCGACCAGATAGGGAATGAGAACCTTGCGTTGCGCCGCCCGCAGGGCGGCCATGGTCTGACTGATACGGCTCATGAGAAATGACTCGCAGACTTGAGTTCAGATATGGATGCCATCGATGCCGGCAACAGTGTGGATATCCTTGTCGCCACGCCCGGACAGATTGATCACCACGATCCTGTCTTTCGGCAACTGCGCCGCGAGCTTGCAGCCGTAGGCAATGGCGTGGCTGGACTCGAGCGCCGGAATGATCCCTTCCATGCGACACAGGTAGCGGAAGGCTTCCAGCGCCTCGGTATCCGTCGCCGCCACGTAGTTCACGCGGCCGATGTCCTTCAGCCAGGCGTGCTCAGGCCCCACGCCCGGGTAATCCAGACCAGCGGACACCGAATGCGTTTCCATGATCTGCCCAGCTGCATCGGTCATCAGATAGGTGCGGTTGCCATGCAGAACCCCGGGACGCCCGGCACTGAGAGGCGCCGCATGTCGTCCTGTCTCCAGCCCATCACCGCCGGCTTCCACGCCGTACATGCTGACATCGGCATCGTGCAGGAAGGGATGGAACAGGCCGATGGCATTGGAGCCGCCGCCGACGCAGGCGACCAGGGCATCGGGCAGCCGGCCGAACTGTTCCATGGACTGCTGCCGCGCCTCACGCCCGATCACGGACTGGAAGTCACGCACCATGCGCGGATACGGGTGCGGCCCGGCCGCTGTGCCGATGATGTAGTAGGTATTGTCGACATTGGTGGCCCAGTCGCGCAGCGCTTCGTTCAAGGCATCCTTGAGCGTGCGCGAGCCGGATTCCACAGCGATCACGCGGGCTCCCATGAGCTTCATGCGGTACACGTTGGCGGACTGCCGCTTGATGTCCTCGGCGCCCATGTAGACATCGCACTGCAGCCCGAGACGGGCGGCAATGGTGGCACTGGCCACGCCGTGCTGACCGGCACCAGTCTCGGCAATGATGCGCGGCTTGCCCATGAACTTCGCCAGCAACGCCTGACCGATGGTGTTGTTGATCTTGTGCGCACCGGTATGGTTGAGGTCTTCCCGCTTGAGCACGATCTTCGCGCCGCCGAAATGCTCAGTCAGTCGTTCGGCCACATACAGCGGCGACGGACGGCCGACATAGAATTTCAGATCCCGATCGAACTCGGCCCAGAATTCCGGCTTGCCTGCCATGGTGTTGTACACCTGATCCAGTTCCTCGACGGCGGCAATGAGGGTCTCCCCCACGAAGATGCCACCATAGCGACCGAAATGGCCGTGCGCGTCGGGACCGCTGAAGGGATCTGCGGCAGTGGCGCCGACAACTTGCTCTGGCTTAACAGTTGACACGATTTACCTCGTCTATGAATTCACGCATGCGTTCTACGCTCTTGCGCCCGGGCGCGGATTCGACGCCGCTGCTGACATCGACTGCATACGGTTTGACCTGCCGTATGGCACCTGCCACGTTGGAAGGATCGAGCCCCCCGGCCAGCACGATCTTGGAGGCAGATTCCGCCACGCAGCGCTGGGCGATTGTCCAGTCGAATGCCGTGCCGGTTCCGCCAGCCATATGCTTGTCGTAACTATCGAGAAGAATGGCGGAACCATTTGAAAATCTGGCAATTTCCTTTGCAAGATCAAGATCGGGACGAACCCGGATCGCCTTCATGAAGGGAAGACCGAACGAGGCGCAGAAGGCGGGCGATTCATCCCCGTGAAACTGCAGACAATCGAGGTGTACATGCTTCAGCACCAGCTCGACCTCGGCTTCGGTAGGGTTGACGAACAAGCCGACCACGTTCACGAAGGCGGGAAGCGCCCTGCGGATGGCACCGGCACGCTGCGCGTCCAGGGCACGCGTGCTGCGCGGGTAGAACACCAGGCCGATGGCATCGGCCCCAAGCTCTGCTGCCTGCAGAGCATCCTCAACACTGGTCAATCCACAAATCTTGATGCGAGTTCGCTGCACACTACTGCCCGGTTCTGGAAAAGGCTGCGATTCTAGCAAAGAACCCTGCGGGAGCCTACGCAAAGGGCTGCAAAAAAGCCGGCCCGAGCGGAACCTCGGGAAGACCGAACACCAGCGGGTAACGCACGGAAACGAGATACAGTCCACAAGGGCTTGCGGTTTTTGCGGCCACCGTGCGATCGCGCGCCTGCAGCACTGTCGCGGCCCATTCGGGCGGTTGTCGCCCTGCCCCGATCTCCATCAAGGTCCCCGCGATGTTGCGCACCATGTGCTGCAGAAAGGCATTCGCCTCGATGTCGATGACGATGAAGCGGTGATGTCGCCTGACTTTCAGGTGCATCACATTGCGGAACGGTGTGCGCGACTGACATCCCGCCGCACGGAAGGACGTGAAGTCCTGCTCGCCCAGCAGCAACTGCCCGGCGGCGTGCATGGCGTCGATATCCAGAGATTCCCGGGTATGGGTGAGATGGCGGGCAAGCACGGCCGGCTCCACCGGGTTGTCGTAGATGACGTAAAGATAGCGGCGGGACTGTGCCGAAAAGCGCGCATGGAAATCGGCCGGCACGGTCTTCGCCCAGACGATGCGCAGACTTGGCGGCAGCAGACTGTTGCCACCGCGACGCCAGGCTTTTTCACCACGGTCAACGGCACAATCGAAATGCACGACCTGACCCGTACCGTGAACGCCGGTGTCCGTGCGCCCGGCACAGGTGAGCTTGACAGGATGACTGGCAATCTCCGACAGGGCGGCCTCGAGCCGGGCCTGCACGGTGGGCAGAGCAGGACTGCCCTGCTGCTGCCAGCCATGAAAGGCGGCGCCGTCGTACTCGACGCCGAGGGCAATGCGGTGTGGATAGGGTGTCTCGAGACTCAAAGCTTGCTCAGGAGTGTCCGGGCATCCTTGACCTGGTCCTCGTTGCCTTCTCGCAGGACCTCTTCAAGAATCTCGCGTGCGCCGTCACTGTCGCCCATCTCGAAATAGGCACGGGCCAGATCGAGCTTGGTGGCTGCCTCGTCGGCATCGGAGAGATATTCGAACACGTCGTCATCGTCGTCGACAGCGGCCTTGACCGCTTCGGGCTTCTCCAGCGAGTCCAGCAGAGTCTCGTCGACGAACTGGAGATCATCGAAGTCATCGGACTTCGCTGCGGAACCTGGCGCTGGGGTGGTATCAGCCGGCTGCGGCGCCACCTCCTCCTCGTCGGCCAGTTCGAACACTGCCGCGTCGAAATCGAGATCTTCCTCGTCCTCCACGGCGGCCTCGACCGCAGGCGGCGTGGCCGGTGCCGGCTCGTCGTCCAGGACGGCGAAATCAAAGTCGACCTCATGTGCCGAGGATTCACTTGCCGGCAGAGAATCCTCTGTCTCGGGCTCCTGCGCCTTGAGCGGCTCATCGTCGTCGATGGACAAGTCGAAGTCGAAGTCCAGGAGATTGTCGTCCTCTTCCAGCGCCTGCGGCTCACGGGCAAGTTCCGCAACCTCTTCGGTGCCGATGGCGCTTTCGAATTCCACCACGTTCGCGTCGTCCTCGGCCGCCAGATCGAAGCTGTCGTCGAGCGCCGCCGAATCGGAAGCCGCAGCCGCGGGCCGAGCCTCAGACTCGTCTTCGTCAGCCACATCGAAATCGAAATCCAGATCATCCAGGGCGAACTCATCCGCTTCCGCAGCAGGAGTGGCTACCGGAGCATCGGCGAATTCATCGGCCGCGGAGGCATCATCGACATTGAAGCCCGCAAGCACACGGGCGTCATCCACCTCGGCAGTGGCCTCCATGTCCAGGGCCAGCTCCAGGTCGTCCACCGCCGCGCTGTCGTCGGTGGCTCCCGCCTCGCCTTCCTCCAGCAGTTCGTCCACCACGGCCTCACGCAGACCGGCTCGCAGTGCTGCGATCTCAGGAGCCAGCGAGTCGCCAGCCAGATCACGCAATTCCGTTTCCTGCAGCGTGAAGCCGACAGGGTCCTGAGCGCCGGCAAACGCTTCCAGCAATTTCAGGCGCAGGTCAGTGCGCGCAGGCTGCACCACGATGCTGTCCTGCAACAGTGCGATGGCCTCCGGGTAGCGCGATTCGGACAGCAGTGCAGAGACCTCTTCCAGCAGGATATCGCCCGAGGACGAGGGCGTGTCGACTTGGAGCGCATAGGCGGCGTCTGCCTGCGTCGCGTCGACCGCTGCCTCGACGGCACCCAGTGCCAGCCCGGCGCCTGTCGCAGCCGGAGCCGCCTGTTTCAGCTCATCGTCTGCGGAGGCGGCCAGATCGAAGATCTCGTCAAACACCGGGTCCTGCGCGTCGGACGCCTTGGCAGTGTCGGCAGCAAGCGCACTGCGCTCGAGCCCTTCGGGCACAGCCGCCACGGGCAGGTCCTCGGCAATGCGCGGTTCAGCGGCCAGGCCGTCCATGCCGGCAAGGGCTGCAGCCTGCTCGGCGGCGCGATTGCGCTTGATCAGCATGAAGACCAGGAGGGAAATAATCAGCGCTGTCACCGCCAGCAGCGCGGCTGTATTGGCCACCAGCGATGCCAGCAGCGTCTCAAGGAAGCTGCGCTCGGGCGCCATGGTGATCACCGTGGGCGGCTCCTCGACGACGGGCTCGGCCACGGGGGCATTCGCAAGCGACTGCTGCAGCTGCGCCAGCTCCAGGTCGCGCAGCCGGATGATCTCCTGGGCCGACGCGATCTGCTCTTCCAGCATACCCAGTCGCTCAGTCAGTTCGGCATTCAACAGGGCGGCACGATCCGCCTCTTCGCGCTGCACCGCCAGGACATCTTCCAGGCTGGCGATGCGCGCATCCAGCTCGGCGCTCTGGCCACTGACCGTCTGCGTGCCGGGCTCGGCATTGTCGACACTGACCACGCTCAGCTCGCCGCGCGGGGCGGCGTCCGGTGTGGCGGGAGCGGACGGCGGAGGCGTCAGCGGCTGGGAAGTCAGCGGCACATTGCGACGGTTCTCGAACAGCTGATTCTGGCGGGCAACCTCGCCGATGGCCTCGCGCGAACTCAGGGCGCGGATCTGCTCGATGTCCGGCAGACGCAGGACCTGGCCACGCCGGATCATGTTGATGTTGTCGCCGATGAAGGCGTCGGTATTCAGGCGCTGGATGGCCAGCATGGTCTGCTGCACCGACACGGAGCTGTCCGGGCGCACGCGCAGGGCGATGTCCCAGAGTGTGTCGTTGGCATCGGTGGTCAGCGTCTCGGCGTCTGCCGGAGCTGCCAGCGGGCCGGGTGTGGCGGCGGGTGCAGCGGGAGTCTGAGGCGCTGGAGCCGCCGCAGCATTCACAGGCGCCGCGGCGTCCGCCCCGGCAGTATTCGCATCGAGTTGCGCCACCAGCGCTGCAGGGGGTTCCTCGACCGGTGCCGGACTCGCCGGAGCAGGCTCGGCAGGCGCCGCCAGGCGCATGGATTGCGCTTGCGAATCACTTGAAGAAGTTGAAGCAACTGACTGATTTATGGAATCTTGTGAAGAGGAAACCTGAGCGGCAGCTTGCTGCGACGCCTGCTGAATCACCGGGGCCGGGGCATCCTGTGCAAACGCGGGCAGGTCCAGCAATACGGTGTACTCGCTCAGCAGACGCCCGGAGGGCCAGCGCGTTTCCAGCACAAAACTCAGGTAGGGCTCGCGCACCACATCCTGGGTGCTGATCTGCACCACCGCCTCTGCTCCAGCGGGGCGCACATCGAAGCGGATATTGTCGAGAAAGGCTTCGCGGTCGATCGAGAAACGTTCGAAGTCGCTGGCGGAAGCCAACTGCACACTGATCTGCTCGGCGCGAACGCCACCCAGCTGGAGAACGGGGATATTGGCCCGCAGGGGCTGGTTCAGCGCCGACTCGAGGGTGATGTCACCCAGGCCGAGTGCCTTGGCATTGGCTGCCGCCATCAGCACGAACGAGGTAAAAATCACCACCGGCTTTCTGACCATTTTCCGTTCCTTCTTTTTATGGCTGGTGAGGCTGTCACACTCGAGTGCTGGAAGGTTGGGTGCACGCAGGGAAAGGAGGTCGAAGCGACCTCACAATCCCGAGAAACACGCTTCAAAGACGCGTGCAAGTATTCATTACAAATAGTCTTTTATCAACACTTCGGCTATCTGTACGGAGTTCAGCGCAGCGCCTTTTCGCACGTTGTCTGACACAATCCACATATTCAGACCGTTGGGATGCGAAATGTCGGAACGGATGCGACCCACCAGCACCGCATCCTTGCCGGCAGAATCGCCCACCGCTGTCGGGTAGCCCCCGGGCTTGCGCTCGTCCATCAACACCACACCCGGAGCGTTCGCCAGCAGCGCGCGCACTTCCTCGACACTGATCGGACTGCGCGTTTCGATGTGCACGGCTTCGGAGTGAGAATAGAACACCGGCACTCGCACGCAGGTGGCATTCACCCGGATCGAGTCGTCACCCAGGATCTTCTTGGTCTCCCAGGACATCTTCATCTCTTCCTTGGTATAGCCATTGTCCAGGAACACGTCAATTTGCGGCAGCACATTGAACGCGATCTGCTTGGGGTAGACCTTGGTGACCGGCGTGCGGCCGTTGAGCAGATCGGCCGTCTGCTTGGCCAGCTCCTCGATGGCCAGCTTGCCTGTGCCCGACACCGCCTGATAGGTGGCGACGTTGATGCGCTCGATGCCCACTTTGTCGTGGATGGGCTTGAGCGCCACCAGCATCTGGATGGTGGAGCAGTTCGGGTTGGCAATGATGTTGCGATTGGGGTAATCCGCGATGCGCTCCGGGTTCACTTCGGGCACCACCAGCGGAATGTCGGCCTCGTAGCGGAAGTGCGAGGTGTTGTCGATCACGACACACCCTGCTCTGCCCGCCTTTTCAGCGTATTGCGCCGACACACTGCCGCCCGCGGAGAACAGGCCGATCTGTGCCTTTGAGAAATCGAAGTCAGCCAGGTTCTGCACCGTGACAGGCTTGCCGCGGAACATCAGCTTCGTGCCGGCTGAGCGCTCGCTGGCCAGCAGAAACAGCTCACCTACCGGAAAATTGCGCTCTTCCAGAATGCTGATCAGCGTCTCGCCAACCGCCCCTGTTGCGCCCACCACTGCCACGTTGTAAGTCTTCATTGCATGTCGTCCTGTCGGAAATCAGAGTTCAATTGCGCGGCCTGAGACTCAGGCCTGCGCACCAAAATACCAGGGGGCAGATGCCTTCCAGCGCGCCTCGAAGGCCTTGATCGCGTCGGCGTCCTGCAGCGTGATGCCGATGTCGTCCAGACCATTGAGCAGGCAGTACTTGCGGAAACTGTCCACCTCGAAGGCGATGGTGCTGCCATCGGGCTTCACGATCACTTGACGCTCCAGATCCACGGTCAGCGAATAGCCTTCGGCGGCGCCCACCTCCAGAAAGAGCTGATCGACAATTTTCTTATCAACAACAATGGGAAGGATTCCATTCTTGAAGCAATTGTTGAAAAAAATATCGGCAAAGCTCGGTGCGATGATCACGCGGAAGCCGTAGTCGTCCAGCGCCCATGGCGCATGTTCGCGACTGGAACCACAACCGAAGTTCTCGCGCGCGAGCAGCACGGAGGCGCCTTTGTAACGCGGCTTGTTCATCACGAAATCCGGATTCAGCGGCCGGCTGCTGTTGTCGCGTCCGGGTTCGCCCTTGTCCAGATAACGGTGTTCGTCGAACAGATTCGGGCCGAAGCCGCTGCGCTTGATCGACTTGAGGAACTGCTTGGGGATGATGAAGTCGGTGTCGACATTCGCCCGATCCAGGGGCATGACCAGCCCGGACTGCATGGTGAACTTTCTCATTGCTTGGAACCTCTGCTTGAATTCGAGTACATGGGACGGTCTCAGGCGGGTCGATCGGCCGTGAACAGGATGTCACGCACGTCGACGAAATGGCCGTGGATGGCTGCTGCAGCGGCCATGGCCGGGCTCACCAGGTGCGTGCGTCCGCCGAAGCCCTGACGCCCCTCGAAGTTGCGGTTGGAGGTGGACGCACAGTGCTTGCCCGCCC
>JACCDI010876598.1_pt1 | contig 25345 bp, 27 predicted proteins | sample 7442791 | NCBI WGS metagenome assembly JACCDI01 (sample SAMN15323434, study PRJNA562643) | freshwater metagenome | isolation source: river surface water | place: USA:Blue River Watershed | collected 2017-08-15
CTTGGGCTTCATGGTCGCGCCCAGCAGCGGACGGCCGAATTTGTCGAGGCGCTCGCGCTCGACGATGATGCCGGTCGGCGGGCCCTTGAAGGTTTTCACGTAGGCGACCGGGATGCGGATGTCCTCGAGGCGGCCGGCCTTCAGCGGCTTGAACGAGAACACGTTGCCAATCAGCGAGGCCGTCATGTTCGCGATCGAGCCCTCTTCGAACAGGATGATGTCGTACGCGATGTAAGCGAAATATTGAGGCTCCTTGCCGGTGCCCTCGCCGGTGCCCGGGACCGGGTCGACGCGATAGGCCTTGGCCTGGTAGCTCTCGTGCGCGGTCAGCAGGTCGGTCCAGACCACGGTCCAGGTCGCGGTCGACGATTCGCCGGCCACCGCTGCCGCCGCCTCGATCGCGTCCACGCCCTCCTGCGGCGTGATGCGGAACACGCAGATCACGTCGGTTTCCTTCGGCTCGTAATCGGGACGCCAGTAGCCCATTTGCTTGTACTTCAGCACGCCACCCTTGTAGCGCTCTTTCATGTCGGTGATCCGACCTTCCACGGGTTTGTTCATCGCAGTCTCCTGTTGGCGCCCGAACCCTCGGCTCAAGCCATGGACGGACTCTAGGGGCTGCGACGATTAAGGTATATTCATTAAAAATTTCTAAAACCATCAGCTTTTCTTATCGGAGGCCGCAATGAAGAACCTGAAACTTCTGCGAAACCTCACGCTGAGGCAGCTGCGTGTTTTCATTTCGGCAGCACGCCACCTGAGCTTTTCGAAGGCGGCGGCCGAACTCAGCCTGAGCGCGCCGGCGATCTCGATGCAGATCCGCGAGATGGAGAGCGACCTCGGCATGGAACTGTTCCTGCGCACCGGGCGCCGGGTCGAGCTGACCACGGCCGGCGAATACTTCCTCGTCTATGCGAAGCGGGTCGCGGCCAACCTGCGCGATGCCGAAGTAACGCTGTCGAAGCTGCGCGGCGCCGAGGGAGGCACGCTGAAGATCGGGCTGGTCAGCACCGCGAAGTATTTCCTGCCGCAGCTCTTGGCGCGCTTCAAGGAAGACCATTTCGGCCTGCAGATCAGGCTGGAGGTGCGCAACCGCGACCAGATGGTGGAGCTGCTGCGCGACGGCGACATCGACCTCGCGATCATGGGACGCACGCCGTCGGACATGGACACGCGCGTCGAGGCGTTCGCTGCGCACCCGCATGCGTTCATCGCCAGCCCCGAGCATCCGCTGGCGCGCGAACAGGGGATATCGCCGATCGCGCTGAACCAGCTCGAGCTGATCACGCGCGAGCAGGGCTCCGGCACGCGCGCGATCATGGAGCGCTTCCTGAAGGACCGCGGGCTGACGCCGCGTGTATCGATGGAGATGTCATCGAACGAGAGCATCAAGCAGGCGGTGATGGCCAACCTTGGCATCTCGTTCGTGTCGCTGCATACGGTCGGGCTCGAGGTCACCCATGGCAAGATCGCCGTGCTCGATATCGACGAGACGCCGATCGCGCGCGCATGGCATGTGGTTGCCTTGAATGGCACGGCGCAGTCGTCAGCCGCCGAGGCCTTCCGCTATTACGTGCTCGAGCACGGCGCGGCGATTCTTGATGAGCTGCATCCTAACCTGCGCGTCCCCGGCGCGACCGCCGGTCACTGACGCTGCGCGCGGCCTCAAGTCCCGGCATTCGCGATCGATGCGCCGCCCCGTCGCGCCAGCCACATCAGCGCCAGCCCCGCCAGCACCATAGGCAGCAACGAGCCCAGGTTCAGCCACTGCCAGCCTTGCGTGGTGATCAGCGCGCCGGACGCAAACGAGCTAGCGGCCATGGTCAGGAACACGAAGAAATTTATCGCGCCCTGCGCCCTGTCCTTTTCCTGAGGACGGTAACTGTCGAGCGACAGCGTGGTGCTGCCGGTGAACATGAAATTCCATCCGACGCCCAGCAGGAACAGCGCGAGCACATAGTGCTGCAGCGATTCTCCCGACAGCGCGATCGCGATACAGATGAAATACAGCAGCACGCCCGCGCCCATCACCTGCAGCACGCCGAAGCGCCGGATCAGGTGGCCGGTCACGAAGCCCGGCGCGAACATGCCGATCACGTGCCATTCAAGGACCAGCGCGGTATCGGAGAATGGCATGCCGCAGATGTCCATCGCCAGCGGCGTGGCCGCCATCAGCAGGTTCATCACGCCGTAGCTGATCGCCGCCGCCAGCGTCGACACGATGAAGACCGGAGAGCGCGCGATTTCCGACAGCGGCCGTGCAGCCGCATCGTCGGCGGACGTTTCGCAGACCGGCGGAAAATCGATGCGCGACACCAGCAGCATGGCCAGCACGGCCAGCACCGCCAGCGCGACATAAGCGCCGGCGAAAGGCACGGACAGCATCGAACGCGTGTGCCTGGCGAGATTGGGCCCGATCACGGCGCCCAGCAGGCCGCCGGCCATCACCAGCGACACCGCCTTCTCGCGAAAGCCCGCCGTTGCCAGTTCAGCGGCGGCGAAACGGTAGAGCTGGCCGTTGGCGCTGTAATACCCAGCCACCGCGGTGGTGGCGACCAGCATCCAGAACCAGCCATTGACGATCGCGACCACACCGGCCAGCGCCGTCAGCAGCGCCACCAGCAAGCCGAGCTGGAACGAGGTCTTGCGGCCCCAGCGCGATTGCGCCTTCGCGACCAGCCCCGTGGCGATCGCTCCGCCCACCACATAGGCCATCACCGGCAGCGTGGCCATCCACGGGAAAGGCGCGATCTCGCGACCGACCAGCCCGTTGATCGCGATCAGCGCGACATTGTTGGCCAAGAACAGGCCTTGCACGATCGCGAGCAGCCAGAGGTTACGGTTCATCGGCGCACCTTGAAAAGAGAGGACCAGAAGCAGCAATCCGCATTCACTACAGCGGCCTGTATCCCAGCCGGCCGGATATCTCCTCCGCGCAAGCGCGGATTTTTTTTGCCTTGTCACCGTCCCAGCTGACGTCGAAGCTGCCGGCCGGACCGATAGCGGTGATGCCCAGCCTGATCGCGCCGCTGTGCTCGAACACGGGCGCGCAGATCGCATTGATGCCGGGGATGGGATTGCCTTCGACGCGCGCCATGCCGCGCTTGCGGATGTCGGCCAGGATTTTTTCCAGCGCGCCGGGCTTCATGTCGGCCGCGCCAAAGTCGCCGGCCACGCCGCTGCGCCGCTCCTGTTCGACCATGCGCTCGACCTGCTTCGGCGGCAGGAAGGCGGCGAACGCGCGTCCGGTCGCGGTCGCCTGTATCGACATCACGGTGCCGGTGCGCATGTTCACGTGGATCGGGTAGCTGGATTCGCTGATGTAGACAATGGTCGGGCCGCGATTGCCGAGCACGGCCAGGCCGACGGTCAGGTCGATGTCGGCCGCGAGCTGCGTAATGGCCGGAATCGCGATGCGCACCGGATCAAGCAGGTGCAGGCTGATCAGGCCAAGTTGCAGCGCGAAAGGCCCGAGTTCGTAACGCCCGGTCAGCGGGTTCTGCTCGACCAGGCCGAAGCTGCCGAAGCTCACCAGATAGGGATGCGCCTTCGCCGACGGCATGCCGGCCTTTTTGGCAAGATCCCCCAGGCTCATCGGCGCGCCCTCGTCCACCAGCGCGGTCAGCAGGCGCCCGCCGATCTCTATCGATTGAATGCCGCGGCTTTTCTTTTCTTCCATGGGGAGCGATCCGGAAACGATGCGGCGCAGTTTACGGATGCTTTAGGTTAATGTAAACGGTTCACCATTAACAAATGCGTTGACCAAGAACGAATGCCCGGTTAAGCTTTTCCCATCTGCCCGTAAACTCCCGGGCATCCCAGCTTGCGCCGGGATCCCCGGCTCCTGAACATTCGAGACTCCACACCATGACCGAAAAAAAATTCGCGTCGCAAGGCGACCTGCAGGAAAAGAAAACCAGCTTCATCAAGCTGTCCGACAACGCCTACGCGTACACCGCCGAAGGCGACCCGAACTCCGGCGTGATCATCGGCGATGATTCGGTGATGGTGATCGACACCACCGCCACGCCGGCGATGGCGCAATCGCTGATCAGGCACATCCGCGAAATCACCGACCTGCCGATCAAGTACGTCACGCTGACCCACTATCACGCGGTGCGCGTGCTCGGCGCGTCGGCCTATTTCAACGAAGGCGCGCAGCAGGTGATCGCGTCGCGCGGCACTTATGAAATGATCGTCGAGCGCGGCGAGCAGGACATGCATTCCGAGATCGACCGCTTCCCTCGCCTGTTCGCCGGCGTGGAGACCGTGCCCGGCCTGACCTGGCCGACGCTGGTGTTCGAAAAGGAAATGACGCTGTACATGGGCAAGCTCGAGGTGAAGATCATGCACGTCGGCATGGGCCACACGAAGGGCGACACGATCGTGTGGATTCCGTCGCAGAAGGTGCTGTTCTCCGGCGACCTGGTCGAATACGACGCCGCCGCGTACACGGGCGACGCGCAATTGGAAGAATGGCCGCAGACGCTGGAAACCCTGCGCGCGATGGGCGCGGACAAGCTGGTGCCCGGGCGCGGGCCGGCGCTGATGAATCCGGCCGAGGTGAACAAGGGCCTCGACTACACGAAGGATTTCGTGACCACGCTGCTGAGTTCGGCGAAGGAAGCGGTTGCGCAAAAGCTGGACCTGAAAGGCGCGATGAAGCACACGCGCAGCAAGATGGACCACAAGTTCGGCCATGTGTTCATCTACGAGCACTGCCTGCCGTTCGACGTGACGCGCGCAGTCGATGAAGCCAGCGGCATCAAGCATCCGCGCATCTGGACCGCGGAGCGCGACAAGGAGATGTGGCACGCGCTGCAGCAGGACTGATCGACGTGGTCAATGGTGGGTTTCGCCTTCGGCTCTACCCACCCTATAAATTAGCCGACGTTCATAGTACATAGGGTGGGTAGAGCCGAAGGCGAAAACCGACGGTTTCGCTATACCCACCACGCCCCGAAAATGCACGAGACCTACACCTACAGCAAATTCCCGTACGCTGCGCCCCCGGAACTGAACGGCAGCGCGACGCAGCGCCATCCGCTGGTCGTGATCGGCTGTGGTCCCGTCGGCCTCGCGGCCGCGATCGACGCGCGGCAGCATGGCATTCCGGTGCTGCTGCTCGACGATGACGACACCGTGTCGGTCGGCTCGCGCGGCCTGTGCTACGCGAAACGCACGCTGGAGATCCTCGACCGTCTAGGCTGCGGCGATCCGGTCGCGGCCAAGGGCGTCAGCTGGGATGTCGGCCGCACCTTCTTCCGCAACGAAGAAGTGTTCAACTTCAACCTGCGCCCGCAGACCGGCTCGAAGCGGCCCGGCATGGTGAACCTGCAGCAGTACTACCTCGAGGAGTATATGGTCGAGCGCGCGCTCGCGGCAGGCGTGGATATCCGCTGGAGGAACAAGGTGGTGTCGGTGCAGGCGCACGATGACCATGCCAGCCTGCAGGTCGACACGCCGGACGGCAGCTACGCGCTCGAAGCAGACTGGCTGGTCGTCTGCGACGGCGCGCGCAGCCCCGTGCGCACCATGCTCGGCCTCGACATCGACGGCAAGGTGTTCATGGACCGCTTCCTGATCGCCGACGTGCTGATGAAGGCCGACTTCCCGGCCGAGCGCTGGTTCTGGTTCGACCCGCCCTTCCATCCGAACCAGTCGGTGCTGCTGCACCGCGAGGCCGATGACGTGTACCGCATCGACTTTCAGCTCGGCTGGGATGCCGATCCGGAAGAAGAAAAGAAGCCCGAGAAAGTCATCCCGCGCATTCAGGCGATGCTCGGCGACGACCGCGAGTTCTCGCTCGAATGGGTCAGCGTCTACACCTTCCAGTGCCGCCGCATGAAAGACTTCCGTCATGGTCGCTGCCTGTTCGCCGGCGATGCCGCGCATCAGGTGTCGCCGTTCGGCGCGCGCGGCGCGAACTCCGGCATTCAGGATGCCGACAACCTGATCTGGAAGCTGAAGCTGGTGATGGACGGTAAGGCGCCGTTTCGCCTGCTTGACACCTACAGCGAAGAACGCGGCGATGGCGCCGACGAGAACATCCTGAATTCGACGCGCTCGACCGACTTCATCACGCCGAAGGGCACGGTCAGCAAGACCTTCCGCAATGCGGTGCTGGAGCTGTCGCGCACGCTGCCGTTTGCGCGCAAACTGGTGAATTCGGGCCGGCTGTCGGTGCCCTGCTTCCTGACCGGCTCCGCGCTGAACACGCCGGACTGCGAAGCTTTCGATGGCGACATGGTGCCGGGCGCGCCGATGGACGATGCGCCGGTCGAGGTCCATGGCCAGCCGGCATGGCTGATCGACCAGCTTGGCGGCCGCTTCCAGGCACTGTATTTCTGCGATGACGCCGGTGCCATGCCGGAGGCGATGCAAATGCAGCTGCAAGGCCTGCGCGAAGCGGCAATACCGGTCGAGCCGCTGGTGATTGCCCGCAAGCCCGGGGCATGCGCGCTGAAAGTCGTGGTCGACCGCCAAGGCCTCGCATTCGATCGCTATGACGCAAAACCCGGCACGCTCTACCTCGCGCGCCCCGACCAGCATGTGGCTGCGCGCTGGCGCGAGCCTGAAGTCTCGCGCATTGTCGCTGCCGTCGCGCGCGCCACCGCCAACTTCGCGCAGGAGCACTGACATGGCACTGAAGCTCGAACCGAACTTCCATGAGGAAGGCAAGCGCTACTTCCGCGATTTCTCGCCGGGAGACGATTTCTACCAGCTGCTGATCGACATGCATCGCGATTTGTCCGACGAGCAGAGCGCAATGGTCAATGCGAAGCTGATCCTGATCCTGTCCAACCACATCGGCGACATTGCCGTGCTGCGCGAAGCGATGGCGCTGGCGCGCGCCGGCGTCGACCAGAACTGAACCCGTCCGGAGGACTCATGCTGATTCAGAAAATCCACCATGTCGCGTACCGCTGCAAGGACGCGAAAGAGACCGTCGACTGGTACGTGAAGCATCTCGGCATGAAATTCATCCTCGCGATCGCCGAGAACGAGGTGCCGTCGACGAAGGCGCCGGACCCGTACATGCACGTCTTCCTCGACGCCGGCAACGGCAACGTGCTCGCATTCTTCGAGCTGCCGACGCAGCCGCCGATGGACCGCGACCGCAACACGCCGGCCTGGGTGCAGCACTTCGCGATGAAGGTCGATTCGATGGAGACACTGCTGGCGACCAGGGAAAGGCTGCAGGCCGCTGGCATCGAGGTGATCGGACCGACCGACCACACGATCTTCAAGAGCATTTATTTCTTCGATCCGAACGGGCACCGCCTTGAACTCGCCTGCGATTGCGGCACGCCGGAGATGTATGCCAAGCTCGATGCAGTGAAATGGGACATGCTCGACGAATGGAGCAAGACGAAGCAGGCGCCGCGGCATGCGGCGTGGATGCATGATGGGAGCATGGCGGGTTGATTCGTCATTGGTCAACCATTGAAGACACTGGATCCCGGCCTGCGCCGGGATGACGGCATCAGAAGCCGTCAGAACTTGAATCGTCATCCCGGCGCAGGCCGGGATCCAGCGACTTTCGTCGCGCACCACGAAAGACCGATGTGAGCCTGTTAAACGAAACCCATGACCCCGCGCTGAAAAGCTGGATCGCCTCCGCCAACGAACCCGGCACCGACTTCCCCATCCAGAACCTGCCGTTCGCGGTGTTCCGGCGCAAGGGCAGCAGCGAAAACTTTCGCGGCGGCGTCGCCATCGGTGACCAGGTGGTCGATCTCGCCGCCGTCGCCGGACGCGTGCTGTTCACCGGCTTGCCCGCGCGGGCGGCACAGGCGGCTGCGGCCGGCACGCTGAACGAGTTCATGGCCATGGGCCCGGAAGCATGGAGCGCGCTGCGCTCCGCGCTGTCGCGCGCTTTGCGCGAAGGCTCGCCGCAGCAGCAGGCGATGGCAGGCTATCTGGTGCCGATGAAGGACGTCGAGTACGCGCTGCCGGCGCGCATCGGCGACTACACCGACTTCTACACGTCGATTCACCACGCGACCAACATCGGCAAGCTTTTCCGCCCTGATAACCCGCTGCTGCCGAACTACCAGTGGATACCGATCGGCTACCACGGCCGCGCGTCGAGCATCGTCGTGTCGGGCCAGAAATTCCATCGACCGCAAGGCCAGCTGATGCCGCCGGGCGCGGACAAGCCCGTGGTCGGTCCGAGCAAGCGGCTCGATATAGAACTCGAACTCGGCATCTTCATCGGCAGCGGCAATGCGCTCGGCGTTCCGGTCGCAATCGGCGAGGCCGAGCGGCACGTGTTCGGCATCTGCCTGCTGAACGACTGGTCCGCGCGCGACATGCAGGGCTGGGAATACCAGCCGCTCGGCCCCTTCCTCGCGAAGAATTTCGCGACCACGATCTCGCCGTGGATCGTCACGCTCGAAGCACTCGCGCCGTATCGTGTCGCGTTCACGCGCCCGGAAGGCGACCCGCAGCCGCTGCCCTACCTCGACAGCGAACACAACCGCGCCGCAGGCGCGTTTGACATCCGTCTCGACGTCAGCCTGCAAACACCGAAGATGCGCGAAGCCGGACAAGCGGGCCACAAGCTGTGCGAGACGAGTTATCGCCATGCGTACTGGACGATTGCGCAGATGGTCGCGCATCACACGGTCAATGGCTGCAACCTGCAAGCGGGCGACCTGTTCGGCAGCGGCACGCTGTCAGGGCCGACGCTCGAACAGGCCGGCGCGCTGATCGAGCTCACCGAAGGCGGCAAGAAACCGATCGCGCTGCCCAACGGCGAACAGCGCACTTTCCTCGAGGACGGGGATGTGGTGACTTTCCGCGGCTGGTGCGAAGCGCCGGGTGCGGCGCGGATAGGGTTTGGCGTGTGCGAAGGCGAGATACTTCCCGCACAGCAGAAGTGAATTCTGCGGCCCACTACAAATTGCACGGCAATTCATTCCCATTTTTTTCGCATGAGTGCGAGGAATGACTTCGGCTATTTGGACAGTCCGCGGCTCACCACATGCGCACTGAGCTCGCCGATCGTCGCCGCCACCCTGTCGACATCGGCCTCTTCCATACCGGCGTCGCGCAGCACGGCCAGCAGCAGGTCGAGCACCAGTTCATAGGAGGCCTTCGTTACGCCGGCTTGCGTATGGTCGGCATGTAATCGGTCGACGCTGAAATCCGGATCCTGCTTGCCCAGCGCATGCGACACGTATTTGATGTGATGGTCGATCAGGCGCTCGACGGGCATGTCGAGGAAATAGCGCCGGATGTTCGGGCGCCGCATCAGTCGCGCGTGAAAATCTTTGACGATCTCGGTGACCATCGGCACGCCGCCGTATTTGTCGAAAAGCGAAAGCTCAGGTGTGGGCATTGAAACGAAATATGAATTCAGACGGCATCTGCGCCAAAGTGCGACGGCTCCAACGCCGTCCGCAGACGATAGGATAACTGCTCCCGGCCACGCGTGCGCCGGCGGCCGTGCCGCCAAAGCCGAATCAGCGACCCTGACGCACCCTACCTCAGGCGAGCAGGATGGCAGCGCCGATAATCAGTCCCACGATCAGGAATACCAGCACAACGATGGCGATCAAGCGCGTGCTCAGGTTCGGAATGGCTGGCAGTTGCTCCAGCTGCGCATCCAGCTGCTTGCCCCGCTCGGCGAGCTCATTGAATTTTTCCTGCGTGCTCCTGACGCTGGCAACAGTATTTTTCAGCCGGTTTTCGTCCACAATTCCATCCAGTGCGTGCTACCGCGAATGCGGCGGCTGATTCTACTTGATGGAGACGGTCAGCCATCGTCAACGCACGGTCGGCAATGCATTTTTGCCAATTCCGTCCGCATTGCCCACGCCGCAATTGCAAGTATCGGTGCGCCTTTATAATCTCCGACGGCCGGAAATAATACGGGCCGTGCGCCAACTCATGTACCGGGGAGCGAGGATTGAGGACTGAAATAACCGCCAACTTTGGCGTTGACATCGAGCGCCTGCATCGGCTCGGCGCGGTCGATCCGTATTCGAAGGAAAGCCTGGCCCTGTATGCGTCGGGGAAACTGGACAGCAATGAGCGCCTGTATTTCACGCTGTGGGGCTGCTCGGAGATGAATCTGTCGCTGTTCGAGCCCAACGCTCGCATTTGCGCCGGCGGGGAACCGGCCGGGTCCGCCTATTTCATCGTCAGCGGCACGGCGCTCGGCATTCAGGGCAACCATATTTATCGCCTTGGTCCGGGAAGCGTGATCGGCCTCGCTGAAGGCATCGCCGAGATCAATTACGTGATGACCGTGATTGCGGTCAGCGCGGTACAGGTCCGCGTGATGCCGATGGACTCGATCAATATCCAGGTGCAGACCATGAGCCAGGGCCTCAAGGGCATCGTGCGCTCGCTGGTGATGCGCACGCTGAAACTGCCGAAACCGACACCGCCGCTGCTATGAGCAAGGATTTCAAGGAAGTCAGCCTGAAAAAAGGCGAAGTGCTGTTCGAAACGGGCACGCCCGCGGACAAGCTCTACTACGTCCAGTCGGGCGCGGTCGGCATGGCCGACAAGACGGGTCAGGTGTTCGTTACGCTGAAGGATGGCGAATCGTTCGGCGAGCAGGCGATGCTGCAGGGCGGCATCCGCGGCGCGACGGCGATCGCGGTCGAGGACTCGGTGTGCCTGGAGATCACTGTCGACGGATTGCGCGATATGCTCAAGACCAAATCGCCCATCATGATCGCCGTGTTCGAGGCGCTGATGCTTCAGCAGAACATGCATAACGAGCTGCGCGCCAAGACGGGCTGAATTGCACGGCGCGGCGCTTCGCGCGTCAGCCGCGCCTTGCGCTTCAATGGCCGCGATGTCGATCTTCCGCATCGTCATCATCGCCTCGAACGCACGTTTGGCTGCCGCTCGATCGGGATCGGAGATCGCGTCCGTCAGTGCGCGCGGCGTGATCTGCCATGACAGCCCCCATTTGTCCTTGCACCAGCCACATGCGCTCTCCTGACCACCGTTGTTGGGGATTGAGCGTAGCAGGCGAGTCCACATGCCAGCCCGTCAACTGGTATGCTCCGGTACCTTGCGGCTGATCCGGTCATTTGACCTGCCGCATTGGCAGCATTGACTTGATCGATGTGAACTTGCGATTCCAGGCAACCGCCTACAGCACCTGATGACCTCTGCCCGCTTCATACCCCGCCCCGGCGCACCGTCGGCGGCGCTCCTTGCAGCCTTGCTGTTGTCTTTCCTTCTCACCGGCATCTCCGGACTTGCGTCTGCGCAGCCCCGGGACGAAGCCGCCGACAGCATGGCGCAGCGCACGCTCGCCTGCGCCGCCTGCCATGGCAAGGAAGGGCGCGCGACCCGCGACGGCTACTTCCCGCGCATAGCGGGCAAGCCGGCCGCGTACCTGTACAACCAGTTGCGCAATTTTCGCGATGGCCATCGCCGCTATCCGCAAATGACTTACATGGTCGCCCACCTGTCCGATGCTTACCTGAAGGAGATGGCCGACTATTTTTCCTCGCTCGAACTGCCCTACCCGCCTGCACAGCCTGCCCCGGTCTCTGCGCAGGTGTTTGCGCACGGCCGCAAGCTCGCGCTCGAGGGCGACCGGGCGCGGAACATACCGGCCTGCACGTCCTGCCATTCAGAGAAACTGACCGGCATGCAGCCGACGATCCCGGGCCTGCTGGGCTTGTCCCGCGACTACCTGAATGCGCAATTCGGCGCATGGCGATTGGGCCGGCGAAAAGCCGCTGCACCGGACTGCATGAGCGAGATCAGCCGCAAGCTCACGCCGGAAGACATCGGCGCCGTCAGCGCGTGGCTGTCGTCGCAAGCCGTTCCGGCCGACATGAAGGCGCAGCCGCCGTCGGCCTCGAAGCTGCCGATGCGCTGCGGGAGTTTTCCGCAATGAAGCGCGCGCTTTACCTGCGCACGATAGCCGTGGCCTCGCTGTGCGCGCTGCTCGTCGTGCTGGCGCTGGTGCTGGGCTGGCAGCTTGCGTATGAGCCGGGCAGCCAGATCAAGGCGGCAGCCGTGGCTGATCCGGTGGCGCAGCTGCGGCGCGGCGAGTATCTGGCGCGCGCGGGCAACTGTGCGGCCTGCCACACCGCGCGTGGCGGCCAGCCTTATGCGGGCGGCCGCGCGATCGCGACGCCCTTCGGCAACGTCTATGGCTCCAACCTCACGCCTGACCGCAAGACCGGCATCGGCGACTGGTCGGCCGATGACTTCTGGCGCGCGCTCCATAACGGAAAGTCGAAGGACGGCAGCTTCCTCTACCCGGCCTTCCCCTACCCGAACTTCACCAAAGTCACGCGCGAAGATGCCGATGCGCTGTATGCGTACCTGCGCAGCATTCCGGCGGTAGAGCAAGCCAATCGCGAACCTGCGCTGCGTTTCCCGTTCAACCAGCGATACCTGCTCGCTTTCTGGCGCGCGCTGTACTTCTCGCCGGGAGAGTTCAATCCGGAACCGACGCAATCGGTGCAATGGAATCGCGGTGCCTACCTGGTGCAGGGCCTTGGCCACTGTGCGGCTTGCCATACGTCGCGCAATGCGCTGGGCGGCAGCGTCACGGACAGCGAACTGGCCGGCGGCATGATACCGATGCAGAGCTGGCAGGCGTCGTCGCTGACGTCAGCTCCGGACAGCGGACTGGGCGCCTGGCAGCTTTCTGACATCGAAGCCTTGCTGCATACGGGCGTATCGGCGAAGGGCGCAGTCTATGGGCCGATGGCCGAAGTGGTCGGCGCCAGCCTGCAGCACCTGTCCGCAGGGGACATCAACGCGATGGCTGTCTACCTGAAGGCCTTGCCCGACAAAGCCGGCGCGACATCACACATCGTTGCGGACCGATCTGCCGAGGCCGTCGCGGTCCTGAAATCGGGGGCCAGGCTGTACGAGAAACACTGTGCCGAGTGCCACAAAAGCGATGGCAAGGGCCAGCCTCCGGCCTATCCGCCACTGGCCGGCAATGTATCGCTGACCGCGGCCCCGCCGACCAATGCGATACGCATCGTGCTCAATGGCGGTTTTCCACCCAGCACCGCAGGCAATCCACGCCCTCACGGCATGCCGCCCTACTCCATCGCGTTCAATGACGAGGAAGTGGCCGCCGTCGTTTCCTTCATCCGGACCAGTTGGGGCAACAAGGGAACGATGGCGTCACCAAATCAGGTGAACCGCCTGAGGGGCGCGCCGCTCTGAGTCGCGGGGGCCCGTGCCATCAAAGCCAGCGCTGCAGCGCTCCGACGGCCAGCGCAGTCGCCACACCGTTCAGGCTCATGGCCAGCGCGGCGAACGCCACGGCCTGCGGATGGCTTTGCATGGCCCGGGCGGTCCCGATCGCATGCGCGGTCAGGCCGAGCGTGAAACTGTGTGTCTGCGGATCGCTGATCTTCAAGCTGCGCAGCAGCGGCCCTGTGATCAGCGTGCCGAGCACGCCGGTCGCCACCACGCCCATCGCCGCCAGCGCCGGTATGCCGCCGACGCGCTCGGCCGTGGCCATGGCGATCGGCATCGTCGCCGACTTCGCCACCAGCGCGAGCATGAACTCGCGCGAAGATCCGAGCGCCCGGGCCAGCACCGAGGTACTGACGATGGCAGTCAGGCAGCCGACGACCAGCGCCACGGTCAATGGCCAGGCAGCCTCGCGCAGCAAGCGCGCCTGACGGTACAGCGGCACGGCCAGCGCGATGATGGCCGGCCCGGTCAGCCAGCGCAGCGCCTTCGTTGCCTGTGCATAGGTTTCGTATGAAGTGCCGCTCGCCATCAGCGCTGCAACCACCAGTGCCGTCCCGACCAGCACCGGCAGGAAAATCAGCTTGTGTCCCGAGCGGCGATACAGCATCAGGCTGAACGCATAAGCGGCCAGGGTCAGCAGCGACCAGAGCAGGACGGCCATCATCCCCTCCTCTGGCGCCACAGCAGGCGCAGCGTCAGGGCCGTGGCCAGCGAGGTCAGCGCGGTTGCGACCACGGCAGCGGCCACGAAAGTTGCAGCGCCGGCGGCGATCAGTCCGCCATAAACCACGACCGATGCGACCGAAGGAATCAGCAGCAGCATCAGGTGGCGCAGTAATGGCTGTGTCACGGCATCGACACTGTGCGGAACGCTGCCGTGCGCGGCCAGCAGGGCAAGGAGCATCAGCAAGCCGATCAGGGATCCGGGCACGGGCCAGTGTGCCCAGGTGACGATGGCATCGCCCAGCCACTGCAGCGCACACAGTCCGAGCGCGGCGGCCAAATAGCGAATCCAGCGAAGCTTGCTGCCGGCGGGAGTGGAATCGATGGCGCTCATGCTTTTGCAGGGCTGCCGGTCGCCACGCTCATGAACAGGGGTAATGCCTTGCGGCGGGACTTGGCGTTCATTGGAATGCCGCTTGGCGGGCTGGTGATGTTCATGTTTTTTCGGGCAAATCGGATTGTCGCAGAGACGGCATGAGCGCGAGTGCTATTTGACCTTGATGACGACCTTTCCCCTGGCTCGACCGGTCTCGACATAGTCGAAGGCATCGTTGGTTCGTTCGAAGGGATACACTCGATCCACCACCGGACGAACGATGTTGTCGTTGAACAGGCTTGCGATCATGCCCAATTGGTTTCCATTGGCTTTCATGAACAGGAAGGAGTAACGGATACCACGGCGCTTCGCTTGTCGGCGGATGCCGGCGCTCAAAAGGCGCATCACCAGCCTGATCAATGCGGGAGCTTTGATTGCCTCGCCAAATGCAGGATCAGGCGGCCCGGAAATGGAAATGAGCTTTCCGCCCGGCTTGAGCACATTCAAAGATTTCGCCAGCGTCTTGCTATCCTGGCTGTTCAATACGACGTCGTAGCCGCTCAGGACATTCTCAAAATCTTCGTTTTTATAGTCGACGACAATATCGGCACCCAGGCTTTTGACCCATGCCACATTGGCCGTGCTCGTGGTGGTCGCCACCGTTGCGCCTAAGTGCTTGGCCAATTGGATGGCGAAGGTGCCAACGCCACCAGAGCCCGCCTGGATGAAGACCTTCTGCCCCTTCTTCAGATTGGCCTGCTCGACAAGGGCCTGCCACGCTGTTAAAGCGACCAGAGGAACGGAAGCGGCTTCCTCCATGCTCAGATTTTTCGGTTTGAGTGCCAGCGAGGATTCCTTGACGGGGACGAATTCGGCCAATGTCCCGATCCGGAAATCATCGGCTCGCGCGTAGACCTCGTCCCCCACCTTGAACTTCTGAACATCCGGACCGATCCCGACAACCTCCCCGGCGACGTCATGACCCAGCACGAGCGGTAGCGGATAAGGCAGGATGAGCTTGAATTCGCCACTACGGATCTTCGTGTCCAGCACGTTCACGCTCGCGGCGTGCACCTGGACCAGGACTTCGTCGTTGCGCAATTCCGGAGTCGGCATCTCCGCCTGTCGCAAGGCGTTCTTTTTCCCGTAGCTTTCAAGGACAAATGCTTTCATGCTGCCTCTCTTCTGTTTTTTTGACGGGGTTGGCTTCTGGCTGGAGCGAGCGCTGCAGGATCGAGGTTGGCGTGCGCGGGGGTGCCTCGATCAGTGTCACTATTCAATTGAAACGGACTATACTACCAATTCGATATTCAGTCACTACTCAAATGATATGGACAATGAAATGAGTCTGGACGACCCCTGCCCGATCGCGCGAAGCCTTGCCTTCGCTGGCGACGCGTGGAGTCTGCTGATCTTGCGGGACGCCCATGCAGGACTGACGCGATTCGACCAATTCCGAAAAAGCCTCGGCATCGCACCGACAATTTTGACGCGGCGACTGGCAGTACTGACAACTGAAGGGCTACTGGAAAAGCACCGCTATTCCGAGCACCCACCGAGGGATGAGTATCTCCTGACCGAGGCCGGAAACGACTTTCTTCCCGTGCTCTTCATGATTGGCGCGTGGGGCAGGAAGCACCGGGGCAAAGGAAAGCTTGTGCAATTCATCGATGCAGAAGCCGGTACGGAAATCAAAGCGATCGCCATTGATGAGGTTACGGGCGCCCGAATTGGAACTCGCCCAATCCTGACGGTGAGTCAGGAGGACTATTGACAGCACCACTACCAGCCACAGGTTTGCTCAAGTCGGCACAGCTTACGGTAGCTTTGGCAACGCATTGAGCGGAATTTTCAGGTAAGACACGCCATTATCATCGGCCGGCGGCATCTGTCCGGCGCGCACATTGATTTGAATCGATGGCAACAGCAGCGTCGGTACCTCAAGCGTCGCATCGCGAGCCTTTCTCATAGCTACGAATTCGTCTTCGCTAATGCCGTCACGCACATGGATGTTCGAGGCCCGCTGTTCAGCCACAGTCGTCTCCCAAGCGGGGGCACGCCCTTTCGGGTAATCATGGCAGACAAATATTCTCGTCTGCGGCGGAAGCGACAGCAACCTGCGAATCGAGCGATACAGCGTCGGCGCATCACCGCCAGGGAAATCAGCCCGCGCAGTACCTACGTCCGGCATGAACAAGGTGTCACCGACGAACAGGTTACCGTCGACAAGATAGGCCATATCGGCAGGTGTATGTCCCGGCACCAACAAAGCAGTGATCTCGAGATCGCCTACTTTGAAAGTCTCTCCATCGGCAAACAGGTGGTCAAACTGGCTGCCATCGGGCAGGAAGTTGCGCTCAAGGTTATAGAGTTTCTTGAAGGTTGCCTGAACGTCCCTGATGTGTTCACCAATCGCAACGCGTCCGCCAACCTGCTGCTGAAGGTAGCGTGCAGCTGACAAATGGTCGGCATGAGCATGAGTCTCGAGAATCCAGTCGACCTTCAAGCCACGTTCCTTCACATAGGCCAGCATCTGATCAGCCGACTCGGTGCCAGTGCGGCCCGACTTGAGGTCGAAATCAAGCACCGGGTCCAAGATCGCGGCATGCCTCGTTGCATCATCAGCGACCACGTACGAAATGGTCCAGGTCTTCGGGTCAAAAAACGGCTCAATGGTTGGGCGTGAGTTCATTGTCTTCTCCGGCATCATTTAATCTATTGAATTATAATATATTGTATCGTATATTGTTATCCACCAGGTTCACGGTAACTATGGATCGCCATCGGTGGACTTCACGGAGGAAAAGATGATTGACTGGAACGCTTTTACCCCTTGGTCGGCGTTGGCCGGCGGGGTGTTGATTGGACTGTCAGCGGCGATGTTTGTACTGCTGAACGGGCGTATTGCCGGCATCAGCGGCATTCTGGGTGGCTTGCTGAATCCGAAACGGGGCGACCTCGGCTGGCGACTGGCTTTTCTCATCGGACTTATTGGCGCGCCGGTCATATACGCAGCGTTTACGACGCTGCCGGAGAGCGTCATAGAGGCCGGTCCGTCTGCCGTAATCATCGCGGGGCTGCTCGTGGGAATCGGCACACGCTACGGCTCCGGATGTACGAGCGGACACGGTGTATGTGGGCTGTCGCGGCTATCACCCCGCTCATTGGTGGCTACCGCTGCATTCATGGCCGCCGGCTTTGTTACTGTTTTTACGATCCGGCATCTGCTGGGCACCTGAGGAGATTGATATGGCAAACTTCACAGCCCTCCTCGCAGGCCTCGTCTTTGGCCTTGGCCTGATTGTCTCCGGGATGGCAAATCCAGCCAAAGTAATTGGCTTTCTTGATCTGACAGGTCGCTGGGATCCGTCGCTGGCGTTGGTGATGGCTGGCGCAATTGGCGTGGGCGTCATTGCCTTTGCAATTGCCCATAAGCGTGCCGAGACAATGCTCGGCGTCGAACTTAAGTTGCCAGGTACGCGCCACATCGACCGACGCTTGGTTATCGGCAGCGCAATCTTTGGCGTTGGCTGGGGAATCGCCGGGTTCTGCCCGGGTCCGGGCCTAGTCGCGCTTGGCATGGGTAATCAAAAGGGGATGCTGTTTGTCGTTGCGATGGTCACAGGGATGGCATTGTTCGAATTTATCGAGCGCCGCGCCGCCAAACGACGTTCAGTCGCTGCCATCTGAGCCGGAATCATGAACCCATGACTATGAATCCTTGGTGGCCAACATTGTGGACAGTCGCAATCGTCGTCGCCTATGAAGTTGGTTTAGCCATTGCAGAGCGGCGGCACCCCACCCGAGTCGCCCGCAGTAGCCATGCACAGCTAAGACAAGTGTGGTTCGATGCTATTGCTGGTGAGGCTGGAGCGGAGATCCTGGCGGTCCAGACGCTACGCAACTCACTGATGTCCGCAACGATGACTGCCTCCACTGCCGCCTTGGGCCTTATGGGAACTGCGACCTTGGCCATCCCGTCTCTCCATGAAGCGCTCATCCAGGACGTGGGATGGAGTGGACTGCTAGCACCGCGCCCCGTAATCGAGCTGGTTTTATTGAGCTTGCTATTCGTTTCGCTGTTTTCGTCGGTGATGGCCGTACGCTACTACACCCATTTGAGCTTCATAGCAGGAATACCGGCCAATTCGGCAACCAAGCAGCAGTGGCTCACCACAGGTCGGAAATACATCGCTCAGGCAGGAAGGCTATACAGCTTGGGGCTCCGCCATCTGATACTAGTCGCGCCAGTCGTCGCGGGCTTGTTGCACCCGCTGGCCGGACCTGTAGCCGCCCTCTTGGTCGTCGGAACGTTACTTCGTTTCGATCGTATCGAATCAGATGTACATCGCACTATTCATTAAAAGGAAAGTCCATGCACCTGGTCTGTCCGAACTGCTTGACCAAGAATCGCGTTCCCGACGAACGGCTTCAGGACGCACCGTCCTGCGGCAAATGCGGAACACCATTGATCGCGCCCGAACCCGCCGTATTGGACGACACGAATTTCACACGCTTTATTGAAGGGACCGACCTGCCAGTTGTCGTCGATTTCTGGGCAGAATGGTGCGGTCCATGCAAGATGATGGCGCCAAACTTCGCGACTGCTGCCGCACAAATGCCAACCGTCCGCTTCGTCAAAGTTGATACCGAAGCCTCGCCTCAGGCAACCACACGCTACCGGATTAGAAGTATTCCGACGATGGTACTTTTTAAAAACGGTGAGGAAGTAGCGCGCGTAGCCGGTGCGATGAGTGCGGTCGATATTGCGCGCTGGCTGCACTCACAAATGTAAATCTCAACAGTTCTTTTTGCGGAGGTCATATGTATTCCTTTCAGACTCACATGGCGCAACCGGTAGAGCAGGCGATACCCGAAGTACTCGAGCAACTGAAGCGCGAAGGCTTCGGCGTGCTGATGGATCTGGACATCCAGACGACGATGAAGCAGAAAATCGGCGCTGACATCCCCGCTTACCATATCCTCGGTGCCTGCAACCCACAGCTCGCGCATCAAGCGCTCGTGGCGGAACCCGAAATCGGCGCCCTGCTGCCTTGTAACGTAGTCGTTCGTGCAAACGGCGACCAGACCATCGTCAGCTTCATGAATCCACAAGCGATGACGCAGCTGACAACCAACCCGCAGGTCCATGCCGTGGCCAATGAAGCGGAGGCAAGGCTGCGACGTGTCTGTGCGGCACTGGGGACGCTTGCCATTTCGAAAGAGTGAAAGTGGATAATCAGATCGTTGAGGTAACGCTCGTCCAAGAGGAGAATTACCGTTTCTCCGTCAACTTCGGTGATGGCGTGCCGTCATTGGTTGCCGACGAACCGCCGCCACTGGGCGCCAGCCAGGGGCCATCGCCGGTGCAGCTATTGTGTGCGGCCGTCGGCAACTGCTTAACCGACTCGTTATTGTTCGCATTCAAAAAATATAAGCAGGCCCCGGAACCGTTGAGTGCTACGGTGTCGGCCACGCTCGGGCGTAACCCGGAGAATCGTCTACGCGTGCAATCAATGAAGGCGCGCTTGCATCTCGGTGTCGATGTCGAAAAGCTCGAACAACTGGAACGTGTGCTCAGCCAGTTCGAAACCTTCTGCACGGTCACACAAAGTGTAGGGCAAGGAGTTGATATAAGCATCGAAGTCTACGATCCGCATGGCAATCGACTGAAATGAACATGCTCACCCTGTAAAGAGAGATCGTAGAACCGAAATCCTATGTTTTGCACGCCTGCTCGCACCAGTTGAATCGGTGGGCCAAACTGAATGCGTTCAATCGGTACGGGGAGAAAAATACCTCTCCCCACCAAATGTTCAGTTCTGTACCTCCTCAAAAAGTCAGGAGGTTCAGAGACGAAACGGGGTTTGAGACGGATTTCGGAGGTTGACGGCTATGGGGTCAGTCGGGAGCCCAAAGCAAAAAGCCCCGCATGACGCGGGGCTCTGAGCTCCTAAAAACTCGTGTGAACGAGTTGGAAGGATGTGTCTTGGCGGAGACCGAGGGATTCGAACCCTCGATACAGGTTTAAGCCCGTATGCTTCCTTAGCAGGGAAGTGCCTTCGACCACTCGGCCAGGTCTCCACACTTGTGACCCTGAATGTTTCCAGAGCCGCAAAAGGCGAGATTGTAACTTTCAAGGCCGGTTTGGTCAATCAAGCGTCAGAAACAGGTGAAAAATCGTCGCTTACTTGCCCTGCGCCTGCTTGTCGGCCGGCTTCTCGACCACGGCCAGCGTGTCGCCCTCCTCCAGCCCGTCCGGCGGGTTCAGCACCACACGGTCGGCGACTGTCACGCCGGACAGCACCTCGACCTTCATCCCGAAGTCCTTGCCCAGCGCCACGGGCACCAGCGTCGCCTTGCCCTTGTCGTCGACCACGGCCACGCGCGGGCCCTCGCCGCGCATCAGCAAGGCATTCACCGGCACCGTCAGGCCGTTGCGCTGCGCCAGCGGCATCTCGACCTGCACATACGCGCCGGGCAGCAACTGGCCGTTGGCGTTGTCGACGCCAATTTCGACCTGCAGGCTGCGGCTGGCCGGATCGATCGCCTTCGCGGTGCGCGTCACGGTTCCCCTGAATTCCTGCCCCGGTTGCTCGGCCTGGGTGATGCTCACCTTCTGCCCGACCTGCACGCCCTTCGAGTAGGCCTGCGGCACGTACACATACGCGCGCAAGGCGCTGGACTGCGTCAGCACGAACAGCGGCCTGGCCGAATTCGCGTCGATCAGGTCGCCGACGTTCACGTTGCGCTTCGTGATCACGCCATCGAAAGGCGCGACCACGCGCGTGAAGGACAGCAGTTCCTTCAGCCGCTGTATGTTCGCATCGGCCGAGGCCAGCGCCGCGGCCGCCTGCTCGTACGCGCTGCGGCGCTCGTCGTACTCCTGCTGCGACACCGCGCGCTGCTCGAGCAAGCCCTTCCAGCGCTCCAGCGTGTTCTTCGCGAGGTTCATCGACGAGAGCGTCTGCTGCCGCGATGCGACCGCCTGCGCCAGCTGCTGCTCGATCTCTGGGCTGCTGATCTGCGCGAGCAGTTCGCCCTTCTTCACCTGCGCGCCGATATCTTTGGTCCACGCGGTCAGGTAGCCGCTGGCGCGCGCCGAGATCGGCGACTCGACCATGCCGAGCAAGGTGCCCGGCAGGGGCAGCGCCTGGCTCGCGCCGGCCGGCTCGGGATGGACGACGGTGACGGTAACGACTGTACTCTTGGCCATGCCGGCGGCCAGCGCCTCAGCCTGCGACTGCTTGCGCCACATCGAGATGCCGGCGCCGATCAGCAAAAAGCCAAGGACGAGCACGAATCCGGAACGCATGCGATGCCAGGTACGGACGCGCCGCACGCCGCGCGGTCCGCCCGCGTGAATGTCCAGCGATGAGTGGCGTTGCTTGGTCATGGCTCAGTTTCCTGCAAGGGACGGTCTCGCGGTCGCGGTCGGTTCGCGCCGCACGAGGTAACGATGCACGGCCGCAAACACGACCGGCACGAAAAACAGCGTTGATACGGTGGCGAACAGCAGCCCGCCGATCACGGCACGACCGAGCGGCGCGTTCTGCTCAGCGCCCTCGCCTATGGCCAGCGCCATCGGCAGCATGCCGATGATCATTGCCAGCGCCGTCATCAGTACCGGGCGAATGCGCGTCGCGCCTGCCTCGAGCGCGGCCGACAGCGGCGGCACGCCGTCGTTCAGCCGCTGCCGCGCGAAGGACACCATCAGGATGCTGTTCGCGGTCGCCACGCCCATGGTCATGATCGCGCCGGTCAGCGCCGGCACGGACAGGTGGGTACCGGACAGGAACAGCATCCATGCGATGCCGGCCAGCGCGGCGGGCAAGGCGCTGATGATCACCAGCGGATCGAGCCAGGACTGGAAATTCACGACGATCAGCAGGTAGACCAGCACGATCGCACCGGCCAGTCCCAGCAGCAGCCCAGTGTACGACGACTGCATCGTCTGCACCTGTCCGCGCAACGTGATCTTGCCGCCCTTGCCGAGCTTGGGCTCGAACTCGGCGATCTGCTGTTTGATGTCCTTCACCACGCCGCCCATGTCGCGGCCCTGCACGCTGACGTAGATGTCGACCACGTTGCCGATGTCATAGTGCGACATCACCGCCGGCTGCGTCGCCGGCGCGGCTTTCACGAGGTTGCCGAGCAGCTGCGGCGGGCCGCCGCCGGACGCGACCGGCGTGCGCATCAGTGCATCCATCGATCCGACCTGATGCTGCGGCGTCTGCACCAGCACGTTGTACACGACGCCGGTGACCGGGTTCAGCCAGAACGATGGCGTGGTCTGGAAGCTGCCCGACAGCGAGACCAGCACATTCTGCGCGACGTTGGCCGCGGTCAGGTTCAGCTGCTGCAGCGAAGTGCGGTCCACGTCGAGCGCCAGCGTCGGCAAGTTCATGCGCTGGTGGACGTGCACGTCGACCGTGCCGGGTATCGCCTGAACTTTCTTGGCCAGTTGATGCGCAAGCGCGTAGTTGCCCTTCAGGTCCTTGCCGGAGAACTGTATGTCGATCGCTGAAGGAGAACCGAAGTTCAGGATCTGCGACACGATGTCGGCCGGCTGGAAAAAGAATTCGGTGCCGGGAAAGCGTCGCGGCAATTCGCGGCGCAGCGCAGCGATGTATTCGCGCGTCGGTCGGTGTCCTTCCTTCAGCGCGATCAGGAATTCCGTATCGATCGCGCCGAAGGTGCCGGCGTTGTTGTACGACAGGTTGATGCCGCTGACCGGAACGCCGATGTTCGCGAGCACGGTGCCTAGCTCGTTCGCGGGAATCAGTTCGCGCACTGCGCGCTCGGTCAGGTCGGCCACGCGCGCGGTCTCCTCGATGCGGGTGCCGGTCGGCGTGCGCGTGTGCATGCGTATCTGGCCGGCGTCCACGCTCGGAAAAAAGTCTTCGCCGAGCTCGAAGAACAGCCCGCAGGACAGTATGCAGAAAGCGATGAAGGAAAGACCGAAAGCGCGGCGCCTGACCAGCAAGGCCGACAGCGCAGACACATAGGCACCGCGCATGCGCTCGAAGGCGACGTCGAAACGATGATGTATCGTGGCGAACAGGCCGGTCGGCGCTTCGCCCCCATGCCTTGCCGCCTGCTTCATCATCAGCATCGCCAGCGTCGGCACCAGCGTGCGCGACAGGAAATAGGACGCGAGCATCGCGAAGATCACCGCCTCGGCCAGCGGCACGAACAGGTAGCGCGCAACGCCCGTCAGGAAGAACATCGGCAGGAACACGATGCAGATGCACAGCGTCGACACCAGCGCCGGCACCGCGATCTCGCCCGCACCATCGGCAATGGCGGTACGAAGATCCTTGCCGAGGTGCAGGTGGCGCTCGATGTTTTCTATCGTCACCGTCGCGTCATCGACGAGTATGCCGATGGCCAGCGTCAGGCCGCCGAGCGTCATCAGGTTGATGGTCTCGCCGAGCGCATTGAGCGCCAGTATCGACGCCAGGATGGACAGCGGTATCGACACCGCGATGATCAGCGTGCTGCGCCAGCTGCCGAGGAAGAGCAGGATCAGTGCGGCGGTCAGGCAGGACGCGATCACGGCCTCGTGCAGGACGCTGCTGATGGCGGCCTTGACGAAGATGGACTGGTCGAACAGCAGCGACAGGTCAAGGTTCTCCGGCAGGCCTTTCGCGATCTCGGGCAGCTTCGCGCGGATGTCGTCGACCACCTGCACGGTCGACGCGCCGCCCAGCTTCATCACCGACAGCAGCACGCCGCGCTGCCCGTTCTGCTTGACGATGTTCACCTGCGGCGCGAAGCCGTCGCGCACATGCGCGACTTCGCGCAGGTAGGTGACCGAGCCGTTCACGGTGCGCACCGGCAGCTCGTTCATGCCGGCGATGGTGTCGGGCGAGCCGTTCATGCGGATCGAATGCTCGAGCTCGCCGATCTTCGCGGTGCCGGCCGGCAGGATCAGGTTCTGCGCGGCCACCGCGTTGACCACGTCGGCCGGCGTCAGCCCTTTCGCGAGCAGCGCCTGCGTGTCGAGGTCGACCGACACCACACGGGTCTTGCCCCCATACGGGAAAGGCACGGCCGCGCCGGGCACGGTGATGAGCTGCGTGCGCACCTGCGTGATCGCGATGTCATTGAGCTGCTGCTCGGACAGCACCGGGCTCGATATGCCGACCTGCACCACCGGCACGCTGGACGCGGAATACATGATGATCAGCGGCGGCGTGGTGCCCGGCGGCAGCTGCCGCAGCTGCGTCTGGCTGACCGCGACCACCTGCGCCAGCGCGGTCTGTATGTTCGCGCTTGGCTGGAAGAACAGCTTGACCACCGTGATGCCGGCCATCGACTGCGATTCGATGTGCTCGATGTCGTTGACAGTGGTCGTCAGCGCGCGCTCGGTGACGCCGGCAAAGCGGTTGCCCATCTCTATCGGGGGCAAGCCGTTGTACTGCCAGACGATGCTGATCACCGGGATGCGGATCTCCGGCAGGATGTCGGTCGGCGTCGAGCGCAGCGCGAATGGCGTCGCGAGCAGGATCATCAGCGCCATCACGAGGTAGGTGTACGGACGGCGCAGTGCGAGGTCAACGAGCCACATGCGGGAGCGGATGTAAGACACTGGATCCCGGCCTGCGCCGGGATGACGATTGTTGGGCCGACAGCATCCAAAACGTCATCCCGGCGCAGGCCGGGATCCAGCGACTTTTCGGCGAACCATCAGTGTTATTTTTGTCGCGCTGATTATGGCACGACTGTTCGCAAAAAAATAAAGGCGGGAGCCTCAGCCCCCGCCTTGTCTCTTGAATCATTTTCATGCACCGCATTGCGACGCATGCAATGACTGTCAGCCGTGCGTCAGCCCTGCTCGAGGCCGAAGGCCTTGTGCAGCGCGCGCACCGCGAGCTCCATGTACTTCTCGTCGATCAGCACCGAGATCTTGATCTCGGAGGTCGAGATCATCAGGATGTTGATGCCCTCTTCCGACAGCGTGCGGAACATCTGCGACGCGATGCCGACATGGCTGCGCATGCCGACGCCGACCACCGACACTTTCGACACCTTGCCGTCGCCGACCACGTTGCCGGCGCCGAGCTTGGCCTTCACGTCGCCGTCGACGAGCTTC
>JACCDI010602464.1_pt1 | contig 25325 bp, 23 predicted proteins | sample 7442791 | NCBI WGS metagenome assembly JACCDI01 (sample SAMN15323434, study PRJNA562643) | freshwater metagenome | isolation source: river surface water | place: USA:Blue River Watershed | collected 2017-08-15
CGGAATCCATTGTTATTATGATTTAAATAGAACATTTAATTTTAAGTCATACGAATTAAAAGATATATTTTTAAATAATTAAATTAATTATTTAATTATTTATTTAATTAAATGAATAATATTAAATTTTATTTTTAATAAACCATTGTCCTTGTAAGAAAGAATCAGCTAAATCATCTTTTTTCTTATGATCCATAAAATGTTTAATCCATTCATTATGTTCAAAATTATTTTTTAATATTTCTAAAGTTTTTTCTGTACTTAATTTCTTTCTTGTGCTATATTTTTCTTTATCTTCGCTAAATTCTTTTAATTTGTTACAAGCAGAAATAAATTCAATATTATCTACTAGAACATTAGACATAATAAAGTATTGTGCTATCATTCCTTGAATCGTTTTCATTCTATTAGCAATAGGACTTATTTGATTTTCTATAATAACATAATCTATTTGTTCCTCTTCATCAAATAAAGTATTAAACTTATTTTTAATATTAATACCAATATTAATTAAATCAACTTTAGAAGCATTTACAGATTCAATTGGTTCTAAACATTTTTCTTCAACATATGAATTGATAGAATTAATTAATAGCTGTTTTTTCATAGGTTGTTCGTATGGTATTTTATGTTTATTAGCAATTTCATACAATTTTTGTAATTTTTGTTTAGCTATATATTTTGGTTTTAAATCAGATGAAGGAACTTGAAAAGGTTGTTTTTTTGCGTGTTTTAAGCAATAGTAATTATTGAATTTTTTATATTTGGATTCGCATTCACATTTTTTCCCTTTTTCAACAAAATAACACTTAACAATTTCTTGGTCAGTAATATTAATAACATCCCATTTTTTTATAATGAAACTATCAATACCACTATCTTCTTTTTTTTCAAGAAGACAAAGAGCTAAGTTTTTAATACCAACATCTAAACTAAGTATTTTCATTCTATTATTCTATATTTATTAAATTACTTTATTTAATTACTTATTTTTTAAATTAAATAAAACAATAATAAATATTTTGTGATAATTTGTTATTTGTTATTTGTTATTTGTTATTTGTTATTTATTATTTACTACTCATTAAAGTCAATCCTAAAATAACAACTAATACACCTACAATTTGTTTCCAACTACAGTTTTCTTTAAAAACAAATATACTTGTTCCTAGTAAAACTAATGCAGAAATTATTTTGATATACATACTATTTATCATAACGGAATTTTTACTTTGTTTTTCATATTCAAGATATAATGTAGATGCTCCAATAGTTAACGCAGCTAAAAAAAAGAAACAAACTATTTGTAAAATATTTAATTTCTTAGCACATTCAATTGTTTTATATATTTCTTTATCAAATATTAGCTTGTATAAAAATATTAAAAAAACCAAAGAACTTATAAAAAATGTATTTAAAAATAAAAAATCGTGACTATCTACATTTTCTAAAACATTTTTTCTAAAAAAAGGTCTTAATGTTTTGAGAATAGAGCATCCTAAAAGAAAATGATACATATATTATTAAAATATATATTATTTTTGAATTTATTTAAGTGGGTCACCATAATGAATAGATGGTGATATCATTTTAGCATATAATTGTTCACGACTCAAATATGGATTTTTTAAGTCGCTATTGCAATAACCATAACCAGGTTTACTTGTATCAAATGTATTTTTATAAACATATGGAACATTATCAGATGGTGTTTTATTTGTTTCTATATGAGGACTTAACCCTAATGTGTAACAAGCTTCCATTGTATTGTATTTCATAATTTCTAAACCATGACCAGTTAAAAATTTTCTGTAATCCCAACTATTTTTAATACCTTCTTGATTAATAATGCGTTGATTAATAACAGCATCAGGAGACCAAGAAGCCCAAATGCGTCCATCAGACATTAAAGGAGGATAATTAAAATGAATATTATTAGAACTACTATAACATGTTGCCCAAGACATATTTTATTTATTATATTATGTAAAGAGAAAATACTTATTCAGCTCCTAACAATTTGAGAATTTCATTTTTCTTAAGTTTAGAAGAATCATTAATTAATCCTTTTTCAATAGCAATAGTTTTTAGTTTATTGAGTGGTAAACGTTTATAATCTTGTACTTCATGTTTTTCTTCAGAATCTTCTAAACCAGCAATATTAATTGTTTTAAGAATATCTAAATTATCAATTTCTTTACTTTCTTCTACTGCATTAGTTTCTTCTAATTTTATCTGTGACTCTAATTGTAATTCTTGTTCATTTGAAATATTGATATCAGAACCGATTTCTTGTTCTTGTTCTTCTTGAGTCAATATAATTTGAGATTGAATTTCATCAACAGATTCACAATCATCATCGCCAGAATTAATACTAGCAACGGATTCTATATCATCATCACAATCTTCATCAGATTCTAATTCTTCCATATCATTTTCTAAATCATCTACATCTAATTCCATATTAGAAATAGTAATATGTTTTACATTTTCTTCGTCTTCCTCATCGTCTTCGTCTTCATCCTCATCCTCATCTTCATCTTCATCATCTTCGTCGCTTTGTAAATTCATTACATCATTTAATGATTCTTCATCATCATCATTATCATTATCCTCATCAGAAACTTCAATTAATTCATTTTTAGAGCCAGAACCATGTTGTTCAAAATGTGGAATAATAGTTGTTGATTGGGTTTGATTAGAATTATTAATAGGGTTAGTTATCATAATAACTCTTGCTTTTACTCCATTAATTTCTTCAGCCATAGTAGTTACTAAATCAAACATAGAATTGATTTTGTGATTTTGATAATTGATTTTTTGAATAAAAAAGATTGCTAAACCAATTACTAATAATGATGTGATTGCTAAACATATTAAAAAAGGTGTTGTTATAATATCAGATAAAGCCATTATTAAAAATATAATATATAAATAATTTGAATAGAGAACGAATTCTAATTATTTATTATAAAATTATTATAAATTATTTATTATTTGTTGTTTGATATTTTGTTAAGTAATTCTTCAGGATAATCCATATCTTTTAAAACTTTAAATCCACCTTTTACATTAGAAATACCTTTTTTCAAAATATATGTATAAATAAATGAATTTTTTTCATTATCTCTCTTTGTAACCATATGATAATTACTAAAAGATTTATTTTCATTTAATTTTTTACATACTTGAATAAAATGTGTTGTTAAAATACTATTAACATTTTTAAAACCTGCTAAATATTCCATAAAAGCGAGAGAACTCATTACTGCCTCTTCCGGATTAGTTCCTGAATATAATTCATCAAATACACAAAAATGTTCTTCAGATTTTGGTGATTCCTTAATTATATCTAATATTTCTTTACATCTTCTTGCTTCTGCTTGAAACAAACTATCTCTTCCAGATGTATCTGGTATATTTAAATAACAATGAATATGTTTATAAGGTTTAATTAATGCTTTTTCATAAAATCCACAACCAAATTGTTGAGTTAATAATATATTTATTAATGCACTTTTAAGAACTGTTGTTTTTCCTGAAGCATTAGGACCAGTAATTACTAAATTTTTATTAAGTTTCACATTATTTTTTACATGTGATGATTCTTTGAGTGCACCATAATATGATTTAATGAATTTATTTTTATTTGATTTATTTGTGAAATTAGAAAAGTTGATACATTTTTTCTCTCTAATATTAACTATTAAACCTTCAATACATTCAATATAACCATTGAAACCAAATGAATATAAGAATGAATTAGTATATACTTTATTATCATATAATTGATAAAAGCATTTTAAAACCTTACCGACTTCACTAACCATTGTTAAATTAACATTATACGTTTCTTTAAATATAAATGTTTTTCTATATTCAGTTAAAACCTCAATATTTCTCTCCACATCTTCATTAAAAGACTTATATTTATCCAATTTTCTTGAATAATCTAAGAAATGATTCATATTATTAATAGAGTAATCAATATAACGCTTTACTTTATGTAAATGTTCATGTATTTTTTTCATATTCTCATGAAACTTAATACAAGTTAATACATTTTGGTATATCGAAAAAACATAAAAACCAGCAGAAATTAGAATATAAATTTTTTGGTCGAGAGAAACTGAACTAAAATGTGTAAATATTCTACCTAAAGCGTGATTCGCAGCAATAACTTTTAAAACCTCTACATATTCTGTAATTGTTAAATCTAAACCTTTGAATTTTATAATAAAAAATGGTATAATAAGTATTATAATTGGAACAAAGAGAGAAAAAACCGGTGAGGACATATTGTACATACTCATAAATTGAAGAAACCCTTCAGAATTATTTAAAAATTCCCAAATAGGCCAATCAATATAATAATATTTATCTTTGAAACCAGTATCATTTTTTATACTAGACCACATATCATAAAAATCATCGTAACTTGGCTTATTACCTACTTCAGAACAATGAATATTCATAGGTGAATAAGTTTTTAATAATTCTTGCGTTTGTTTTAAATAAGTTGTATCTGTTGTGTAATATAAAGGCATAAACTTATTTACTTTATTTGAGAAAACAGACGAAGGATTAAACTCATAATCATATATAGGTGTTCCCGAAGGGTCTATTGTCTTTGATAGTTCTAAATCTTCTATAATATTTTTTTTTAATTCCATTTTCTCTTCATTATAGAAAATAGGTAGTTTAAAAGGTTCATTTATATAAATTTTATTATGGTCTACTTCTGATTTTAACATAGTAATATTTTAAAAACAGAATATTATTAATTATATTATACGAATTCTATTATTCCACAATTTATGTGTTATTTATGTGTTATTATATCTATAATTGTTGTGCTAATATATTTAAATTAGTAGGTAATTCATCAATTTGTGTACAATAATGTTGCTCAATTTCTTTAATCTTATTAATATCTCTTCTTGTAATGAAATTAATACCAACACCTTTTCTACCCCAACGACCACTTCTACCAATTCTATGTAAATATGTATGAATACATTTTGGTAAATCAAAATTAATAACAACACTTACTTGTTGAACATCAATACCACGTGCTGTTACATTAGAAGAAATTAAAACACGCTGTTTTCCTAAACGGAAATCATTAAAAGCATTATATCTTTCAGTTTTATCCATACCACTATGAATACAACAAACAGGGAAACCATCCTCAATCATAGCATCATATAAATCTTTAACTCTTTTAACAGTGTTACAATAAATAATACATTGAGACATAGATATAAATGAAAAAATATTTTTAAGTGTAATATATTTTTGTTTATCATCATCAACACCAACAAAATATTGTGATATACCTTCAAGAGTCAAACTTTCAGTTTTAACATAAATTTTAACAGGATTTCTCATAAATTTTTCAGTTAAAACTTGAATATGATCAGGTAAAGTAGCACTGAATAAAGCAACTTGAACATCAACAGGTAAATTTTGTAAAATATTATATACTTGGTCTTTAAAACCAACAGATAACATTTCATCAGCTTCATCTAAAACAATCATTTTAACTTTTTTGAATAGGTTATGATTTCTTCTCATCATATCATAAACACGTCCAGAACAACCACAAATAATATGTGGCGTATTTTTTCTTAATGTATGACTATCTTCATCAATAGAAGTTCCTCCAATCAAATTATGAACTTTTAATCCTTTCATCATACTACTAAGATTTTCAATTACTTTTGATGTTTGAATAGTTAATTCCCTAGTAGGAGACAAAATAACAATTTGAATATCTTTTTTATTAAGGTCGACTAATGATAATGAACCAATCGTAAATGCTGCTGTTTTACCTGTTCCAGATTGTGCTTGAGCAATAATATCTTTACGCTCAATAATAGGTTTAATAGATTTACATTGAATAGGGCTCGGATTCTCAAAACCATAACCATAAATACCACGTAAAATATCTGGGTTCAAATCCAAATCATCCCAAGACTTAATATCATTATAACAATTATTATTTATTTCGTTATCTATATTTTCAACAGTTTCAACAGTTTCTTCCATCATTTATATATAATACTATCATAATATCTATTTAAGTGTCTTTTATATTAAAATTATTTTTTAATAATATATAAAATATTTATTTAAAAAAAAATTGATATAAAACAATAATTATAATATATAATACATACATACATTATGATGACTCAACAAATATATAAATATGAATTATCTAATTTTGATAAAATCATTTACGATGGTTTTAATTTTAATCTACCAGAAGATACATTGAAACTAATAACAACATTATCTTCTCAAGTAGGTTCTCCAAGTTATGTTAAAACTCCTGTATTTAGAAAACGTGACCAATCTATAAAATCAAACGCATTTAAATCTAATGATAATCATTTACATACTGTTAATTCAAATAATGGTACAAATGATGGTTATAATATGATTCCATCAAAAAATAGAAAGAAGAATAAAAATGTTGAGATTACTAATGATGCAGAATGGGAAAATTTACGTTCATTTCATGTTACTAAGATTGAAGAGAAGGATGGTATTGAAGGTGATATTAGTACTATTAGATCACATTTAAATAAAATTTCAGAGAAAAATTATAATGATACACGTGATAAAATTCTTAATATTTTAGACTGTTTAGTTGAAATTGGAACAAATAATAGTGATATGTTAAGTGTTTGTTCATCTATTTTTGATATGGCTTCCAATAATAGATTTTATTCAAAATTATATGCGGAATTATTTGTTGAATTATTGAATAAATATGAAGGGATGAAAACAGTATTTCAAAATAGTTTTGATTCATTTTTAGAGTTATTTAGTAATATTCAATATGTAGATGCTGATGTTAATTATGACCAATTTTGTTTAAATAATAAAAATAACGAGAAAAGAAAGGCTTTAAGTGCATTCTTTATTAATTTGATGGAACATGATGTTATTAGTAAAGATAATATTTTAGATATTATTGTTAAGTTATTAAAACAGATTTTTGAGTTTATTGATGATAAAGAAAAAAATAAGAAAAATGAAGTAGATGAAATTACAGAAAATATAGCAATTTTGTGTACTAAAGAAATGATGGAATTAGAAACTGTAGTACTAAATGATGAAACATTATTAGAGAATATTAGAATATTAGCTAATAGTAAATCTAAAAAATATCCAAATTTATCAAATAAATCAATATTTAAATTTATGGATATGATTGAAATGTAAAATAAATAATAATAAAATAAACATTTAAAAAAATAAGAATATTATAGTATAATTATTTACAAATGGATAATAACATAAATAATAATACAAACACAAATTCCAAAACTATTTTTTTTGATGATTTTATTAATATAAAAGAACTAGATGAATCAACTGAAAAATATAGGTCTACAATTGGTGATGAACTAAATGATGAACATTCTCAAACCGATGTAGAAAAAATGTTATACGATTTAAATGAAGAAATAAATTTGGAACAAGAAAATTCTGAACCACATTTTTCTTATATTTCACAAAATTATAATTACAATTATGATTTTAACGAATATTATTCAAATATATATGATGATTTTGATATTAATAAACAAATAAGTCAAACAATTGATTATGATTTAAATTATACTTTAACTCAAATCAAACTAATTTGTGATTATTATAACATCAAAACTACAAAGAAAAATAAGAAGGATTTAATAAATATGTTGATATTATTTGAGAATGAAATAGAAAATCAAGAAATAGTTCATAAAAGAAAACGTTCATGGTATTTCATGAATGAATTATATCTAGATAAATTTATGAAAAATTATGTTATTTGGAATATGAAATAATAAACAATAAACAATAAATAAATTATAATGTAAAAATATTATTATAATTTATAGTATATTATATATTTAAAAATGGTATTATCAAAAATAGACAAAAGTGTTAGTTATCCTGAATTAAAAAGTATTGATCCAGATGATTCTAATAAAGAATTTGATTTATATGAAATAGAAGTTCACGGTTTAGATGTTATAATAGCTGTAGGAAATTCAAAAAATACATATGAAGAATATAATATAACTTATTTTCCTATTTATTTAGTTAATGAAAAAAATAAAGTAATTCAAATTGGAGTATATGAAATATTAGCAAGTAATTTATTGAATTATTTAGACGAATCAGATGAAATAGATGTTGGAAAATTTGATGAACCTTTAATATATAAATTTGCTAATAAAAATTATATAGACAAAAATAGAAAAATACCTGAAAATAGTTTGGAAACATTAACAAAATCAAAAACTAATTCTAATAAAAGTATTAGTGATATTGATGTTGATTCTGATTCTATAACTGAAGAAATATACTTAGCTAGTATTTCTAATACGAATACAGGTAAATATGAAGATACAGAAGAAGATGAAGACGAAGATGAGGAATCAACAACCGAAAAAAAGGAACTAACAGAATCTTCTGAAAGCCTTATTATTCCTGATATTAGAAAAGATATATTTGTTTTAATAAAAGGTGTCCCTATTCCAACATTATTAAAAGAAGAAACATCAAAAGAAGCAAAAGATATTAGAGAAAGATACAAAGAAACTTCTAATGATTTATGGATTCAAAAATATATGAAAAATCAATATTATGATATTAATGAAAATGAAGGTAATGGTGATTGTTTATTTTATACAATAAGAGATTCATTTGCTCAAATAGCACAACAAACATCAATTCAGAAAATAAGAAATAAATTATCAGAAGAAGTAAACCAAGAATTATTTAATAATTACAAAGATAAATATGATATATATAATGCTACTTTAATAGCAGAAACAAATGAAATTAAACAAATGGAAAAAGATTATGCTGAAATTAAAGCAAAATTTAAAGAAGTATTAGACCGCGATGAGAGAAATAAATTAGCTAACTTTGGTATGGAGTTAAAAGAAAAACATGACCAACTTGTTAAAGAGAAAAAAGTAACTGCGAATTTATTAAAAGAATTTAAGTTTATGAAAAATATAGATACATTAGATAAATTTAAAAAACTTATAAGAACATGTGATTTTTGGGCGGATACTTGGGCAGTTTCCACATTAGAGAGAATATTAGGAATTAAATTTATAATAATGTCTTCAGAAGCATTTAAAGAAAAGGATATTGATAATGTTGTATTATGTGGTCAATTAAATGACCAAATTTTGAAAAATAAAGGTATTTTTGACCCTGACTATTATATTATTGTTGAACATACAGGTGACCATTACAAACTAATAAGTTATAAGAAAAAGTTGATTTTAAAATTTAAAGAATTACCTTATGATATTAAAAAAATGATTGTGGACAAATGTATGGAAAAAAATTCTGGTTCTTACGAATTAATACCTGATTTTATTAATTTTAAAGAAACCATTAAATCAAAGAAAGGTATTGTTACTGATGAAATAGATTACAGTGATTTAACTGAAGCTAAAATAAGAGGATTGTATGATGACCATGTTGTATTCTTATTTTATTCAAAATCTAATGATAAACCTTTACCAGGAAAGGGTGCTGGAGAGAAAATACCTGATGATTTAGTTAGAGAATACGCACCACTCGCTACTATACCTAAATGGCGTAAGAAATTATCTAATTTTTGGATAGAACCATTTGCTCTTGATAATCATAAATGGGCTAGTGTAGAACATTATTATCAAGCTTCTAAATTTAAAAAAAATAATCCAGAGTTTTATCTGAGTTTTTCATTAGATTCTGGAACTGGTTTATCAAAAGATGCAGGAATGGCTAAGGGAGCTGGTGGTAAAACTGGAAAATATAAAGGAGAAATTATTAGACCAAAAGAGGTTAGTATTGATCCAGAATTCTTTGACGGAAGAGACAAGAAAGAAATGTATGATGCACAATTAGCAAAATTTACGCAAAACGAAGAATTAAAACATTTATTATTAGCTACTAAAGATGCTAAATTAACACATCACGTTCGTGGTAAAGAACCAGTAGTATTTGAAGATTTGATGATTATTCGTGATAAAATTAGAAATAATAATATTTAATTAAAAAGTGTAAATAAAATAAAAATAATATAATTCTTAAATATTTATAATTATATTATTAGTTTACACCATTGAAGATTTGTTTATAAACAACTGAAAATATTTTTCTTCAATCCCTTAAGATTTTTTTTTAGATTAATCATATAAACAGTAGTATCAATTACTTTATCAATATTATTAACAACATCTAAAATAGGTGTTCTATTTAATTTTTCAACAATATGAGTTGGTGCGTTTTCTTTTAATTTATTGAAAACATCAATAGTTTCATTTATTTTTGTTTCATTATGAATAACATATTCAAGAATAAATTTAAAAATAATAGCACAAACTTCTGCTCTACTTTGTTTATCAATACCTTTTAAATCAGCAGTATAATAAGCTTCATATAATTTCTTAAACATACCGGCAAATTCCATGATATTGCTAATACAAATTTTTTCATCAAATTTACTTTTCTCTGTAATTTCAGATAATTCTAATCTAATTAAATCATTTATTTGGTTAAAAATAATTTCATTTTTATTTAAAAATGTTAAAAAGACTTTACAAACAGGTTCAGATAGTTTTGTTCTATATTTATCAAGTGAATCTTTAGATGATAAGGTTTCTTTTAGATTTTTATAAAAATCTTTTACTTCAGAATTAGTAGCAGGTTTTTCTTCACTAGTAGTGTTTTCTTCAGTAGCAGGTTTTTCTTCAACAACAGGTTTAGTCTCTTCAACAATTTGATTAATAATTTCAGAAACGACTTCATGAGTTATTGGAGCAACTGGTTGTGGTTCATCTATAGCAATAGGATTTTCAGTGATTAAATTTTCTTCTTCCATTGAGAACAATATATTTATTATTATAAAATAATTTTTAAATTATTATTTAATTAAAATAATAATTTTATTAAAATAATATATTTTACTTATAGTATATAACAATAACAATACCAAATTATATATAAATGAAATTAACAAATAACAGCACATTACTTTTATCATATTTTATCAAAAATGATTGTATAAAAGAAAGCGAACATTCAGAAAAAACACAAAAATTTTTAAAAAAAATATATAAGGATTTAAATGATGGTTATAAATACGTATCTGATAAGTTTCCTAAATCAGAAATAAGTTTAAAACAAAAAATTATTAAAATAGAAAAAGAAACTGATATACCTAATTCAAAAAATTACGGATACAAAGGTATACCAGTTGAGGTGTTAAAAAATATTAAAGAAAAGAGTAAATGTATTATTTCATATACTTTTTCTCTCTACGAAAGAATTATTAAAGTACAATTTATTGATTGTTTTAATATGAACAACCAAAAAAATGAACTATATAATACCTACGTAGAATCTATATTAGTTTGGTTATATATAGTAAACAAATATGCTAGTAAAGAGTGTTCAGATGAATTAGATATATATTTATATTTTACGCAAAATATGAAAAATTTACCTAATAATAAGAGAGAAATAATAGGAGAAAACAATGTGAATACTGCTTTTACAAGTACGTGTCCTGTTAAATCTGATATAGTTGTATTTAGAAAAGAAGAATGGTTTAAAGTATTTATTCATGAGACATTTCATAATTTTGAACTAGATTTTTCAGGTTTAAATGATAATTATTGTACAACAAAAATATTAGAATTATTTCCAGTTGCGTCTAAAGTTAATTTATATGAAGCATACACAGAAACTTGGGCTGAAATAATGAACGCGTTGTTTTGTAGTTATTTAAAAATGGGAATTGGTGAAAAATCTGTAGAGAGATTTCTAGTGAATAGCGAATTTTTTTTATATTATGAAAGAAATTATAGTTTCTTCCAAATGGTAAAAATATTGGATTTTATGGGTTTAGATTATAAAGATTTATATTTGAAGGGTTCTAAATTTGATTTGAAGAGAGAAAAGTTATATAAAGAGGGTTCTAGTGTTTTATCCTACTACATTGTAGTTACAATATTAATGTCTAATTATGAATCTTTCCTACAATGGTGTAGTGAACATAATGGACAAGTTTCTCTCTATAAGTTTAAACCAACAGAGGAAAATATGAAGAGTTTTTGTGAGTTAATCGAGAAAAATTATAAGTCTATTGATATGCTTGAAAATGTTGAATGTTCAGAAAAGTATTTGGAGATGTATAAGAAAATACAGAAAAACATAATAAAAAATAAAAAAACAGATAAATCATTAGATTATATTCTAGAAAATACACGTATGACTATTTGTGAACTAGGCTAAATAATATTGAATGAATCGATAGTTAAAATAAATAATCCCTTTATTTTATACTTTGGTGAATTGATTGTGGAGAGAAATCTGTTCTGTAAGGGGATATGTTGTAAAGGGTTAAAATAATATCTATAACTATATTTATATCTACATATGTAGACATTTTAATTTATTAAAAAAATTGATATCAAATAAATATATTATAATTATTACATACTAAAAATATAATAATTATATAATAAATAAACAATTAGTTTGTCTTTTAATAATTAAGATGGGAATTAGATATTTAAATAAGTTTTTAAGAAATGAATGTAAAAACTCTATTACAATCAATAAATTATCAGACCTTTCTGGTAAAAAAATAGCAGTTGATATTAGTATTTATCTTTATCGTTTCGCATCAGAAGGAACATTATTAGAAAATATTTATTTAATGCTTTCATTATTTCGCCATTATAATATAACACCTATATTTGTATTTGATGGAAAACCTCCAGCCGAAAAAAAGGAACTATTAGTGAAGAGACGTGAAGATAAAATTACTGCTGAAAATGAGTATAAACAATTACAAGAACAATTAAAAACTGAAGGTAATAATATGGATGAAGATGATAAACAAGAACTTATATCATCTATGGATATGTTAAAAAAACAATTTGTTTATATTAGTAAGAGTAAAATAGAAACAGTTAAAGAATTAATTAGACTTTATGGAGCAACTTATTATGACGCACCTGGTGAAGCAGATGAATTATGTGCGTTACTCGTTTTAAAGAAAAAAGTATGTGCTTGTTTAAGTGAAGATATGGATTTATTTGTATATGGTTGTCCAGTTGTTTTAAGATATTTGAGTTTAATGAATCATACTGTAGTTACTTACAATATGAAAGGTATATTAGAAGAATTAGGATTAACACAAAAAGAATTTAGAGAGATATGTGTATTATCAGGAACAGATTATAATCTTTATACAAATTTAAAAGAAACAAAAGTGCCTACTTTGGATAAAACATTGAAACATTTTAAAAAGTATTTAAAATATAAAAAAGAATTAGGTGAACAATTAGAAAATACTTTTGGTTTAACAATTGATACTAGTGGTAATATCAAAAAAAATAAAAATATTAAACAAAAAGTGTTAATAAAGGAAACTAATATAAATGAATTCGCGTGTGATTTTTATGAATGGTTAAATGAAAATTCAGATTATATAGAAAACTATGATATGTTAAATAAAATAAATAGTATATTTGATTTATCTCATTATAAACACGATAAATTAAAAATATTTGAGAGAATTAAGATTTTAAATGGTCCAATTATGTATGAACAAATTAAACCTATATTAGAAGAAGATGGTTTTGTATTCGCATTTTAGATATAGATACGAATATATTTATATTAATACTAAACGTGTATTATATCCAAACAAAGAAACCACCTTTTTTTCTAATGTTTTCTATTATTTTATTAAAAAAATGGTCATATTTTACTATACCAAATCCTTGAAATACTATATATCTAATATTAGAATTATTCATTTTTTGAATGATTTTATTATTCACAAGTTCACCATCAAATAAAACATAATTAGTAGCACCAATATATAAATAAATTAAACTAGAACATACTAATAAATGATGTATTTTAAATTGTTTATTAATAAGCACACCATAAAATTCTAAATATTCTATATTTTTTACAAAATTACTCCATATATCAAATGAAACACAAAAATTTAGTGTTGTATTTGGAGGTGTTATAGAAGGAGGTTTTTTATTATTGTAATAATGAAATCTAATTTTGGTTTGATTTGGATATTTCTGTATAATTTTTTCAATAATATCATCATTTATAATGTTAGTATGAACTTCTAATGTATCATAGTAAGAATTTTGGTCTGAATCCGAAATATTTGGTATATTTTGATTAAAAGAAAATAAAAATTTATATTCATTACTGGTCATATTATGTGTATATCTATATCTATATGTATATTTATATTTTTATTTTGTATTATTTAAATACTTTTTCTCTCCACGAGAATAAAACAAAAGGCAAATTATATACTATTTATTTGTTGATATATTGATTTAAACAATAATTATATATATCTATTATTATTGTTTAAAATGAATTTAGATTTGAAAAATAACAAGTACGATTATAAAACACTTAAAGAAAATATTTACGCTTTAGATCTATTTGAAATTTTGGATACACAAATATTGACTATTGAGTTTGTTGTTAAATATATTTTGAATAGTAATTACCAACTCACTGAAAAAGAAGAATTATTAAATATCGAATATGTTTTGAATAAACAACCTCATATTGATAGAGAGAAATTATTAAAAGTATTTAATAAATATAATAATGATGATAATGATAGTTTCACTTGTTTTGATGATTATGCTTTTTCAAAATCTTAATTTATAGTGTGAATTTTGTATTAATATTAAATTGTTTACCAGATGATAATTGAGGTATTTGAACAAATTTACTACCATTTAATAATTTTCTCATTTTAGTAATTAATTGATACCAAGATATATTAGTATTTTCTTCTAAAGCAATTCTTAAAGATAAACTCAACCCACCTCTAATAAACCCATCATTAGAAATAGCTGAAGAAGTTGTTTGATTATCAGAAGTTCCACTAATCATTATAACATCTCCTAATGTTTCTTGATTTCTTGGATTAATTGTATTATAATTATTACGTGTATTATCAAGGTATTGATACTTTAAGTCCAATACAGAACCGCTAAAACAACAATCAAATAATGCTATTAATTTAACATCTTTCTTTAAACATTTTTGAATAATTGTTTTTAAGTCATCATCTATAATATATTTAAGGTCACCAGTAATGATTGCTTCATCTCTACTATCAATTTCATCATAATTAATATCAGTTGTATATGTTCCATGACCACTATAATAAAATAATAATGTATCACCAGCTTCTCCATTAGAAATAAAATTAGTAAAGTCTGATAAGAAATCATCTTTTGTTAAAGTTTTTACTTCATTATCTAAACTGATTTTAATATTTTCATTAGAATAGTTGTATCTGTCTATTAAGATTTTTCTTATCATTTCAACATCATTAACAGTACCACTTAAAGCATAAGGAGTACCTGAATATTTCAAACCACATAATAATGCCTTTTTATTTCCTGTAGAAATACTAGCACTTTCAACAGTATGTAAAACATAATCATTCATAGATTTAGGTTCTTGAACAATTAAATTTAATTCATCAACCAATTCAACATCTTCTACTATTAAGACACTATTATCTAATTTATTTTTAAGAATATCAATACGTCTATTATATTCAGTGATTTTTTCACTATTAGAGTCAATGGTTTTTTTATTTGTAGTTCTTTTATCTTCTAATTTATCAATATTCTCATTATGCTCTTTAATTAATTGAGTATATTTTAATATTAAAGCAGCACTTTCTTCTTGTTTACTATCAATTTCAATCAATTCATTTAAGTATTTTGATATATCATGATTTAATTCATTAATTTTTTTATTGTAATTACCAATTTTATCATTGTAACTTCTAATCAAATTATTTACTTTTTGACTTAATTTATCAAATACTTCTAAATCACCAACAGACGTAGATTCTGAGTTATTTTCACTCAAAACAATAGTATTTAAATTTATTGGTTTATTTAAATCATTATTTACTAAAGATTTTGTTGAATCTACATCATTAACCTCATCTGAGTTAATTTTTGCGATTTGTTGATTAAGTCTAGTTTGTAATAAATTATTTCTATAAGAACATTCACTAATAATCTTACTCATTAAAAACTTTTTGTTTTTATCTGTATTTGTTGAGTTATTAATAGCATTAATTTGATCATTATAAAATGATGCTAAATTAGCAGATTCTTTGTTGTAAGCATTAAATAGTTCAGTAATCTTATTTTTTTTTATAGTCTCTAAATCTGGATTTGTTGAACTCATTTTACTATATTATAATATTTTATAATAAGTATTTTAAAAAATTAAATTTAAAATATAATACTAAAAATTTAAATATTATATTTTAACTTATTATCTTTTTATTTGTAGTCTTAATTATTTTTGTTTATATATTATATTTATTTAAGCAGTTTCAGTCTTAGCAGTCTTAGCAAAGTGTGGACTCATGTACTTTTGAAGGTTGAAATAAGTGAGTTCATCGGTCTTCTTAAGCTTCAATAAAGCAGAAAGCTTTGAATCTGGGTTAATCTTTCTACCATTAGCCTTATCTTGAAGACTGTGGTCTCTAATGTACTTGTTGATATCACGAGTGACTTCAGTACGAGCCATTTCAGAACCAGCAGGCTTATCAAGGAACTTAGCTAATTCATCAGAAATGCGGGTTGGCTTAACAAATCCAGAAGGAGCTCTGTTTCCAGCCTTGCGCTTCTTCTTTGAGCTTTGCTTTTGAGCACTCTTTAAATCACGAGACCATTGCTTTTCAAGAGTCTTGAATTCACTCTTAAGGGAAGCAATAAGGACACTGATTTGTTGTAACTTAGCAACAAATTCAATTGATTTTTCAGCAATAGGAGCTTCACCTTCAGCAGTTTCAGCTGGGGCAGCAGCAGCTTGTTCAACAACAGGGGCAGGAGTAGCAGCAGGAGCAGCTTCCTTTGGAGCCTTGGCCTTCTTGGCCTTCTTTTCAACAGTAGCAGCAGTTTGCTCAACAACAGGAGCGGATTGTTCAACAGTTTCAGTCTTGGTAGTCTTAGTAGTTCTAGCCATCTTATTATACTATAATATATGGGACTTCTTTAAGTAGTTTTAAGGGCTATATTATATATTATTACGTTAATATGGTCTTAATAGTTTAATTAATTTAATTATTTTATCAAAAATAGTAAAAGTAATTAAATATTATAATATTATTTAAAAAACTTGATTTAAACGATAAAATATTTTTCCTAAATAATTAAAGATGTAAAACTTACTGAAAATAAAGCACTATTATTAAAATACTTAATTAAATTATTTGAAATTTATTAAATTTCTCTCAAATAATTTTATAAAAATCTATAAATAAACGTTAATAACTTTAAAAATATGAAAAAGATTGATATAACCATGGTAATGCTTCAGCAGCATTCGTATTTACTAAAGTAAGAGAACCTAATACATAAATAGCCCCTAGTGATTTACTCTCATCATTTATTCCATTATTTACTAATTTTTCAAATATTTCTAATGTTATTTTTCTTATATTATTTATTTCTGGTTCAGTCTGTAAATAATGCAGACTTACATTTCTAAATAAATCTCCATTGGGAGGACAAATTGCTCTTTTTGTTTCATTTGTTATTTGTGCTCTATAATTCCAAATTTCTGTTAATTCTCTGATTAATTTTATTATTTCATGTCTATTTAAAGAGAGAAACCAATTCGGATTACTATAATTTCCTAATGCATCTATTTTTTGAAAAAGGGCTACTGTTCTTAATTCAATTGTTTTTTGCAATGATAATTCTTGTTCATCTTCTTTTATATCAATGTCTATTGGTTGTTTTAAGGTTCTACTTAATTTAATTAACCTTTTTAAATCATTTATAATACTTGGATCAATAAAACTTCTATTATAAGGATTCTGTGGTTTTTTACCATATTGGGTTTTTGAAATTAAATTGTAGAGAGAAACTATATCAAAACCATATATGTGCCCATCTGAATCTTTAAAACTATAAAATTGTGAATAACTTATTTCGTTCAGTTCCTCCATTGTGAAAAAATCACTATTATTTGTGCAAATTTCTCTCTTTAAATAGGCTGGTCCATGTAATTTATTACATTTTCTTTGTAAAAAACCCTTTATTAATTTTTGAATTTTGACTGCGTAAAATGATAATCTCAAATAATTATATAATCTATTTATTAATTCATTTTTATTTCCTCCAACTTTTAATCCAAACTGTTTTGCTATTGTTTTTAATCCTTCAATATTATGTTTATATTTAATAATATATTCATAATCATAATTATCAACATAAATAACTTCTGGTATATTTTTTTGTTGTTTATTTTTTTTCAAATATAAATCAATGTGTTCAGAACATTTTTTATTTATTAATTCTGTATAATTTTCTATTAATTGTTGTTTCGGATTTATTTTTTTTACAATTTTTCTTTTTGATTTTGTTTTCATATTATTATTTTCTTGATTTTCATTACTATTTTCTTGAATTTCATTATTTTCATTTAAATTTGTTAAAATACTTGAAGTATTATTAATATTATTAATAACAAGAACATTGCTATTATTACCATCATTTTCCATATTGTAAATATATAGTATAGAGAGAAATCTTTTTGTATCATTTTTTTTAAATATATATATTATTTTATATACCATATGTATTATAATGGTTGTATATATAATATGTTACGATATATGCTCTTAATTTTTTCTTTAAGTCAAAGTCGTATATTTATTAATTTAAAAAAAAATTGATTTAAAGATAAGCCTCTTATATATATCATATTACAATAAGACAAATACAATGGCTGAAACTATTATTGACGGAACTCTATTCAATGCTAACAATATTAAATATTCTGCTCCAAAGGCAAATGCTTCTGGCGGAAAAAGTGTTAATATTTTAAATAAGCTTACTAATACAGGTTTGAGAATTTCTACTCCATTAATGTTAACATGGGGTGCTAGTGATTTTGAAGGAAATCAAAAGTTTGAAATGGCTTTACAATTTCCTGCTGACGAATATAAGAATGCTGATACTGATGCTTTCTTGAAAAATATGACTGAATTTGAAACTAAGATTAAGGCTGATGCTTTAACTTATTCTAAGGAATGGTTTGGTAAACAACATAAAAGCTCTGAAGTTGTTGACGCATTATGGACTCCTATGTTAAAATATTCTAAGGATAAGGTTTCTGGAGAATATAATATGAACAAAGCACCAACTTTGAGAGTTAAATTACCATTATGGGAAGGTGTTTGGAGAACTGAAATTTATGATGAAGATGGTGTTAAATTATTTCCTAATCCAGAAAGCCCATGTGTTACACCATTAGACTTTTTACAAAAGGGAACTAATATTGCTGTATTATTACAATGTGGTGGTTTATGGTTTGCTAATGGAAAGTTTGGAATGACTTGGAAGTTAATTCAAGCTGTTGTTCAAAAACCAAGAGGTTCTTTAACTGGACAATGTTTTATTAAGTTGAAGGCTGCTGATAAGGAAAAGTTGAAGAATGCTGAACCACCAGTTGATAGTGGTGCTGACCCAGAAGAAGTAATGGGAACTTTAGTTGAAGATTCTGATGATGAACAAGAAGAAATTGTTGCTAAGAAGCCAGAACCAGAGCCAGAGCCTGAACCAGTTAAAGAAGAAAAGCCTAAGAAGAAGGTTGTTGCTAAGAAGAAGACTGATGCTTAAATAAATATTCAAATGGGTAAAAGGTAAGATAAAATAATATATTATTTATAAAAAATAAAAACAATAATAAAAAATAAAATGAATTAATGTTCATTTTCTTTTTTTGTAAAATCATAATTCAAATACTTATTTAAAGATTATATTTGTTATATAAAAATAATTATGAAAGTTATTAGTCTTGGTAATAATTGTGATATTGCACAAATGTTAAGATATAATAATTTAAGAAAAGAAGGGTATCCATTCGATTGGATATGGACATCTATAGATTTTCTTATAGAAACATTCACTACTGATTATTTTGTTTTTACTGAATGTGAAAAACTTATTTGTAAAAGTGAGTTTAATGGTAATTCAGATACTTATGTTGAGTATAACAATAACAATAGTTATAACGAACTCAGTTCTAATAATAAATTAATAAAAGCTATTAGTGTTCATGATGCTGATAATATGAAGAATGAAAATGAATTAAGAGAGAAAATAGTAGAAATTAATGAAAAATATAAAAGAAAATTTGAACGTTTATATTCTGATATTAATAATGAAGACAAAATCCTATTTGTTAGGAAAATTTCACCTGCGAATGAAATACCATTAGATAATACAACAGACACTATTGAAAAAATTGAAGAATTATACAGACTTCTTATAAGTAAGTTTAAATGTAAAATTATTATATGTATATTGGATGAAAAGGGTGTCCTTATGAATAATTTGGAGAGAAAAAAATATAATATAGATAATAATACTATTAATATTGATAACAATATTTTTATATTTAATTGTGAATTTATTTTAATACGATTTATTCATAAACATAACAAATAATTTATATTAATTTTGATATTATTTCTTTATTATAATCATTAATAATATCTATTTTATTTTTTAATTCATTTATACATTTATTATAACGTTCTTCTGTAATGTTACTTAAATAATCAATGGTTTCACAATAATTATTTTCAAATGTGATTGCTGGTAAGTCATATATATCCGCGAAAAATTTTTGTAAAATAATTGGTTTTTTCATAGAAACTGCTATACTAAGAGCACCACTAAATAAACCCTTACTTTGATATGGTAATTTTCTCATTAACATGAATTTACTATTTTTTACATAATTAATTAAATTAGCAGTACTACAACTATTAATACGTGTAACATTTTTTAATCCAATAAATGGATTATTATTATTGCTGTATATAAAAATAAAATTATATTGTGGTAATTTGTTAATAAAATTTTTTAAATCATCATCATAATACTCTCGCTCAAAATAACCAACATATACAATAGTATTGTTAGTATTAAAATTTATTGCGGTTTCTTCTCCATTATAATATGGAAATATGTAATTTATTTTGTTTTTTAAATTGCGATCATTATAATTACATTTTCTCTCATCATTTTGTTCATTAATAAGAGGTGTTAAACTAAAGTTTTTTGATTTTAAATCTAACAAATCAATACGATGAACTATACTTATTATGTTATTATGTTGAATTATTTTTTCATAATCATGTGATGTAATTTTTATTACTAAAAAATATTCATCCATATTATTAAACTTATCAAATTTTTCTATTTTATTTATTTTATACAATCTTGTATAATAATTCAAATACATATAATGGTCATCTTTGTAATAAATATCTATATCATATGATTTGTTTATATATTTATTATTTGTGAATAATTCACATAAAAATCCAACACATTCTAAATGAAACCCTACTCCTGTATATATAGCTATTTTATTACTATTACTATTACTACGAGTGTTTTCAGTATTAATAATATTAATTATTTTAGTATTATTGTTCATATTTATAAGTCTCTGTTCACTTTCTTTATATCCCCTTTCTGTTTGTTTATTTTCTTTACGTTCTCTTTCTCTCTGTTCTCTTTCTCTCTGTTCTCTTTCTCTCTGTTCTCTTTCTCTTTCTATTTGTTTGTTTTCTCTCTGTTCTCTTTCTCTCTGTTCTCTTTCTCTTTCTATTTGTTTGTTTTCTCTCTGTTCTCTTTCTCTATGTTCACTTTCTCTATTTTTCCTTTCTATTTGTTTGTTTTCTCTCTGTTCTCTTTCTTTATTTTTCCTTTCTATTTTTTTGTTTTCTCTCTCTTCTCTTAAATTAGACATCATATTAAAAATGTTATAATATAATATAATATAATATAATATAATATTTGTAAAAACATATTTTGTTTTTAAAATACTTATTCAACAAAAGTTATAAAACATATTATATTGCTTTTCTTTTCTATTGAATATAGATTCTGTGTATTAGTCTCAGCTATTCCCTGATTATAAAAATAGTATGGTTGGAACCTCTGTATATATAATTGATTTATTTTGATTTCCAGCTCTTTTTTCCCCAAATTTATTGTTAGTCTATCCTTATCGAGGAGAGAAAAAGTAAATGAAATATCTACATACATTATTATATTATTGTTTTCATCTATCTCCACATTTGTAGGTAACTGTGGAATGCATTTAACAATAATTTCTGAATTATCATCTTTTTTATCAAAATAAACTTCATCCATCCATAATGGAACAAAATATTTCTCTCCACAAATCTCTAATTTATATAGATTATTATCCAATAAATCATCTATACTAGGATTCAAAATATATATTTGGTCATTCTTATATTTTTCCATAATTATTTCTTTAATCTCATCAATCAAATCCTGATTTAAATGTAATATTGATTTATATTTGGAGAGAAAATCATAAATATTTAATGCTGTTTCTTTATCAATATGTTCAAATAACTTGAGAGAAACTTTTTTACAACCACCTACAATATCAGAAATAAGTTTTTGTATAATTTCCTTATATTCACTACTAGATATATTTGTGTTATTAGATGCGAATTTAAATGTTTCTTGAATAATATTATTAACAAACATCTTTAAAAACCCTGTATATGTATTTTCTTCATGAGAAAAATCAAAGTCAAAATCATTATTATAATCAAAATCAGTGTTTATATTTATTTTTGAAATACTAATTTCTCTCTTCAAGTAATTGAATGCCTCATTTATTTGTTTAAATTTTTCATTGGATTCTAATGTATTTCCATTTTTATCTGGGTGATATAATAAAGCCATTTTATGATATTGTTTTTTTAAGTATTTTAATTCTAATTCAGACCCTTTATTCATTTTTATTTCTAATATTTCTAATGCCTCTTTTAAGTTCATAATAATATTTTATAATACTAATAATATTATGTTTAAGTTTTAAATTATGATAATTAAATAATATTTCTATATTTTTGATTGACCTGTTCTGTTTCTTGAATAATTAAAAGCATTTGATAAAGTATTTTTACTGAATATTTCATATTTTTTTGTTAACAAACTGAAAATAGCTTGGTCGTGTCTGTGTTCAAAAAATTTTTCACAATTTTGTAAAACAGATGGTGAATCATCTAATAAATGATAATTACATGCGATTTCATACCACTCATTAACTAATTTACGGGTTTTATCATTAACTAATAACATGATTTGTCCTGCTTCATGTTGTAAAGAATTTAAATATTTTTCATTATTCATATTTAAATAATGTATTAAATCCATTTTATTTAAATGTTTTTCTATTCCATTATAATTACCTATAATATAATCATTTTTAACAATATTTATACAGTTAATCATACTATCTCTTTTTTTATGATCAATTTCACACCCACAATCTAAATATAATAGTATTTCATCATTTTTCATATTAGAAATTGTTTTTTTTATTAAATAAGATTTCCATAACCAATAACCAAACCCTCTTTTATTATTCATTACAAAATCACCATTTTTTTCCCAATATTCCTTGTCTTCAAATAAATATTTGTCTGTGTAAAATATTATTTTATTAAATAAGTTTACCGATTCTGCTTGTTGAATTAATCTCTTTCCAGCATCAATATAGTTTTGACTTCCACCACCAAATGTTATGAAAACAATATTTTTATCTAAATTATTCATTTTTTTTTCTACAATTTTATAATCTTCTTTGAAACTATATTGTTCACACATTTTTATTTTTTCTATTTTGTTCTTATCTTCTTTGATTTTATTTTCCTGTTTTATAGTTTTTTCTATTTTATTTTCATTTTCTTCTTTCATAGTTATTTTTTCTATTTTATTTTCAGTTTTTTCCATCAATATTTTTTCCGTTTTATTTTCATTCATTCTGCTTCTTTTTTTTTCATTGTTAATACGAAATTGAGATGTAGTTGTTTTTGATATATATTGATTATTATTAATATTAATCATATCTTATATTATATATATAATTTTTATATATTAAATCAACACATTATAATCATGTATAATACATGCTAAATATAATAAGTAATTTTCTAAATGATATATAGGTCTATAATTATTATTATAATATTGAAAAAAATTATATGTTTTTATTAAAATATCTGGTAATTTTTCTTTTTTTATTTTATTTTGATTCATTAAATTTGATAATATATACCAAACACAATCATTTATATTTAAATTACATATCAATATATCATAAATACTATCCCTAAATTTTAAAAACTTTAAATCTTCAATATTAATCAAAGTATTCACAATTTTTGTACAAATTATCTTATAATTAGTCATTAGACCAACGGATTTATTACTTACTGTATTAGATTTATATGTTTTAATATTTGTTATATCATCAATATTCATTTTAGTGTCTAATTTATTTTTTACTATTTTATTATAACTATTTTTAGTAGGTCTAGCTATATTAATAACTTGACTACAATTTAATATATTATCTGGAATAAAACTTAACTGTTCTGTTATTATAAAATACTTTAAATCAATATTATTAAAACTATTTTTTTGCATGTAACTATAAAAATTATCTAATAATTCACTATGAATCTCATGAAAATATTTGCATAATATTATACCGGATTTATCTTGTTTCGCTGATATACTGTCTATAATTTGTTGAAAAATATCGTGCCACAATAACTTTGAATTACAACCCAACATAGACATATCAATTTCATAATGTATATCACTTATTTTAAAAAAATATTGCTTCTTATTAAATGTAATAATAATTTTTTTTTCATATTTTAATTCACTTTGACTATATTTTTTTATAACTTTTAATGCTTGTGTGTATTTCCCTGTTCCAGATGGTCCATAAAATATTAAATTTTTCATTTTATTCAAATCTTTTGGAAATTTATTGTATAATTTATCTAATTTCGGATGTAGTTCACATTTATTATTTGTTTGAATATATTCTTCAAAATGAGTTTCATGATATTTCATTATTTATAGAATATAAAATGTATATGTATACTATAATTAATAATAGTATCTTTATTTATATTATTTAACTAATTATATTATTACGTTTAAAATATATAAATATAATTATTTATTAATAATAAGTAACTGTATATAAATTATTAATCATATATAAAATATTATGAATATAGCAAAACAATTAGACCAATATAATGAAAACTATATATATTTTTGTGAACCAATTAAAAATAATATTATGAATGAAGGAACATTTATTAGAATATTATATTCATC